>Ga0180216_1000470_pt1 | contig 43045 bp, 54 predicted proteins | sample eDN3rd37CBELigMG_FD_128879 | JGI IMG/M metagenome (GOLD analysis project Ga0180216, IMG submission 128879) | Enriched Miracle-Growth compost microbial communities from Emeryville, California, USA - eDNA 3rd pass 37_C BE-Lig MG (version 2)... ...
ATGCTTGTTTTTGATGGCTGCACAACACCTGCATTTAGCTTGGCAAACTCAACAGCTTCATCAGAAGTTAAATCAAGCTCTCGAATGATACGTTGATGCCAGTAGGAAGCCCAGCCTTCGTTCTTTTAAGGTGCTTATTAGACCTTCCTTTTAACCACTTTACCTATCCTACGTTTAGATGTTGCATCATATCTAATCTCCGTTGCTTCTGATCTTACATAATCATCGTTAAACATTTTGATAATTGTCTGTGCATTTTCTTCTTTAACAATTACTTTGTGATCGTTGTTGATTTCTATATCTAAATCATAATCATTTACAGTCTGTCTAACTACATCAATTTTTTGATACTTATTTATTACATCACTTGTAATACCAGCTAATTTTCTTCTTTTATTTGAATCACTTTCGATAAGCTTTAATAAGAGTTCAGTACCTTCTGCTTCTAGGACACTATCAGCAAAACTCTGTATATTCTTATTGGCTACATTCATATATTGAACATCGTAGCCAAATATTTGCTCAAAGTTTCTATTTTGTATTACATAGAATTTCCCTTCGTAATATATACAATCAATATAATTATCAAGTCGAAAGACATCGTAATTATCTAGTGTATTAAAATTACCTTCTTTGAATAAAAGAGCATTGCTAAAACCCTTTTTTAAGACTTTTCCCTTGCTATACTTTCGAAAATATATTGCTTTTCGATTGCCAAATCGTATTAAAACTGCATATGCCCAAATACTCTTAATATCTTTATCAGACAACACATCTAATAATTCAGGATTGAGTATTCCTTCCTTAATTTCCTCAGCATTTGGTACTTCTCCTGATGCTATCTCCTGAATATATTCATCATCATTAAGTGAGACACTGTACTCAACAATTTTGGTTTTATCTTTATTAATTATGTTGACACCCTTTTTAAAATTTTCAAATAGGGCTTTTGAAATATCATGACTTATCTCTGTTTTTCTCACTTTATATACGTATTCTTTACTTCCTTTATTTACAGAATCTTCATCCCTTAAAATAAAAAATAAATTTGCGATTCCCTTTTCTTCAGTATTAATACTCGTACTTATATTTTCGAAAACGTTTTGATTCATTTATCTCCCACCTCTAAATATAGATCCTTAAAAATTGATACTAAATTCATCGTTTTTACATCTTCTAGTGCACTTTTTTTACAAATAACAATAATACTCTTTCCCTGCTCAGTTATTACCTCTACAATTTTGTATCCAAATAAAATCAATACAGGATTCATAAAAAAATTATTAGCTTCAACGTATACAATCGACAATATTATTAGAAGTAAATACAATGCGATAATGTCATTTAATTTTGCTGTACTGAATGTTGCAAATGGTATTAAGTATGTAGCTATATAATTTAATACCTCATGATTTTTTCGAATTACTTTTTCGACCTTATAAACATTCCCTATTGAACTACTTTTCTTATTAACTAAAATAATTAGAACGATCAACGGTATGGTACCTAGAATAAACATGACTAGATTAAAATAATATCCAGTTCTGACCAATTCCTTTATTAAATCCAGATTTATTTCACCTTCAATTTCTAAATTTCTTATTAATAAAATAAAGAATAACGGCGAAAACGAACTAAAAAACATAAAATACTTAATCCAAAGGCGCATACTTCACCTCCAATATTGAAATAGTAATATATTAAAAATAGTCAAAAGTCTGATAATTCTTTCACCTAATTAATTATAATTTAAATCTTATAAAAAATTCCATGTTCCTCCCTAAAAATCTCCTTCCAAAATACAAAAATTAATTACTTACCCAATTACCGAGTAATTTATGAATATTACAACCCAATAACCGAGACATTAATTTCAGTTAGAAATTTTTAATACACTCCTTATGGACAAACCTCATATAATGCCTAGGACAAACTCCTTTTCAACTATATCAGTCTCGGTGAAAGGGGTGTAATGGGATCCCATTACACCCTACCCACCGAGATATTATCACCTAATAACCGATAAAAATTAAAATAAAACTACTATAATAATATTACTCTAGTAAACTTATGGAAATATTTTTATAAGAGTAGTATTAATTAATAGTGAAATACAAATCCACAATCTTAAAATGTGTAATTGTGAAAATTTTGATTGAAGTATGTTTTGTGAAAATACAAAGAGGCAAAATTCGCAAGTTGTGTATAAAAACTCGCGTATTTTGCCTCTTTATTATTATTTATTTTTGTGTCAAAGCATCAGTTGCTTTAAGTATATCCTTTCACAAAATGAGCCTAATGAGCCTAATGAGCCTAAAACATATGTTGATTAAAAGCGCAGTATCGTTGTAATGTGCAGTAAATGACTTTGTTTTCTTAGTTATTCTTCTTTATCATAAAAACCCGTTAGTTGAACAAGATCTTCAACTCGATTGAACCTTTTATTAATAAAACGATAAATTCAAATATCACAATTCTTTAAGTAAATTAACAATAGTCATATTGTTCCATAAGGTGGCTTGCTCAGTCTGACTATAATCTAAGAAGCCAGTTCAAAAATGCGCTTTTGTGTTTCAAGACAACGCTGCAGATTAATAATTGGATTCTCAGATGTCGAAGGGTTTTCTTTCTCTTGGCTAGTTAGTTCAACCGCATTATTTGCTGCAAATTTTATTGTATACTCAAACAGTCGATTTAAAAGCACATCCAACTCCTCCATTGAAAGTACAATGTTGACTTTTTCAAAATTAGGGTGCATTTTCAGTTCATCCAAATGTTCAATAACATCTGAAATTATCTCCATTGTAAGAGTACCCTTACGCACTGCATTTAGGTAGACTTTTAGAGCATCTCTAAATTTTACATCTACATCAGGTTCTTGTCTTTTCTTTGATTCAATATAACTTTTTACAACTACCTTACCTAACTTACCTACCATAATAAGGGTTTCCCTATTCTTCCGAGCAACTTGTAAAATAGCCTCTATCTTGTTGGCAGGTTTAAGAAGTTTGACAATTTGCCCTTTGTTATTACGAACGACGCCACCAGATCTATTATAATTTCCCGTAGCAATCTTCATCATAATTTCATCAGGTATGATTAATGATTCTTGAACAATCGCCATTCTAACAACTCCTTTTATCTATCTGTCGGCTTACTACCGACTTTTAATCAGCAACTCAACCTATGGAATTAAACTTCCAATTTATTTCAAGAAGTTCAACAAAAAAACGTTAATCCTTCCTGAATAAATGCCCCCTTAGTTAAAGAAAAAATTATTCAATTTTCTTTTTCCTCGGCTTAATCCAAAGTTGATCAAAATCATAATTTACCCTTGGATCTTGCTCATTTTCAATTAGTTTTTCTCTTACATTAACCAATGCTGTGTCCACAAGATTATTAAAGAATTGTAGGGGGTAGAAGATTTTCCATACTTCCCAATTCCCATCTTTATCCAACATGGTGAAATGAACATAATGGGGATACTCCACAAATTCAAACAATTCTATTGAACCAATTGACCTGGCTTCATGAACTAAACTATTTCTGTATTTCCACAATAAATTAATGTGAGTAAGACTATATATGTCAACACCGTTAATTGTGGTTTCACCTTTTGGCATTAATTCTTTAATTTCTTCAACAGTAGAGTCATAACTAAATGAAACCGCACTTGCCTCTGGATATTGTGTTAAGTGATAAAGAACATGTTTTTTTAATCTAGGAAACTCATGATCTTTTGTTTTCTCAAGCAAGAGAGCCAATTGTTGGAGACTAACCCTCTTTACTTCTTCCCATTCACAAAATTCCATTATGAACTTTTCAAACCTTGTAAAATTCATGGGATATTTATCTCCATATACTCCTTTTGAAATTGTCTCAATTAAACTAAAGAGCAAGGTTTTCTTGTGATTTTTCAAGAACTTTTCTCCTTGAAGTTGATTTATTGATTCTTGAATGTCTTTCATTGCTTCTAGGTATGAGTCAATGTCTTCTAGTAAGTTCATTTAAAACCTCCGCTTTTTCGCTAATACTAAATTCATTACTGTACTAAGTATACGCCAACCTCTAATTATCAAAATCTTTCTAACTATCCTGCCCCGTTAGCCAACCATGTAGCAGAGCATCACCACAAAAATAATAAGAAAATTACATTCTTACATGGTAGTGTAACAATTTTACCAATCTTCACAATTGTAGATTCTATAATCGAAATTCTTTTCGATTCTTCCAATCACAAATAAGCCCCTCTATAAAATCTTCACCTTGATATTCATCAGTTAGTTTCACTTTTCCAGGAAATTCACCATAGAAGCTAACATATGCAATTATCCTATTGTCTTTTGCGCTTAAAATTACATAATGAGCTTTATCAGGAAGATTTTTAATATATGTTTCAATTTCATCATCGAAGAAATACTTATCCGAACTAATAAATTTATCTATATTACTTAACTTAATAATACTTTCACGAATTTCATCAAAAATTTCATTACATACATAGTTAGTTCCTTTAAATAGAGTTAAAGCATTAAAAGCCGTTTTTAAATACAGGAAATAGAAAGTTGTACTATCTGTATTAATTTGATCTTTATATCCGAGAAGCGATTCATTTAAAAACTCTGCCTCTTTTTTATCCTTAGGTTTTTGTATCATTTCATTTAGCAATGGCAACAACAAATCGTGTCCTAAAAAGTCCATATTTATTATTTTATGAGAAGTGGCAGCATACCATTTACCTTCATAATATCCTATATTTATAAAGTGTTTATTTGTCTCAAATGGCATATAGACTAATTTATATTGCCTTTTCTTATTTTTCAAAAACTGTATAAGCTTTTTATTTAGGTCAAAAGGGAAATCATTAATAGATTGTTCATTTAAATTTGTGGACATATACATTGGTAAAACTGTATTCTCATCATCTTTAAAATTAAGAATTATTTGTGGGATAATGTAAGATTGTCCTGCGAATATAAATCCTAATATAAATTCTACAGGACTCTCTCCTTCTTGTTTTAGAACTCTCATAACAGGAGATTTAATCTTTTTCACATTAAGGCTACCTCTTTTTCCTGGTCCAAAATTCATCCTATTAACAGCAATAAATGAATTTCTTAAGGCAATGGTTTCTAATTTTGAAAACTTTTCATTCGCTTCATCTGATACGGAACCTTTTTCAAGTTTTTGTATTCCACCTAAGCCTGCTGGAATTACATGTTCTTCTTTATCAAAATGTAAGTGTTGGTCGGATTTTTTATAATAAATACAGGATCCTATAGTATTCACCCCTTCAGTGATAATCTGACATTTGTATATTAATCTAGTTCAGTGGATACAGATTCCAATTGAACTAACCTGCTAGATCACAAGAAGCGACTGCCCTATAGAACAATCACAGTTCGTAAAAAGGGATAGATTTGTTTATTATATAGAGCCCTTTATTTTCCTTTGAAATTCGAAGGAACTAGTCCTATTATCTTTCTCAAACTTAAGCACATTCCAATCCAGGGATGATTTTGTGCTGATATTATAAGTGTCCTCTGTAACCTCTAGAGGTGTTATAACTACCTTTATGGAGTCCATTTGATCAATCACAAACGCAAAATACAGTTCACATGCGAAATGTAAACAAGTTTCTTTAACCTTTTTAATTAACTCGGTAGGCTTACCCATAGTTAATGAGTAATCTAATTTACCTTCTTTTCTACTTCTGCTTTTTACAGATACACCTAATCTTTTGCCATTCCTGCTAGCAATAATGTCTATCCCTACATATTGTGCGTGGACACTCTCAAATCCATTTTTAGACAACCAATAAAGGACCAAATGTTCACCAAACTCTCCAGTGATTTGAGAATGGTTCATGCTGAAAATATTTGTCATATTTTCATCTCGCCTCGTTTTCCTTTGCCTCTATAAATGTAGAGTTTTCCCCGATACATATTTTACCATATCATCACCCTTTTTGTGATAAACCTAGAAACCTGCTCGTATATTAAATTAAAAAGATGAGAGGGGAGTAAATCGTGAGCCGACCGATTAAGTGGTTTATACCGAAACCTATGAACAGTTATTCCATGACGAAAGAAGAGGAACAAAGTTTTTTCTATGGAGTAGCGGAGGAGTTCGCTAAGATACTTGGGGAAGAAGTGAAAGTAAATAACGGCTATGGGATTAACTTTAAGGATGAAGAATATGTTACCATTAACTATTCCTCAAAGGGGTTTGAATTTTACACGCGGATTGAACAAAACAGAGGAACTATCGAAGAATTAGCATATGATGACCGTTTATTGTTTATCGCATGGTTATATATTACCTCTAATAATCAAGGCACAGGAACTAAGATCATGATGCACTTTTTAGAGCACTTAAGCGATACTTCTATACCAGTAGTTACGCTAAATACTCGAGACAAGGACGGTCAACGTTTTTGGAAGCGATTAGGATTCGCCCCTTACAATGAGTATAACGGAAAGTTCAGTAAATTAGATTGGTATTTGAGATTGCCCTATATTAAGTCCTCACAATACGCTAAACAATAAGGAAAAGGACATAGTTGTTCTTTTATTACGCTCATTATTTTTGAAGATTTTACGGTTTAAAGTATCCATAAACTTCTAGGATTTGTTTCATGATTTCCTCTATTTCCTTAACCTAACCGTTAGTTTAGGAAAACTGTAAACACATGACAATCATAATCATATTGACAGTAGTTTAGGCATTCTCTATTGATTGTATAATACTTATTGTCCAGCATAAATATAGTTCTCATTTGTTATGCCAAAATGTATTTAATATTGTTAAAAAACCTAACGGTGGGAAGATTTCCTTGCCGTCTTTCCTATGGTAAAAAATGGACTGATTATTTAAGTTGGTTTACTATGGAGAGAGGATGTGGATACATAGGAGGGTACGACAAAGTGTCATTAAGTAGTCTGATAAACAAAGACAAGGGCTTCATGGAGATACTGAAGTCTGTAAAGCCGCCGAAAGAAAGCTTTTATACATTGAGCGGGAAGAAGCCTTTTTCAAATGAATACATAACGAAAGTGCCAAGTGCGATGGAGAACGTCCACCAAGCAAGTCTCTTGGGTACAGCCTTCGATTACATGGCACGGTTAAGAATTGCCAAGTTTAAAAAGGATAATGAGGTTACGCAGTCCTTCAGAGCCATGGGTGGGATGAGAAAACTACTAGTAATGCCGGACGGCGGGCGTTTATTTCAGGAGAAATACAAGCCGTGGATAGAAACGGTTCGGGAAAACATGCCAAGCAGGAAATCAATAGAGCCTTTATATGAAATAGCGGTTCACATGGCGAAGTTAGAACAGATCTATCGGGGGGCTGTGGAAGCAGAAACAGTGGATTTGGATTTTATCTTCAACCAACCTGCTCCTACTGATATAAGGAGAGAGTTGGAAGGGATGATGGAGGTCTTCGAGGAAACCTTCATGACACCGGAAGTGTTGAAGAAAAAGAAAAGCATTTATTACAGCCCTGAATTTGGTATCGGTTCCATACTGGTAGGGGGAGCGGATGCCGACATTCTCATTGACGGAACGCTGTATGATTTCAAAACGACCAAGAAATATGCCGGAACCAAACGTGACCTCCTGCAACTGATGGGCTACTTCCTGTTGAACGAATTGTCCTATCATGCTTACTCGGAGGAACATGAACTAGGAAGCCACCATTATATTGACCGCCTTGCTTTTTATAAAGGGAGATTCGGAGAAGTGGAGTATTTTGAGCCTTATGCCTATCTCACACCGGAGACTTTGAAGGAGAAGGTCATACAACTTGCCGACTACCTGAAAGACAACGAGAGGAATCTATCGCATTTCCCGTTTGCCGATACTAAAGGAGCAAAACGCAGTTTGGTGAAAGTTCGGAAAGGTGAGTTTGACATCACGTTCCCGCTTAAATATCAGACCAATCAGCCATAGAAAACAAGAAAGGCGGCAGGGGACCCAAATCCCATGCCGCCTTTTATGTGGAGTCCGGTCGAAAATTAGATAATAAAAACAAGTCCTCCTATTAAAATAAGATACTTAGACACCATTTTAAGCTCCTTTTTCCACTAAACTGCTCCGTTACTTGAATAAGAAAAAAGCCATGCCTCCTTGTGGAAACATAGCCACTGTTTGGACAAAAAGTACCTTAAGGGAAAGTATCTTAAGGGATAGATATTATAATCCTGATTTCATCCTATTTTGATTCACAATTGTCTTTTCAACTAAATATTGATAACCGTAAATAATAATAGAAAGTATTATACAAATAAAATACCAACCAATGTGATTAATTTTTTAAAATTTAAATGCACCAACCTTTTCCCACGCATATGCCATTGGAAAAGCGTTAAGAGTATTTAGTACAACATTGGTAATCAAATATTTTGGAAAATTACCGTAAGTTAATTTAAAAATCCATAACGTTGCTACAAAATATGGTCCTAATATGTATGAAAAATCTACGTTTCCTGGTGAAAATGGATTTTTATTTACCCACCATCTCCTCTTATTGCTGATGACACTAAATACACTAATAAATAAATTAATAAAACTTGCCACTGGTAAATACCTTAAGAATGACTTCTTATCCATAAAGAGAACAGAAAGCCACGGAATGATTATCATAGCTAAGGAAAATACTTTCTTTTTCTTCATATTAAATACCCCCTTTTATATTTTTATATCATTCCCTGAGCAAACTATTATTCCTTGTTTAATTAACCTGCCTCTTTAGCATAATAAACGACTGCCCTTATTGAACAATCGCACCCGTTTACTTTAATTAGCTTTTTGATTACCATCGAATTCATTAGCAAGAATTGAATAGAATTGAGTATCTCGAAACTCGCCTTTAATAAATTCATTTTGACGTAATGTACCTTCATATTTCATACCTAATTTCTTCATCACTTTTTGAGAACCGATATTATCAGTATCACATCTGCCTTCTATCCGATTAGCTGATAACTCCGTAAAACCATATTCAATGATTTTACCTAATGCTTCTGTTACAATCCCTTTCCCCCAATATTGTTCTGATAAAAAATATCCAACTTCAATACTTTGGTGTTTATTACTCCAATCAATTATTGCAGCAACTCCGATTACTTTTTTAGTTTCTTTCCAAACAATTGCCCATTCACCTGTTTCACCGTTAACATAACCATTGATAACAGCTTCTAAAAATTGAAGTGTTGTTTCTTTCGTCTTATTGGTTTCCCAAGTCATAGGACCTGCAACATTTGGGTTAGAACAAAATTCATAAACATCATCTAAGTCATCAAAAGATAACTTTCTTAAAATTAAACGTTCAGTTTCAAATTTAGGCATATTCTTTAAAAAATTTTCAAACCCCATATTTTATCCCCCATAGAAATAAATCCTTGTTCAACTCTTCTGCCCTTTAGTTCAATAAGAAAGTGCATTACCCCTTCTTGAAGTAATGCTACCCGTTAATTCAACAAATTAGGTTTCTATTTATCATTTTTTAGCTTCCGAACCTCTTCTTCGAGGTTTTTAACTTTTTGTTGGAGTTCTTTCTTCGGTTCCGTAATTCTTCGACCTAATATAACCAAAATACCAATGATAGCTACAATTCCACCAGCAAAAGCCATAATAAATAAAAATGTAATATCAAACATATAAAACAGCCCCTAACTTAAATCTTTCATATTTCACATACATAACTCTTACAATAAAAGTTCCATTTCTTCTTAAACAATCCTGCTCCGTTACTTTAAGTACATTCTTTCACAAAGTCACCTGAAAATGAAGAAATCTGTTGGTCAGTATTTGTCAAATAATAAATTAATCTAAGTAAACTTCACTTTAAACTCAAGCTTCAGCACTTACGACGAAACACATATCACATGAGACTTATTTGGTATATGAAAAGTTCTTTAATGGATAAAATAGAAACATGAAATGTATTAAACATTTATTTAAAACAAGCCCGTTCATAAGAAGAACACAAATATTCGGTCTCAAATCGAGGCTAGAAAAAGAAGGAGCACTTTTTCATTGGGAACATGAATTATTGTTCTTTATAAAAATACATAATCGCATTTTTAGAATTGAAGTAAATGGATTAGAGGTGGAGTATTACTTAAAAGAAAAAGGATATCCGGAAGAAATAACCTGTTATGAAAGTATAAGCAAACTTGAAAAATATTTAACAAATCAATTTTAAAAACCATAAATGATAAAAACATCTATGGTTTGCAGAAGTATATTATTAATGCAATGCAAATGAACAATTGCTTAAATACAAATGTTAAATGTTAATCTCGATATCTAAATAATTCTCCTGTTCCATATTCATCTTAGCTGTTATAAAAATATCATAAAGGTGGACAGCTGTTTTTAAAGTACCCGAATGCTTTTTTCCCTCTGCATTCATATTTGTTTTACTGCCCATATTCCTTTTCACTTCAATTTTCTCAATTAAATGAAGTGCCATCCTACGTAATGAGGTGTCAGGGAGATTTAAGTTATTTCCCTCGATACTTTGTTTATAAAGATCTTTCCAAATTGAGAAGTCTTTTAATACTAAACCAATATAGTCAATTTTTTCTTTCGTGCGCTGAATTAGTTGTTTAATTTTTTCCTCTTCTTTATCAGAATTATTACGATAAGAAAGAATAACTTGTATAAATTCTTTTTCAGCTTCTCCTTTTTTGATAAGTTTACTTATTTCCTCATCAATTTTGTTTCTTTCAATCGCAAGTTTTCCCAGTTCATTTTCTAACTCTTCAATTTCTCCTTGGAGTTTAGCTTGATCAGCAGTAAACGATTCAAATAATTCATTGTATAAAGTCTTTGGCTCCCTATGAAAATCTTTTGTAAGAACTCCATTTAATAATAAATAAAATACATACTTATGAATATCTTTATCAACTATTCTTATATCACAAATTTTACAGTAGTAAATACTTTCTCCATATTCTTTACCATTGTTACTTTTCGATTTCTGATTTTTTGCTATTAGGGGTTTATTACAATCCTTACAGAAGAGGAGGTCTTTTAATAAGAAACTTGTTTTAAAGTGTTTTGGGTTTATTTTTCTTGTTCTTTTTTTATCATACATATCATAACAATACTCCCATTCTTCTATTGAAATTTCAGGAGGTATCTTATCGCTTTTTCCAAGAACCCAATCTGAACGCTCCTTAACAGTTTTTCTATTTCGGATATTCATATTCATATATCCTGCATAGAATGGGTTAAGAATAATTGATTTTATTTTTTCTTTTCTCCATGGGACTCCAATTTTCTCTTCATTGTTTAAAGTGTTTGCTATGGTTTGAAAACCGTAACCTTGTTTATATAAATCGTAGATTTTTCTAACGATGATAATTTCACTTTCCTTTTTCTCAAAAAGTCCTGTTTCTTTATGATAATTGTAGCCAAAAGGAGTTCTTCCACCTATCCATTCCCCACATTGCGTTTTATATACAGCTGTATCGTGCGTTCGATCTCGTGTATTATCTGACTCAAATTTTGAAATTCCATCTCTAACTAAAGTTGGAACTAGCTCTCCAGAGTCATATAAAGATTCAGAACTACTAATGACCACTGGTATCTCATACTCTCTAAATTTTTGCCTTAATACCAAATGTTCAATCGGATTTCTTGCCAACCGGTCATCCTTATAAACTGCAACAAAATCAAATTCCTGTCTAGCAGCATCCCTTAATAATCGGTTCAACTCCTTACGGCTATCCATTTTTGTATGTGTTGCTGAAATATTTCTGTCAGGATATTCTTCTATAATGGTACATCCATATTTTTGAGCAAGCATTTCTACCGAGTGTTTTTGTGTATCCATATCTTGTCTTTTAGTTGAATGTCTACCGTAAAATGCCCCCCTACTTCCTTTTTTTAACACATGACTAAGTTTCAAATGTATGAGCCTCCTTAAAGGATTCAAATGGATGTTTAAACGTAATATCAATCTCCATTTTTTTGATTTTGACGTTTTTCACAATATCCTGAATCCATTCCTTTTTTTCATTTTCTGAAAGAACAGGAACATTCTTTCCTGCCTGTTTTTGAGTCTTATAATAACGAATGATCCTCGATGATAGACTATCTATCCTTTCCTTTTTCATATTCAATTATTTCTTTTGAGAATTGATCTATTTCAGTTTTAATAATCAACATTTCTTTTTTCAGCTCATTCTTTTTATCAACATGTTTTTCATTCATCCATTTTTCTGTTTTAGCATGCAAGTTTTTCAATAATTGATCTTTTTTACTCGTCGAAAAGTTCATTAATTTTTCTATTTCTTCATTTTGTGTTTGATTATATCGCTTGATTAGGTTCTCATAATTCTCTTTTACAAGATCTTGAAAGAATTTAAAAGTTCTTTGAAAAACAATATCTTCAACTTCTTGTTGTAAAAGTCCCTTTTTTCTGCACGAACAAACATATTTTCCTGCAGGCTGATACTCATGGGATCGAATCTCCCCAGTCATTTCTTCTCCACATTGATCACACTTGATCAACCCTTCAAGAATAAATGTTAAGTCTGGTTTTACCTTCTTCGAAACAGACCTTTTCATTAAAGATAAAACCTCATTAGCTTTTTTCCACTCTTCCTTCGTTAAAGATTTTATTTTTGTGTGGGGAGTTTTTTGTATGATTGGTTCATGTATACCTTCAAAATTCTTATACCTTTCTCCAATATAAATTGAGTAACTAATTGTATTTTCAATATCTATAGCTTTCCAATTACGATGCCTCCATTTGATATTTTCTTTATCAAGCTGTTTCTTAATATCATTTGATGACTGAAACTTTTCACTTAGGACCATTTTAAAAATCTTCTCTACAATCTCAAGCTCCTCTTCAACCCTTTCTATTGCCTTTGTTATATCTGTTTCTTCCTTATTAAAGACATATCCATAAGGAACTCTCCCTGTTATTTCTCCCTTTTCAAACTTTGACATAATAGTTCCAGCTATTCTTTCTTTCATTTGAGTAACTTCATGTTCAACTAACCCTGACATCATTAACTCAACAAAATCACCCATATTAGAATAATTCATTGGATACTCACTATCTGCTGTAAAAATTACATTTACGTTATGCCTTTTTAAGATCTCGTATATTTCCATATATTCAACTGAGTTTCTTGCCAGCCTGTCCCTTTTGTACACAATCAAATTTTTAACTGTTTCTTTTTCAATTTCTTCTACTAAATTCTTTAGACCTGGTCTTCTTTCTGATGAATTCTTCACAGCTGATGTATCTTCGTCTATAAATTCAGCTTCAATAGGTAATGCAAGTTTCGCTGAATACTTGATCGCTTTATCTCTTTGCGTCTTTAGGGAGTTTGGTTGGTATATATTTTGTGAGTTTCTATAATAAGCAACTGTCCTCATTTGACCACTCCTTTTCATTCATTTATATGCTTATTATCTGTTTGTTTAGAAACACAATCTAAGATTTCTCTTTTCATGCTTTCAACAAATTCAGCTGTCCATAATTTCGCTGCATCCGGGTCGTGGACATAACTTATTGATTTTATTTTAAATTGATTTTTTTTCATGCTCTCACCTCTTTCAAAGGATTTTCATGCACTGGTATCGAAATAAGGACAAGACAAATCAACATAAGACAAGTCTTATACAAATAAAATAGTTCGATATATGTTTTGTACCTTACTTTCAAGGAGGCAGCGATTGATGTTACAAGAGATTGGACAACGAATAAGGATACTACGTACTAATAAAGGAATAAGTTTAAACGCATTTGCTGAAAAGCTCGGTGTATCTCCTGGCTACTTAAGTAATCTTGAAACTGGTAAAACAGATACGATCCAACTTTCCCTTTTGGAAAAGTTACAACAAGAACTTTCAATCTTTCCAACAATTACAGAAGATGTGAATTCTCCATTTAATACCAGGTGTAGAGTTTCAATGGAGCAACTTCAGGAACTAGCTCAAAAGGATGAAAAGCTTGCTGAATACCTACTTTCTAATCTAGAAAATGGTATAAGTTATTGGAATAAATAACTTATTGTCATTAATTATAACCAAAATAAGGAATATTATTCATTTATATAAATAACTGTTCATAATTATGAATAAACTCCCAAAAAAAGGAGAACTTAACCTTAAGAGGTTAGTTCTCCTTTTACATTTACATGAAGTAAATTAGCTTTCTTCTCACCCAATTCTTTTTTTAGGAGGTGTTCTGCAGCTGCTTGTCTTAAATTTTGTTCAAACAAACGAAAACGATCTTTCAGGTTTTCGAACTCCTCTAAATTGGATAAGTCGTAAATCGAATTAATTTTAATGCTCGTTTTATTCTTGTTTAAAGTAAATCGGACGTTGGATTTTTCCATAACCATCCCCCCTACTAATCTTTATGCGAGTGGAAGGGTAAGAAACACCTCTTTTTATAGAAACATGTTTTTCATCGTTGTTTCATATAATTGGACAAACAGTAAATGGGGGAAAAATAAATGGACGACACATATCGTTATGTAGCTCTTTACTGTCGTGTATCGACAGATGAACAAGCCCGTGAAGGTGTGTCGCTAGAAGAACAACAAGAGAGATTGCAAGCTTACTGTAAGGCAATGGGGTGGAATGAGGAAGTAATTCTCTTTGTTGATGATGGATATTCTGCAAAATCATTAGAAAGACCTCAACTTTCTAAACTAATGGAACAAGTGGACAAAGGTAAGATTTCTAAAATCCTAGTAACGAAACTAGATCGAATTAGTAGAAGGCTCCTAGATTTACTTCGCATTATTGAGATCTTTCATGAGCATAATGTATCATTTGTATCAATTAGTGAGTCCTTTGACACCAACACACCTTCTGGAAGGCTAACTTTACAGGTACTTGGTGCTGTAGCTGAATTTGAAAGGGAACGTATACGTGAACGTGTTTTTGAAAACATGTTCCATGCAGCAAATCAAGGAAAATGGCTGACCCAAAGTCCATATGGATATCGGTTAGAGGATAAAAAACTTGTAATTGATGATAAAGAATCAGAAATTGTGAAGAAAATTTTCAATTTATATGTAGATGAAGGATTGGGTTTCTTCGCAATCGCTAAGCTTTTAAATGAGGAAGGCATCCCGTCTAAGCAAAATAAAGAATGGTCATTGCGTTCGATTAAGCTTTTACTTTCGAATCCTGTTTATAAAGGTACACTTGTATGGAACAGAATTGATTCAAGTAAGAAAAAGCGTCAAGCAAAGGAGCAAGATGATTGGGTCATCATGGAAGATGTTCTCCCGGTCATTATTGATAAACAAAAATGGAATGCTACTCAAAACAAAATGAATCAAAAGCAAATAGCACCTCGAGCAAAAACAAGCCCTCATTTGTTGGGAGGATTATTAAAGTGTGGAAATTGTGGATCCGGTATGAGTATTGGATGGTCTGGATCAAAAAATAAAAGGTATCGAGTCTATCGTTGTTCAGCCAATAAAAATAAAGGGACTTGTACAAGCAAACAGTATCGAGCAGATTTAGTGGAAGAATGGTTTAAAGAAGGCATTCTTAACTTATCTCAATCATTTCACATTGAAACAAATACTGAGATCTTTGAAAAGTTATCAGTCCAACAAACATCAACAAGTGAACAAAAGATAAAAACAGCACAAAATCGATATAAGCGAAAAGTTGAAGCTTACACAGCAGGACTTATCGAGCTTGAGGATTTAAACGAAGAAAAGAAGCATTTGGATAATGTAATCAATGATGCAAAAGATACCTCAGATGACAAAACAGTAAATGTTACCGAAATAAAAGAACTGATGGAAAAAAGATTAAAATCAATTATTGATGCCATCGAGATTCTTCCAATACCAGAAGCAAAAAGAATGATCCAAACCATAGTGGGACATATAACGATTATAGGAGAAGAGGAAATTGAAATATCATTACATTTACAATAAGGAGTAGGTTAAGAAAAATGCTTTGTCTACAAGATTTTTTGGGATCAAACCATTTTGAAAATATCCTTGAATTAAAAGCAGAGCTTATTAGACTCAAGAAAAAAGGGGTTATTTTCTTTGCGGAACATATATGCGAGTTAGAGATGAATAAAGAGTTTTCATTATATGCAGCCTCCGGAGAAAGTAAGTTTGACAATAAAAATGCATTTCCAATACCAAAGCATACTTATTTTCATTTAAAAACACTTAAGTTACCTTATAGTGAAGTTATAGATTATTACTGTGATTATTATCAAACAGACACTTTTCCTCCTGAAGAGTTTTTTAATAACATTAAGGAATATATTGCAAATGACTATGTTTGGTTATACTCATAGGCTGTGGTCGATAAAGCATTTTGATTCGTGCCGACCTATATTTTGGGTTGTTGGAGTAAAAAGTCATACTCTTCTATATAAATTCGAAATAAGGTACTTTGAAAATAATGTTTTGGAGACTGATATTATTTGTATAAAAGCTGAACTTACATCAGATTTTGATGTGATCAAAGTTTATGGTGAACAAACAATGAGTTACTCTATGATTAAGATGGTTAAAAATAAAATCTCTGTCATCAATGAACAGATAAAAAGCTTTTTACAAAAGAATCGATTAATATTTTTACTTCCTCCTTCAGAAATGGAAAAAGTCATAAGTGGTTGTAAACTTACACATATCCTAATCATACATGAAAAGGAAAAAGAATTGCTCTTGTATCAAAAATGAAAAAACATCATATTTTTTAAATAACCTGAAAAGGTGCATGTTTTATTTCATGCACCTTTTTATATAGAAGGTTTAATATCTCATTAATGAATGAAAAGAAACATCATATATTCTTATACTCTTTTTTGTCCTACAAACTGAATGACATGTGATAATCCATTATGAAGCTCTCCTTCTTGCCGTTCAACTTCCCCCATAAAGAAATGGACAATACGCCAGTCAGAGAAAACATTCAAAAACTCCTCTGGTTTATAAAGTAATTCTAAACCTTGAGGACCACCACTTTTGTATGGTAATTGAAAAGCCGAATAGACTTCTGTTATAAAATATCCCCCAGGTTTCACTGCGTCTTTCACTCCATTTAGTGTTTTATTTCTTAATTCTTTTGGAAAATGACCAAAAATACATACTAGCTCGTCCCACTTGTTTTTCTCCCAATTTGCCTCATTTAGATCAACAAGTTCTGTATAAACTGATACACCTTTTTCCTTAGCGAGTCTCTCTGTTTTCATTAAACCTTCATTTGAGTAATCCCAAGTTGTTACATCCATACCGTTTTGCGCTAAATATACCGCATTTCGACCTTCGCCCTCAGCAATTGCCAATGCCTTTCCAGTTATGCTTAACTTTTTGTGAGCTTCTTTTAAAAAGATATTTGGTTCAGTACCATACACATAGCTATCTTCCATAAACCGTTTATCCCAAGCATTCATGTTCAATACTCCTTTAAGAAAATCTATCCATGCGTATTATTTCATAGAAAGAAAGAGTTAATCCAAAGAACTTTATTATTCTTAATAAAAATTTAACACAGTGCATTCATAATGAGGGAAAAGGAGTGAACGCAATTGAATGATATAGGTATATTTTTTGCTTTCTTAGGAGGTTTTCTCTCATTTTTTTCTCCCTGTGTATTTCCGCTTCTCCCAGCTTATATTACTCATTTAACAGGTGGAAAAATAGAAAATTCAAAGATTGAAGTAAACCGTCAATCACTTTACTTCAGATCGTTCGGTTTTATTATAGGATTTAGTATTATTTTTATTGCACTTGGTGCTTCCGCAAGTGTAATCGGTCAACTTTTAACAAGCTACAGAACAATCTTCATGCAAGTTGCTGGTTTATTAATTATCATTTTTGGTTTACAAATGGCTGGTTTATTAAAAGTAAAATTCTTAATGAAGGAAGTAAGAATTCATTCGACTAGAAAGTCTAAAAATATCCTAAGTTCTTTACTACTTGGAATGTCGTTTGCTAGTGGATGGTCTCCTTGCGTTGGTCTTGCTCTCTCGTCCATACTATTATTAGCAAGCTCTTCTAACACATTGTTTCAAGGGGTATTTTTACTAGGCTCTTATTCTCTCGGAATGGCAATACCCTTTATCGTTATCTCAGTTATTCTTTCCTACTCATTAAAAACCATTAAAAAGATAAATAAATACTTATCTAAACTTGCTGTGGTAAATGGCTTAGTCATGATATTCCTTGGGTTTCTTGTACTAAGTGGACAAATGCAAAAAATAAGTGCATGGCTTTCAGCGTTTAGTTTATTCCAACTCTAAGAATGGAGAGATATTCCTTGCCTCAACAAAACTTAATAGGAAAAACGGTATTAGTTGTTGAAGACGATCCAAAGATACGTCAACTTATTAAAATCTACCTACTAAATGAAGGATATGAAGTAATGGAGGCTGAAGATGGCTTTATTGCAAAAGAAAAAATACAAAAATTAGATCCTTGTATACTGATCCTTGATTTAATGCTTCCAGGTATTAGTGGTGAAGAAATTTGCAGATGGGTAAGGGCAGACTTAAACAGCATGATGCCCATCATCATGCTTACCGCAAAAGCATCTGAAAAGAATAAGGTAGAAGGACTTAAATTAGGTGCAGATGATTATGTTGTGAAACCCTTTAGTCCTGCTGAATTAATGGCTAGGATTGAAGCAGTTTTACGGAGAACAGCTAGTCGATGTGGCAAACTAAGCTTTAGTGGCTTTATGATAAAACCTGTTAAAGGAGAGGCGTGGATTCAAGATGAAAAGTTAGATTTAACTCTCTTTGAATTTAAACTTCTCCATACATTCATGAAACATCCAAATCAAGTTTTAACTAGAGAGCAAATTCTTAATTTAATTTACGAGAATAATGAAAAGGCTGTATCCGATCGAACAATTGATGTTCACATCAAGCACCTCAGGGAGAAAATAAAAGAAAAAACTCCAAAAGAATACATTCAAACTGTTAGAGGAATGGGGTATAAATTTGTTGGTCTTTAAAAAGCTAACGAACTTGTTAGGTAAACTAGTTGCTGTAAATAGCCTAGTCATTCTCCTTGTCATCATAATAACAGCTTTTTCAGTAACTAATTATGCATGCTATTTAGTCAATTCCAAACAAATCATAGGGCAGGAATTTGTTAAGACCTTAAATATCTTTCTTGCCTTTGTGAGCATAATTGCCTTTATACTCGCTAATTTTTTTCATTACATAACGGCTAAGAAAATTTTACAACCAATCCATCTGTTATCAAAGGCAACAAAGGAAATTAAGAATGGACAACTTCCATCAAAGATAGATGTTTCAACCTCTGATGAAATGAATGAATTAATTATGAACTTTCATTCCATGTCAGAGAAACTCTTTTCCATTCAAAAATCACGTGACAACATGTTAAGAGATATAGCACATGAACTTCGTACTCCCTTAACAAATATTAATGGTTATTTAGAAGCATTGGAAAATCAGGTCATAGAAGCTGATGTTGCATTATATGGATCCCTTCTAGATGAATCTCGTAGAATAACACGTATTGTTGATATGATCACGGAATTAAACTCCTGGGAAAATGAAAATTACTTTTTTGATAAAAAATTCAAAAAGGTGGAAATTGAAGAAGTTTTACAAGCAGCAATAACTACTTTTCATCTTAGACTGAAAGAGCAATTTGATGATCTATGTATAAAAATCAATCCTGCTCAAATTGAGGGAAACAAAGACGGTCTTATTCAAGTTTTTACTAATCTACTCCAAAATGTTATTCAATATAACAATGGACACCATCTTGAAATCAAGGGTGAAATTCAGAATACCAACTATCGAATATCCTTTAATCATAAAGGTCAATACATTGATCCTGTTAATAAACAGTTACTTTTTGAGCGTTTTTTTAGACAAGAAGAATCGAGAACAACAAAATCTCCAAGTGCCGGACTTGGATTAGCGATATCTAAAAGTATTATCTTAGCACACAGGGGAACAATCGATATAACAACAGATGGTTTGCACCATTCATTTTGGATAGAAATCCCTCTTTTATCAACTGAGAAGCTTAAAGAAAATGACCTTTCTTAATCATTCCTTAACAAATGTGATCCATAATCATGTTTGAAAGGAGTGGCACAATGAAATTCATAGTTGATAATGAGAAAATAAATGGTGAATTACAATTTAGTTCCATATCTATTTCGCCAAACGAAAGTTATGGATACCGTCCCTATGAACTTTTTATTTCTTCAATAGTAGGATGTAGTGGTTCGTTACTTAGAAACATACTAAAAAAACAAAGGTATACATTTGAGCTAATCGAGATGGAGGTCACCACGGAAAGAAATCCTAACCATGCCAACCGCATAGAAAAGCTTTCGATTTTCTCCCAAGTTAGATGTGATCAGTTAATTGAAACTAAACAAGCAGAGAAGCTTGCAAACTTGGTGATTAAGAATTGCGGGATGATCCAATCGATAAATCAATCAATTGAAATATCCTTTATCATACAATCTGTTGAATGGAATGGGATTTAGTTTTGTCCTTCCTGACTATCGGAAACATTAGCATACCTGAAATATGGGTAGCTTTTCTATTGGCATCTTTTCTTAGCCCTCTCGTTATTAGAATCATTGAAAGAAACAGTATTGAATCATGGTATTGGAACGTTTTACTGATCTATTTTATCAGTTGGAAATTCAGCTACATTTTGTTTAACTTTGACATGTTTATAGACATGCCTCTTTCAGTCATTTATTTCAACGGTGGAGACAGTGGACATATTCTTGCGGTTACCATAATTACCATTTACATGGCTCTTATTGCTTTTAAGAAAAATCCAAAGGTTCATAAAGATGCTGGTTCTATATTTCTGCTTTTTTTTATTACATTAGAATTAGCAATGAATCTTTTAGAGAAAAACTTTTTTCAAAGTTATTTGAACGTTTTCGTTTTTATAGCTTTACTGGTTCTGCTTATTCTCAATAAAAAGAGGCAAAAATTTCCATTAACACATTGGCTTATACTCTTGTCAATGGTAGAACTTTTAGTTATGAGCTTTAGCCATAGTATGATTACTATTCAACCAATAACTTTCATATGGATTAGCTCCTTCTTAATCTTTAGTACATTTAAAAATACGGAGGGATAAAGTAACTTGAATAAACACTTATTATCTATAGCTGTCCTCATTCTTGCAGTTGCTATTATAGTTGTGAATATCTGGGAACCTTTTAAAACAAAAACATCTGAAAAGGATGATGTTTCTTTAACAAACAAAGTTGAAAGTGCTTCAAAACAAGAAGAAATTCCAGGCGTGGATCTTACTTTGGCTAAAGCAAGTGTAGAGGAAGGGAGTACAGCTCCAGACTTTAAATTAACTACACTAAAAGGCGACCAAATGAACCTATCTGATTATCGAGGAAAAAAAGTGATCCTAAACTTTTGGGCAACATGGTGCCCACCCTGTAAAGCAGAGATGCCTCATATGCAAAAGTTCTATGAAAATAATAAGGAAAACGGAATTGAGGTTGTAGCAGTCAACCTTACAAACATAGATAAAGGACAAGAGAATATCGAGGCTTTTGTAAATGATTATGGACTTACCTTTGACATTCCTTTGGATGTGGATGGAGATGTAGGAACACAATATCAGGCATTTACAATTCCCACAAGTTATATTATTGATTCAAACGGAATGATCACAAAAAGAATTGTTGGACCTATGGATGAAAGTACCATGACAAATCTAGTGAATGAAATAGACTAAAGAATGAAATGGAAAGGAATGTTTGTAAGAGGGAAAATAACCAAATAAGCTAGATTTTTTAGCTCATTTGGTTATTATTAATGTTTCATTTAATCGAAACAATGTAATTAATCCAGCACTTAATGGGAAAACGGCTACAAGACCAATCGCCCAACTAATAGTGAGTAGATCATTTAAGATTCCTGCAAATAATGCACCAAAAGCATATCCACTATCTCTCCAAAAACGATATACCCCCATTGATGACGCTCTCCAATCCGGTCTAGCAACATCGCTTATAGAGGCTTGTAAAGTTGGATACACCATTGCAGTGCCAATTCCTAGTAATATTGAAGCCAATAACCACATACTAAAATAATCAACAATTAATATCATCCAAAGCGAAAATGCTTGAAGAAACATTCCCCCAACAATAAACCATTTTCGTCCGACCTTATCACTTAATCCTCCAGAGAATAATTGAAAGAATCCCCATGAAGCTGGATAAACGGCAACAATTATTCCTATATTCGCTATAGATAATCCTTCACCTGAGAAAAACAGTGGAAATAGCCCCCATGCCATGCCATCTTTAAAGTTCGTACTTAATCCTGCAAACGTGATACTTGATAAATTTTTATTTTTATAGGTAGTTTCTCTAAATATTTCTTTAGCCGAAAGAGATTTTCTAATTTCATTTTTTGTTGTTTGTAACCTTATATATTCTTCTGTATCTCTAACAACAAGAGAAAGAATTAAGCCAATTACAGCAATGACAACCCCTATATAAAATACATGTTGTTGATTAGCAACATTTGAAGAGACATATCCTGAAATAGCTGCCATGATAGCTACACCTGTATACCCAGCAAATTCATTTATACCTACAGATAATCCTCTTTGGGTTGATTTTGATAGATCAATTTTCATATTAACAGTCATTGACCATGCCAATCCTTGATTAATGCCAAGGAAAATGTTTGCCACTACAATCATCCACCAAGAACTAGCAAAGATAACGATTAAAGGAACAAAAAGCCCGAAACTCCAACCTATTAGTAAAACTTTTTTTCTTCCCAATCGATCTGCAAAACTACCTGCAAAATAATTCACAATTGCTTTTGAAAAACCAAAACTAACAATAAAAGATATGGCTGCACTTGAGGATACTAAACCAAAGTTTGTTTTTCCTAAAACGGGAAGAACCGTTCTTTCCAATCCTACCATTGATCCAACAAAGAAATTTATCAAAACTAATAGCATGAAATTTCCTACATTTTCCTTTATCCCGATCTTAATTGTGCTTTCCATCTTTCCACCTCTTAGAATTTCGAAAATGTTGTCATCTTCCAAAATGCTATTTCTTATTTTCTCCTTTCGTATTTAAATATATTAATCCATAAAAATACGGTTCAAATACTTGAACCGTATCATTGTTTATTAAGATCCATTAATATATCTAATCAGTAATTACAAGAGTATGATTTTTTAAATAATATCAAGCCAAATTTTTATTGCTGTTCCAAATATTAATAAAGCTAAAATCACCTGAAGAATCTTGGTATTTACCTTTTTTCCTGCTATAGCTCCTAATGGTGATGCAATTAAACTTGCAATAACCATTATAGCTGCTGGACCGTAATCAACTTGCCCAGTCGTAATTTTTCCTACAGTTGCACCAATAGAAGAAATAAACGTAATAGCTAGGGATGAAGCAATCGTCATACGAGTTGGAATTTTTAAGACAACTAACATAATTGGCACGAGTAAAAAGGCTCCTGCTGCACCAACAATTCCTGCACCTACACCGACGATTAAGGCTAAGATTGCTGCAAGCCACTTGTTAAATTTCACTTGATCAAGAGGAATGTCGTCAATTCCCTTTTTAGGAATAAACATCATCACTGCCGCAATTAAAGCTAATATTCCATAAATAAGATTAATGCCACCTTCAGACATTAATTTAGAACCAAATCCACCAATAAAGCTACCTACTAATATACTTGCTCCCATATAAACAATAAGTGTTTTGTTTAAATATCCACCTTTTCGGTATGCCCAGACACCACCGATTGTTGCAAAAAATACTTGGACGGCGCTAATTCCTGAAACTTCGTGAGCACTAAATGCTGCTATACCAAATAAGGGTGGAATGTATAGTAACATCGGATATTTTATAATAGAACCGCCAATTCCTAGCATCCCTGAAATATAAGAGCCTACAAATCCAATTAAAAAGATGGTTATGATAAAACCAATATCCATAATTGTTACCTCCTATTTAGAAAAGGGAACCTTATTACATTAGGTTCCCTCTATTTGTTTAGTCCTTTTTTATCCAGAATTTTAGAACACCATTATCTTCTTCATGCTTGATTAATTCATGACCACCAGATTTTGCCCAAGCAGCTAGATCATTTTTTGCTCCTTTATCAGTTGCATGGATTTCTAGAATCTCACCTGATGCTAAATCATTCATTGCCTTTTTTGTTTTTACGATTGGCATTGGGCATGCTAACCCTTTTGCGTCTAATACTTTTGTTGCTTCCATGTTTTAATAACCTCCTAAAAATTTAAATATAGATTAACGAACCGCACAACGGTTAGGTCCAATTTCCATTTCACGTTGTTTTTCTTCATCTGGATTGATTTTCCCCATATTTGTTTCACGAATTTCTTGATAAGCATTTGGTTGTGGTGGTAAATTTTCTGTAACAAGTTTTCTAAATTCATTTTCATCTTCAATATTTAAACCATGATTTTCTGCAAACAAAGTTCCTAATTTTTCTGATACACTTCCATCTTCATTCAACTCATCAATGATCATAAAGTGAGCTGGTAAAACAATTAAGTCCTCTGAAAGTTCACGATAGCGTGAATATAAACTCTCTCTTAAATCTGCTACCCAATCTTCAGCCATTCCTGCTAAATCAGGTCTTCCAATGGAATCGATAAAGAGAATATCTCCTGATAACAAGTATGATGAGTCAACAACAAATGATGTTGAGCCAATTGTATGACCAGGTGAATATAATGAATGAATATCAATAGCTGTGTTTCCGATTGTTACTGTATTGCCGCCTTCTAGTGGACTATAATCGAATGTTACCTCTGTTGCATCCTTTGGTGGTAACCAATATGTTGCACCAGTATGAGCAGCAATCACCCTTCCGCCTGAAATATGATCGGCGTGAAGGTGTGTATCAAATACATGTGTAATGGTTGCACCAATTTTTTGTGCAAAGTTTAGATAAGTAGAAGTCATTCGAGTCGAATCAATAATTGCAGCTTCTCCATTTGAAACAACCATATATGATAAACAGCCTTTTCCAATTCGAACAAATTGATAAATTTCCCCACCATCACTTAGATCACCAATTTTCACAGGTTCTAAGTGTTCGCTCCAAGCTTTCATACCGCCTTCTAAGTAAGAAACATCTAAACCTTTTTCTGAAAGCATTTCTGCTACCATGATAGAAGAACCTTCTTTTGCACACACCACTAATACTTCTTTTTCAGAAGGAAGCTTTTCTAAAATTTCTTCAACACCATCTAGTAATTCAAAATATGGAATGTTAAGATAATCAAAGTTTTCTCCTTCTATTTTCCAATCTTGAAAATCACCTTCATTACGAACATCTAAAATAAATAATTCTTCTTTGTTAAAAACCTTTTTTGTTACTTCTTTTGAATTCATCGCTTTTACTGTCACTCTAATTACCCCCTGCGGTATATTTTAGTTTAAAAAAATAATTTATATTTAGAAAGTAAGCGTTACTTCCGCATCACTTGCAAATTCTAAAAATGTTACAGCTCCTCCAACTTCTATTCCTTCAATAAATGCATTTTTTTCTAATCCCATGACATCCATTGTCATTTGACAACCTATGAATTTAACTCCCATTTCTTTTGCCATTGCAACTAATTCTGGAATAGATGGAACATTTGCTTTTACAAATCCTTCTGCAAAATGTTCTTTTCCTTCTGGCATCGGTAATTGTGTGTAGGTTTCTTTATGAATTAAATTTAATCCTTCAAATGTAAAGAAAATCGCTACTTCCTGATCTGATGCAGCTGCTGCAGTTGCAATATTAAAGACTTTGTATGCGTCAAATAAACCACCATTACTTGCGATAATTGCTACTTTTTTACTCATTTCAAATCCTCCCAGGTATTAATATGGATTTCTTTCTTATTTATTTAATGTGGACGTTATACCTGACCAAGCACTCATACCCGGTACAACATTATTTACTTTTGTAAAACCCTTTTCAGCTAATTTTTGAGACGCGAGATCACTTCGGCTACCAGTTCGACACACCACATAAATTTCATCATCTTTATCTAATTCACTTACACGCTCATCTAATTCACCTAACGGAATAGAGATTGCGTTTGGAATATGATTAAAAGCATATTCAGCCGATTCCCTTACATCTAATACAACAATGTTTTCTCTTGCTTCTAGTTTCTTCTCAAGTTCTTCGTTGCTTGTAACATGTGGGTGTTTTCTTTCAACAGTTTCTTCATTTGAAGATTTACGTAGATAGTGCTTAAGAACATCTCCTTCTTTAATTGTACCCAAATATTGATGACCAGAGCTTTTTGCCCATGCTTGAATATCAGCCTTTGAACCTTTATCTGTTGCTTGAACCTCTAGGACTTGCCCTGCTTCTATTTCATTCATCGATTTTTTTGTTCTCACAATTGGCATTGGACATGCTAAGCCTTTTGCGTCTACTAATAAATCTATTTTTATTGAGTTCATTTATTAACTCCTCCTAAGTACCCTAATGGGTATATTTTTTATTAAAAAAATTAGTTTGTTTCGCCTTCCCAGTCAAGCATTCCACCTGTCATATTGATTACATTAAAACCTTGACTATCTAAAAACTGATAGGCACGACCACTTCTACCTCCTGAACGACAAACCAGAATATATTCTTTTGATTTATCTAGTTCATTCATACGGAATTCCAATAATCCCAATGGAATATGAATGGCACCCGGGATTTTTCCCGCCTCCACTTCTTCTACTTCTCTCACATCAATAATGTTTACACTTTGACCTTGAGTTAACATGTTTTCTACTTCTTTTGCCGTAAATTGTTTCATCTTAATATCCTCCTTTTATCTCCAGGCGCTCATGCCGCCCTTTACATTTGTTACATTGGTGAATCCTAATTTTTTCAATGTTTTACTAGCCTTTTGACTTCGCATACCACTTTGACAAATCACAATGACTTCTTTGTCTTTTGATAATTCCTTCTCAGCTTTCTGACCAAGTTCATGAAGTGGAATATTTTTAAATTCTTTAATACGATTCCCTTTAAACTCACTTGGGGTTCTAACATCAACAAACTGCTTATTTGTATTTTTTAATTCATGCCTCAGTTCAGTTGTTGAAATATGTTTTACTCCTTTTGCGGGGATGATCCTGTTCAGGATAAAAAATACGAAAAGAGCGATGACGATATAGTTAATGTATTCCATTGTATTTCCTCCCTACATACTTAGGGGAGTATCCCCCTACTAACTTAAATGAATAAATTCACGTTTCCATCTTCAGCGTCTGCAAGGTATGCTGCAACACCTGCATACTCAATGTTGTTTAATAATTCTTCTTGTTGAAGACCTAATAAATCCATTGTCATCGTACATGCTACTAGTTTCACATCTTGTTCTTGTGCCATTTCAATTAAATTTGAAAGAGGCATTGCATTGTGCTTCTTCATCACATCTTTGATCATTTTTGGACCAAAGCCAGCAAAGTTCATTTTAGACAATCCCATATTTTCTGCTCCTCTAGGCATCATCTTTCCAAACATCTTTTCCATAAAACTTTTCTTTACTTGTATATCTTCATCTTTACGTAAAGCATTTAATCCCCAAAATGTATGAAAGATTGTTACTTCATGATCATAGGCAGCAGCACCGTTCGCTATAATATAAGCTGCCATTGCCTTATCATAATCACCACTGAATAATACAATCGTTGTCTTTTTCTTTTCTGTCACAGTAGTTCCTCCTCTTCTACCCCTAAGGGTATCTAATCATTTAAAATTTTTATCCTTTTTTAATCCAAAATTTTAATATTTGATCTTCTTCCTCATGATTTAATAACTCATGACCGCCTGATTTAGCCCAAGCAGTTAAATCATTTTTTGCACCTTTATCTGTTACATGAATCTCTAATACTTGACCAGATTCTAACTCATTCATTGCCTTTTTTGTCTTTACGATTGGCATTGGGCATGCTAAACCTTTTGCATCTAACACTTTATCTATATTCATTGTTTATTCCTCCTATTTTTCAATTACCATTACCCCTACGGGTATATATTAGTATAAATAAAAGTGGGTGTCAACCCATTATTTATCGACTTTTAACCAGTAGATTTACTGCTTCTTTCACTAATTCTTCTGTACTGTGCTCTCCAGTTTCTTCAGCGTTACGAACACATTCTACTAAATTTGAACTGACAACTACGCCTATTGTTCGATCAATTGCCGTTCTTGCTGCAGACAGCTGTGTAATGACTTCCTTACAATCCTTTCCTTCTTCCATCATTCTTAAAATACCTCTAAGTTGTCCCTCAATCCTCTTTACTCTATTTTTCATTTGATCATTATAATCCATCTTTTACCCCCCCTTTAACAATATCTTTCTTCGCTTATTTGTTTTTCCTTTATTATTGTTTTCTTTTGGGAAGGAATGGTATAACCAATAACCTTAAAGCCCTTCTTACGAAGGATTCGAACCCCAACATTTCTTTCCAGACAATTTGAGGCAACGACTACTAAGTCTTTCTTAGGAATTTCACTATAGTATCTTTTAAGGTATGCTATTGGAATATTTATTCCTGGACCTACCGGATCCTTATAGGCTTCGTTATAATCCCTTATATCTATAACAAACTGATTATTTATCTCAATCTCATTCTTATCAATATCATGTAATCCATAAATAGGATAATACCTAAATAATAAGAAATGGATGATACTAATTAACACACATATATTTAAGATAATCATGTGACAGGCTCCTTCCTAATTTGTAGCAAGGAACAACTTACAAGACTTATAATATACCACACGGGGTATATTGTCAACAACCTATTAAATGTTTTTTACCTTAGTTTATAACTTTATTGAGTTATTTAAAATAATCCTGTATAATACCTAGTATACCAATGTGAATTAATGACATAGAAGAGGAGGAACTTATATTGGGTTTTATAAAATTATTATTTACTGAAAAATGTCCAACATGCCGTAAACATTTGATTACGAGCAAAACAAACTTCCTAAGCAACATTGTTATAAAATCATGCCCAGATAATCATTTCAAAAAAGAGTTTCATCCTGCTCTTGAAACATATATAGAACTAAAAAATTAGTTAAATAATATATCTGACCAAATTTTAATAGATGTACCTAATATTAATAATGCCAAGATCCATTGTAGGATTTTGGTATTTATTTTTTTTCCAACATTAGCACCTAGAGGTGAAGCCATTAAACTAGCAATGACCATAATAAATGCTGGAAAATATTGAACTTGACCCGTTGTAATCTTTCCAACTGTTGCTCCAATAGAGGAAATGAAAGTGATAGCTAAGGATGTAGCAATTGTCATTCTCGTTGGAATTTTCAATACAACAAGCATGATTGGTACGAGAATAAATGCACCTGCAGCTCCAACAATCCCTGCTCCAATCCCGACTACTAGTGCAAGAGATGCAGCAAGCCATTTGTTGAATGTCACTTGATCAAACGGGATGTCATCTACACCTTTTTTAGGGATAAACATCATCACAACAGCAATGAGAGCTAATACCCCATATACTATATTTATCCCACCTTCTGTCATAAGTCTTGATCCATAGCTTCCAATAAAGCTCCCAATTAAAATAGCTCCTCCCATAAACAAAATTAACTGTTTATTTAAGTATCCACCTTTTCGATAGGTCCACACACCACTTATTGAGGCAAAAAAAACTTGAAAGGCAGTAATACCGGAAACTTCGTGTGCAGTAAAAGCAATAATTCCAAATAACGGTGGAATGTATAATAGCATCGGAAAATTAATGATTGAACCACCAACACCTACCATTCCTGAAATAAAGGAGCCAACAAATCCTATTAAAAAAATAACGATTATAAAGAAAAAATCCATAGCCATTCTCCTCCATTAAATGAGGAAGGATAACCCTAAAGTATCCTTCCTCTATAAATTACCCTTTTTTCAACCAAAATTTGAAGACACCATTATCTTCTTCATCTTTTACTAATTGATGTCCACCCGATTCTGCCCATGCTGTTAAGTCGTTCTTTGCACCTTTATCAGTTGCATGAACTTCAAGGATTTCCCCTGTACTTAAGGTATCCATTTCTTTTTTTGTTTTAACAATTGGCATTGGACATGCCAGTCCTTTACAATCTAATACTTTATTTGCATCCATTAACAGGGTCCTCCTTAACGTACTGCACAGCGATTTGGTCCTATCTCCATCTCGCGTTGCTGCTCTTCTTCTGGGGTAATTTTCCCCATATTTGTTTCTCTTATTTCTTGATATGAATTAGGCTGTGGAGGAAGATTCTCGGTTACCGTTTTTCTAAATTTATTTTCATCATCGATATTCAACCCATGGTTTTGTTGATATAAGGTACTCAGCTTTTTAGAAATACTTCCATCGTTGTTCATCTCGTTAATACCCATGTAATGTGCCGGTAATACTAATAAGTCATCTGCAAGCTCTTTATAACGCTTATATAATGTCGTTCTTAAATCACCAACCCAGTCCTCAGCTTTCCCTGCTAAATCTGGGCGACCAATTGAATCAATAAATAAGATATCTCCCGTCAATAAATACTGATCATCAATGATGAAAGATGTACTACCAATCGTATGTCCTGGAGAATAGATGGCTTTAATCATTGTCTGACCAACCGTGTATTCATCCCCATCATTTATTTCTTCATAATTGAATGTAACCTCGTTTGCATCCTTTGGGGGAAGGTAATACTTTGCATCAAATTCATCTGCAAGCTTTCTTCCACCTGAAATATGATCCGCATGTAGATGTGTATCGAATACATGAGTCAGCTTAACATCTTGTTTTTTAAGAAACGACTCGTACGGATCTAGCATACGATTCGTATCAATCATCGCTCCCTCTCCGTTTGATATAACCAAATAAGATAAACATCCTTTACCTATACGTACAAACTGGTAAAGCTCTCCTCCATCTTTTAGCACACCAATCTTGATAGGCTCTAAATGCTCACTCCAAGCCTTCATACCACCCGCTACGGAATAAACATCCGTAAATCCAGCCTCTGCTATTTGTTGCGCAACAAACTCTGAAGATCCACCTTTTGCACATACAACATAAATTTCCTTACTTTTTGGCAACTTATCTACGATAGAATCGACTCCCTCTAATAATTCAAAATAAGGAGCATTCATAATTTCAACGTTTTTTCCCTCTATTTTCCAATCGTCAAAGTCATCAGTATTACGGGCATCTATAATAAATACATCCTCATGATCGATGACCTTTTTTGCTAACTCTTTTACGGTAATCGTTTTAACATCAGTTTCAGTAGCCATAGTTAACCTCCCACCTATTAAAACAACTAATTGATTTCATATTGGTTTAAAAAGTTAATGTAACATCTGCATCTTTTGCAAATGTTAAAAATGTTACGGCTCCACCTACATCAATACCTTCAACAAATTGTTCTTTTTCTAAACTCATCACATCCATTGTCATTTGACATGCAATCATTTTTACACCCATTTCACTTGCCATTGAAACAAGTTCTTCAACAGGTGGAACATTTGCTTTTTTAAAACCTTCTTGAAAATGTTCTGTGCCAGCTGGCATTGGTAAGTTTTTATGTGCTTCTTTATGAATTAAATTTAAACCTTCAAAAGTAAAAAATATCCCTACTTCCGCATCTGTAGCAGCTGCCGCAGTTGCAATATTGAAAACTTTATATGCATCAAACATGCCACCATTTGCTGCAATAATAGCTACTTTCATTCTTCTTCCTCCTTAATGAGTTTTATCAATAGGACCACGCCAATCCTTCATACCTGGTTCTACATTTTTCACGTTTTTAAAACCTTTTTCTGTAAGCTTTTGGGCAGCAAAATCACTACGGCTACCAGTTCTACAGATAATATGGAGGTTTTCAGCGTCACTTAATTCCTCAAATCGCTCTTCTAGTTCTCCAAGAGGTATATTAATAGATCCTGGAATATGACCAAAAGCATATTCAGCTGGTTCTCTGACATCTAAAACAGTTATCTTTTCATTCCCATTCAGGCGATTTAGCAATTCTTCTAAATTGACCACATCGGGGTGCTTCGATTCGGATTTCTCTTCCTCAGCACTAGCCTTTCTAAGGTAATGTTTAAGGACATCCCCTTCTTCAACTGTACCTAAATATTGGTGACCAGTGCTATCTGCCCAAGCTCTAATATCAGCTGTAGATCCTTTATCAGTAGCTTGTATCTCCATAACCTGTCCCGGGTCAAGTGTGGTCATTTCCTTCTTTGTTTTTACAATAGGCATAGGACAAGCTAACCCTTTAGCATCCAAGATCTTATTGACTGTTACTTGCATCCAAGTCCCTCCTATCCAACTTTCAACTTTGCTTGACCTACATACGCTCTGGATAAGCATACAAGTCAATATTAGAATTTGTTTATAACATTTAAATATGTCCCTTTCTTTTATCCATTAATATCCATCATTTCTTGTGATATTTATCACATTAATTTATATGTTTATTTATTATTATGGGTGTACCGGTATAGGTATTAATGAAAAGGAGTGATTTAAATGGATAAAAAAATTATCATTATTGGGGGAGTAGCAGGAGGTGCTACCACAGCTGCAAGATTGAGAAGATTGGATGAAACCTCCAACATTATCCTTTTTGAAAAAGGAGAGCATATATCATTCGCAAATTGCGGTCTACCTTATTACATTGGTGAAACAATAAAAGATCGAAGCAAATTGTTAGTTCAGACAGTTGAAGGTATGAGTAAAAAATTTAATTTAGATATCCGAAATTTAAGTGAAGTAGTAAAAATTAATCGATATTCTAAGACTGTCCTAGTAAAAAATTTAGTCAATAACAAAACGTATGAAGAAAAAGCTATGATGTACTTGTTCTTTCTCCCGGTGCTAAGCCAATAATTCCGCCAATTAATGGTCTGAAAGATGCACAAAATATGTTCACACTTAGGAATATTCCTGACACAGATAAAATTAAAGGATTTATTGACACTAATCATCCAAAAGAAGCTGTAGTAGTAGGCGGTGGTTTTATTGGGTTAGAAATGGCAGAAAACTTAGTTGATCGAGGAATAAATGTAACGCTTATAGAAATGGCTAATCAAGTTATGGCACCGTTAGATGTTGAAATGGCTGCAATTGTTCATGAACATCTTAATGAGAAAGGCGTTAAGTTAATTTTGAAAGATGGAGTTAAAGCTTTTGAAAAACATGGCTCTAAAATTGTTCTCGAGAGTGGAAAAGAAATCGAAACCGATTTAACGATTCTCTCAATAGGTGTAAAGCCAGAAAATTCACTAGCAATTGATGCTGGATTGGACATCGGAGACAGAGGTGGAATTGTAGTAAATGAATACCTTCAAACTAATGACCCTAGCATTTATGCTCTTGGGGATGCAATCGAGGTTATTGATTTTATAAACGGAAATCCAGCAATGTTTCCATTGGCAGGACCTGCAAATCGCCAAGGTCGAATTGTCGCAAATCATATAAATGGAAAAAAAGAATCCTATAAAGGAACATTAGGAACAGGTATTGCTAAGGTATTTGATTTAACGGTTGCTACAACAGGCAACAATGAAAAAACACTTAAACGTATTGGGATTGATTACGAAGTTATTCATATTCATCCTAGCTCACATGCCGGATACTATCCTGGAGCAAGCCCTATTTCAATAAAATTAATTTTTGATGAAAAGAATGGTAAAATCTTAGGTGCTCAAGCCATTGGAAAAGATGGTGTTGATAAACGTATTGATGTATTAGCTACTGCTATCAAGGGAAATCTTACCGTCTTTGATCTAACTGAACTGGAATTATCTTATGCACCACCATTTTCTTCAGCAAAAGACCCAGTTAATATGGCTGGTTATGTTGCTTCTAACATGATTGATGAAAAAGTGGAAACAGTTCAATGGAATGAAATCGACCAAATCATAAAACAAGGTGGACTATTAATAGATGTAAGAGAGCCTAATGAACGAGAAAATGGATATATTAAAGGTTCAATAAATATTCCTCTAGGACTCATACGAACAAGAATGGGCGAATTCCCAAAAGATAAGCCCATTTATGTAACGTGCCAGGTAGGTCTTCGAGGATATGTTGCTACACGGATTCTTATGAACACTGGTTATAAAGCAATTAATCTGGATGGTGGTTGGAAAACATATAGTAATGTTTTTAACTAATGCAAGAAACCCTGTAAGTTTTTACAGGGTTTCTTGCATTAGTTCTTCTTCCTCTTTTGTTTTTAGTATATATTTTTCGATCATCTTCTGAAACCAATAAATAATAACTGAGTAACTTAAAAATGTTAAAAATATCTGATGCTGTTTAAAACGAATCAATTTATAGACACCCATTTTTTGAAATAAATAAGTAAATGGGTATGCAAAAAACCAATCTAGTACAGCATTTATACCTATATATCGAAGGAATTTTCCGTAAGAATATTTAAAAACCCATAGTGTACCCACGAAAAATGAACCAAGAATAAATGATACATTGGTTTTTAGATCTGGAATAATGTTTATTTTCACTTTCCACCATTTTCTAGAATCTGCTATTTCACTCATTAACGCTAATAATAAGGATACAAATGTAGCCGATGGTAGAAAACGAAAGAAATATTTCTTACCGATAAAACCAACGCTTAAAATTGGAAGGATTAACAACCCCCACATAACAAGTTTTATATTCCGCATTTCCCTGTCCTTTCGCCGATCATATTCACTGTTCCCATATACTACTTATTATTTATAAAATGTTTATCAATTATCAAAATTTAATCAAATTTTCTACAGTATTCATGTATACCATTTTTAAGTAGATTTTTTAAGTTTTTATAAGACTTTTTACTAATAGGACATAGATATATTCCCACTTTTTCATCGATAATCTCTGGATGTATATCTTCAGTAGAAGTAAAATAATAACTATATACGTCTTTTAAAATTTTCACTTTGGCTTCTTCCTTATTTCCTAATACTGGGAGCATTTCAAACATTTTTTTGAATTTTTCATAGGATAATTTTTTGATTATCTCCCTCTTACCCATCTTTGAAACAACAACTGTCTCTCCACCTTCTTCCCTACTTTCTCCTTTCTCACTCTCGTCTTTATGCTTTGCAATACTCGATTTTCCTGCTTCCTTATATAATTCATCTGTCTGATAATAAAGTTCTTCTAAAAAATAATTTTCTTCTTTAAGTCCCTTTACTTCACACTGTAATTGACTGATGTGATTATATGTATCTTCTAATTCACACCTCAATTGCACAACTTCGTTTTCTAATTCAAACAAAGTCTCACTGTCTAAAGTTTTTTTATCCGTAAGATTCCAATTTTCATTAATATTATTTTCTTTCCAATTCAAATCACCTTCAATGAATGATTCATAAACTGCCATAATTTCAGGTAATCCTGGTCTTAAATCCTCAATAAAATCAAATAAATCATTGTGAGTTACTTTCCACCCATCCTTTCGATTTTCTGATCGTTCTGCGTTAATCTTACCTTCTCTAATCCAACGTGTCACCATTTGAATTGAATCCGTTATATAGTATTTCATTAATATTTTTACTACTTCATGCACATTATATATTTTCATAAAGCACCTCTGTTTCATTCTTATAAAAACAGAGTATGTGGGTTGTACTAACATAAGAACCCTTAAGTAAAGTTTGGAATGACTGATTTCTATTACATTCTTCTTATTTATTTAATTTTGAATGCTTTTATTAATACAATTAATTAATCTTTCCTCAATATCCCTAGCAAGCTTTTTTACTTCTTCGTTGTTCACTAAATTTATTAAAGCTGTAGGTCTCGGCATTCCAATTTTCGTTTTGCCATTGTCACTATAAACAACAATTTTACATGGAAGAAAATAACCAACCAATAAATTTTCTTTCAATACTCTCTCAGCTTCATGTGGGTTACACACTTCTAAAACAAGATAGTCTGAGTCAAACTCCAACCCTTTCTCTATTAGCTTTTCTTTAATATCAAACATCCATAATACCCCAAACTTTTCTTCCTTTAGACTTTCTTCCAAACTGGATATTGCTTCCTTTATATTTTTATTAGTTGTCACAGTATAATCAAACATTTATTACATTCCCTTCTATTGGACATTTTTCATATAAAGTAATTTACCCAAATGAATCCAGAAGTAACAAGTTTTTGTTTTTAAAGAGATTTTATTCTTAAAAGAAATTTTTACATAAAATTGTTTCATTAACATTTAATTAGAACAAAAAATAATATTTAAAAACTCCTCTGTTAGTTTTTTATGTCACATCAATAAATCAATCGTAAATTGATTTTATTCCAATGTCTTCCGATAATGAAGGGGAACGAGCATACTAAATCTGTTATTACTAATAACATCATTAAAAACTTGATTAGTTAACTAATCAAGTTTTTAAGGTCATATTTTACTATATCTGGAACAGATACCGATTTTTCAATTATAGTATGATAAAAGTCTGAAGCAGCTTTTTGATTATTTTTATTAATTTCTAGTTCCATATCAAAGACTAAAAAGTAATGAGAGTCCTTTAAAACACAAAATGGTAACAATTCAATTAGCACAAATGGTTCATAATGATACGGAACAAAAACTTCGAATGCAGCAGAGACTAAAATTGCTTCTTGATTCCATAATGGATGGAATTCCTTCTTTGTAAGGAACCAACTTTCTGGCTTGAGTTGAACAAATGTTTTACTTTCATGATTATGTACTTGAATCAGTCCTAATTGCCTTGCACGATCATACTCAAATGAAGTATTAGAAATAACCGACATATCTACCCATTCACTAGGATCAATTTGGTATTTTGATATTTTTTGTATAAAACGTAATACCTCATTCCCACCATTTGAAGAGTAGAAATTTTCTAGGGTAACATCAATTGGCTCCTTACACCACTGTAGGAAATTTGATTCGTTAAATGAATAAATATTTTTCGTTTTCTTTACTAAACCGGATTTGACTAGTGAATTAATCACTAACCAAATGTTTTCTTTATCCATAAAAAGGGCTTCTGAAAATACCCTTACATTCTTATCATTATTTCTATTAGTTAATTTTATCTCCCTTTCCTTTCTTAAGTAAAAGAGCGCTAACACACATTTTAAAAAGAAACTATGGTGAACCTCTTCAAGTTTAAAAGGGAATGTTTTCACATATTTTTTTCTGGACCACTCCCGCAGTCGATTGCTAAAATCATTAGGAAGTTCATTATTAACAACCATTCCGACTTCATTCAATCTCCTTAGTTGTGAATCACTAAGTGGTTTTTTTGTGTGTACATATAGAAGTAGATCATTTACTGTTTTTTCTCCAACTTGTGAAATTACACTGCGAAACTTGTTTAAATCCTCGTAAAAATCCGAAATTTTTCCAGCAATCCATGACCTTACAGCACCTTCAAAAGGGGTGATATTGAGCTTATCTAATATTTGTTTTAATTCATCTAAACTTAATTGCATAAGTGCTTCTTTATGATTCAAAAAACTCCCCCCTTTCAATTAGCTCTTCAAAAGTAAGAATTTTATAATGAAATCCAAGATTCACTAATTTTCTCCTTCTTTTTGAATAATACCTTTCTTCATTCGTATTTTTTGACACTAATGAATATAAAGTGGCTTGTTCTTTATCTCCATCTCTTGGTAATAACTTCCCTAAACGAAGATATTCTTCTCTTTCAGAGCTTTCTTGGTGTGATAAAGCAATAACAACTTCAATATTTTTCAGGTTCATATGCTCTATTAATTTTGAAGACGCAATCATTTTATTTATCTCTTGTTTATTGAAGGAATGGATTAGTCTCTGCCTATTTCCTTCGTCCAACCTTCTAGATAATGTATCTAATGCAAAATAATCACTAAAATTTGATATGACTTTATTATGATATGAAACAATTAATATTCTTTTTGTGATTTCTTTCTTTATCAAAATCGAAACTGCGTTGAATTTATTGGTGTTTAATGTGTCCGGTCCAACTTTGTCTAGTGGATTTCTTACTATGTAATTACGCCACTCTTCCTCTGGGAGAGGAACTTTTACTTCGACGCATTTTACAGGGACTTGATATTGCTTCTTAACAAGTGTCCTATACAATACTTCGTACCACTTTGGTCCAATTAATGCGAAGACGAGATTTCCATTTCCGTCAGATCGCGCAAGAGTAGAAGCTAATGCTAACTTATTTTTCGATTGTATATCAACTGTTTTTTCGTGAGTAGGAGTTGGAATGTTTTGGGCATCATCGTAAATAACAAACCCAAATCCCTTCAATTCACTCACATAATTATAAAGTTTTTCATAAGTTCCGATCGTTATTGGTTTTAATTCTGTTCCTTCTTCATCAAAAATGGCAATATTTTGTTCCGTTACATCTGTATTGTCAATAATCTCTTTCTTCCACTTTTCTACCTTATATTTATCTTCAGCGATAATAAGTGTTGATGTTTTTAATGTTTCTATTATCTTTAGACCCACTGCGATTTTACCTGAGTTTGGAGGCATGATAATAGTACCACCACCACCGGATTTATTATTATATTTCAAATATGAATCCACTGCTTCCTTCTGATAATCAAGCAATGGTTTTGATGTGCATTTTATGTCTAACTCATCACCAAATTCGTATGTAGTATCTTTAACAAATAAATTATATTTAAAGAGTATCTTTTTAATTTCTTTGCGATACCTTACTTTAAACACAAGTGATTTTGCACTGGATTTTATAATCTTATTTCTTATCTCCTCTATTTCCTTAATAGTATCTAATAGCTCTCTAGTTTTCGCTTTTAAATTTAGATTATCATCTTCAACCGTGAATTCTAATGCACCAAAATGCTCCATGTCCTTTTGAATAGCAAGCTTCAATGACTCGGATAGGGCGTTTTGCAGATTCTTTTCTAAAAATGAAATAACATCTTTAGAGTTTATCCCTTTTGCTTTAGCAGTCCATAAAGCAATAGGGGATAATTCAAATGTATGTACTTGCTCTGGAGCTTGAATAATGTCTGCATACTTGATTAATTCTTGGCTGATTTCCCCGGATTTGTCTAATGATTCCATAACAAAAATACTTCTACTTTCTGGGTGAATAACCAACGGCTTATTATACAAATTTACCACTCCCTTAGTTAGAATTAATTTCCTTCATTATTTCTATTACCAAATGAATGGTTGAACTGATAAGAACAGCTGTTGATTCAGCAAGGAATATATGTAATCGACCAAGAATAAAAACAAAGTAAAACAATAAAAAAGTAAATACATAAAGAATGATATCTTCGACTATGCTCCCTGTTTTATAGGGAAAGGGAAACTTAGGGCGTTTGTTGTTGAAAGGTGCAAAAACAGGAATGCTTCGGACTGAAAAGAAATCCCCAGCTAAATGAAAAATGTACCCGAGAGAAATTCCGATGGAAAATGGATTAGCAAAAAGTAGACATACGATTGTGACAAGACTCCATACAAATAAGCTATGTGTAATACCTCGATGACCATATTTACTTTTCACATAAGTAGAGATTCCAAATGATCTACGACCAATATAAGAATTTGGTTCATCGATATCCGGTAGTAGACTTCCAAAACTTATCCCTAAGACATACCCAATATGAAAAGGATAATTAGTTAGGATTGATAGACCAGCACCTAGGGTTAGTGAACTTACGATGTGTGTTTTATAACGCAAAATAACCAAGCTCCCATTAATTTTTATTAATGGATATGCTTGGTTATTTTTGGTTATAACTAAAACTTCGCTTCCCTCTCTTGGAAAACAAGGAAGATATGATATACTTTTCTTTTAATTACTACTCTTAGATTGTGTTTATTCTTAGTTTTTAAAAGCTTTTACTCTGGAATAAATCTTTTGCTCCCAAGTACCCTTTTCTTTGTTTTTCCACCAAACTTTTTTATTACTATATGCTGTAACAGTAAATGGAGTTAAATCTTTATTCTTTTCATAATCCCACTCTTGTGAAAGTTGCGGAAAACTTGTTGCTAAACAATTATCTAACCCAACTTTGTGTCCTGAACAAAAAGGACAATTCTCTGTTTTTTTATTACTCACAGTAGATTTCCACTCATGTTTATGTGCTTTTCCTTTATCACAGTACCACCAAACTTCCGTACTACTATGAACTGTTACATCGTAAGGGGTTAATTTCCCATTCTTATTAGGGTGCCAATATTTTGCTATATTTGGTTTTAATGTTGCTAAACAATTTTCGTAACTCGCTTTTTTCCCTGAACAATAAGGACAGCCGTTTCCATTTTTTCTATTTGCTATTGTACTTTGCCATTCATGTCCATTTTTACATTTCCACCATACATATTTTCCTGAACTAAATGAAATTCTTAAAAAGTCTATATCTTTATTTTTTTGAAAATCCCATTCTTTTAATAATTCTGGTTTCTTTTTGATTAAGTTATTTTTATCACACCATTTACAATTATGAACTCCCATAGTTCTAGTATAAATTGGAGCTTTCCATTCATCGCCACATTTTGTACAAAGCCACCATACCTTTTTAGCTGAACCAGATTTAACACTACTTGGTTTTAATTTTCCATTCTTAGTTGTATGCCATTCTTTAGCGATTTCTGGAAAATTGGTTGCCAGGCTATTTTTTTTTAACGAGATCACAAACAAAGAATTTATTTCTATTTCATCTTCCTCTATATCAATTTTCACATTTTTTATTTTATTTAATTCCTCATTTGAAATTTTCTCTGAATTCGCTATGTAGTAAAAAACGGAGTTCATTATATTATTTATATTTTCATTGTTTTTCACATTAGAGGTTAATGTAATTCCGTTAAATTTCTCTAGTTGATCAAGTCCTTCTTCACGAATTCTTACCACCTTTATCCCAACACTGTTTAAATTCTTATTTTTTTGATTATCTTGTTTAATTCTTTTTGCATGATAAAAAACACCATCGTATTCAATAGCAATATTTAAGCTTGGTATAAATATATCTACTTCTACATTTTTGTCCAATATCTTAATTTGATACGAGTTGATTACATCTTTGAAAACTTTATTAAGATAAAAGTAAATTGCTTGTTCAGGGAAAGATGTCTTTAATTCATAGTTGCAATATTTACAACCGGTGCCTTTGCTTGTTCTTGATTTAACAGATGATTTCCATTCATGACCAAGTTCACATTCCCACCAATATTCTTCATTAGAACCATAATTAACATCTTCTGGCGTTATCTCCCTGTTTTTTTCATAATTCCATTCTTTTACTAGTTCAGGAAACTTCTCAGACAATGAAGATCCTGAATTTAATTTATACTTTTTATAACTCTCTATTCTTGACTTTTTTGCACATTCTGGACAATTTCTGCCTGCTGATCTACTTGCAACAGTTGTCCTCCATTCATGTCTACAATAACTACAAGCCCACCATACATTTTTGTTAGATTTGGATGTTACTTTGTGAGGAAGAAGACCTTCATTTTTAGTAGGATGCCATTCTTTCGCTAATTCAGGAAATTTGTCCTCTAAATTGTTTAATTCATTTTCTTGACAAGTTTCTCTACCGATTTTGTTTATTAAATTGTTGATTCTATTTTCAACACCCTTTTTCACCCCACATTTTGGACAACCTGTTCGCATTTTTGTTCTTAAGTACGGCGTTGTTTGATATTCCCCATGACCTATAGGACATGTCCACCACACCTTTTTTTCTGATCCAGGTACTGTTTCAAAGATTGAAATGTCACTATTCTTTTCAAATGACCACTCACTTGTTAATTCCGGATATAAAGTGAATATGGAATGGCATTTAGGGCATCCTGAATCCTTATGAACGGTTCTACTTTTGATCATCGCTTCCCATTCAAAACTACAATCAGCACATTTCCAATAAACTTTTTTAGCGGACCTATAGTGGTAATGGGTAGGATCTATTTTTTTATTTTTTTTATAATCCCACTCTTTCATCAAGGACGGATATTTATTAACTAAAGCCTCTTCCTTATCATCTACTTTCCGTGAACAACTCGGGCATCCACTTCCCTCTTTTGTTCTTTTCGCGACCTTAGTAGACCATTTAGCTTTACATTTTTGACATTTCCAATGAACCTTTTGATTAGTTCCAGCTAAAATATTCTCTGGTTTCAACCCCTTATTGCTTTCATAATCCCAATCCTGTGCAATATCCGGATACAAAGTCTTCAAGTTATTTGTGACGGACACTTTTCTATTTATACAAAAAGGGCACCTACCACCTTTTTTTCTAGTAAGCACCATCATTTCCCACTCATGGTCTGGTCCTTTTGGGCATTTCCACCAGACATACTTTTCAGATCCATATGATATGTCACTAGGGGTCAATTTCCCATTTTTAGTTGGATGCCATTCATTCGCTATTTGAGGATACACATTTATTAATTTATTTTTCTCTGAGAGTTTCTTTCCCATTTATTCCAGCCCTTTGCTTTATATCGTATAATTTTAGAGTGCATACACTAATGATTGTTTATTTCAAATAAAACTTTGGTTATCAGCTAACAGCTTTGCTTAATAGTCCTTTTTATTCTTAAAAAAATGTTTGACTTTTGTTTTTAAAAACTTTGTAGTTCAAATGTTGATGTGTTATTACTTACTTTTGATTTTACTTAGGTAATTAATGGATAACAAGTTAAAATGGACCAAGTAATTTTGTTTTTCAAAATTAAACTTTATACAGATAATAGTGGGGGTTAAATGTAGAAAAAGAGCTTGTTTTACATATGGAACATTCGATTATACTCTACGGATTTTTCTTTGAGTGACGTATTATGGGTTAAGTGTTTTTTATGGAAGTGTATACTTTGGGGAGTGTTACTGAAGCACCTTAGGAGTACGAAGCCCAGCCTTCGTTCATGATTTTTGTTTCAAGCTGTGGCCAAAAATAGAGCATTTCTTCTCGCATCATCGTTAAAATGTCTCGTTGCCAATCATCTAATTCACGGCTATATTCTTCGATA
>Ga0180216_1000472_pt1 | contig 43031 bp, 37 predicted proteins | sample eDN3rd37CBELigMG_FD_128879 | JGI IMG/M metagenome (GOLD analysis project Ga0180216, IMG submission 128879) | Enriched Miracle-Growth compost microbial communities from Emeryville, California, USA - eDNA 3rd pass 37_C BE-Lig MG (version 2)... ...
ACCGGCGACTGGGAAGTCGTCATCGGCATGGAGGTCCACGCCCAGGTCACGTCGAAGTCGAAGCTGTTTTCCGGCGCTTCGACGGAGTTCGGCGGCTCGCCGAACAGTCACGTCTCGCTCGTCGACGCGGCGATGCCCGGCATGCTGCCGGTGATCAACGCCGAGTGCATTGCGCAGGCGGTGCGCACTGGGCTCGGCCTCAAGGCCAAGATCAATTTGAAGTCGGTGTTCGACCGGAAGAACTACTTCTATCCGGATCTGCCGCAGGGCTACCAGATCAGCCAGTACAAGTCGCCGATCGTCGGCGAGGGCGAGGTCGTCGTCGATCTCGAAGGCGGCGAGACCGCCACCGTCGGCATCGAGCGTGTCCATCTCGAGCAGGACGCCGGCAAGAGCGTGCACGACCGCCACCCGAGCATGTCCTACGTCGACCTCAACCGCTCCGGCGTCGCGCTGATGGAGATCGTCTCGAAGCCCGATCTGCGCTCGGCCGAGGAGGCGAAGGCTTACGTCGCCAAGCTGCGCTCGATCCTGCGCTATCTTGGTACCTGTGACGGCAACATGGAGCAGGGATCGCTGCGCGCGGACGTCAACGTCTCGGTGCGCCGCCCTGGCGAGCCGTTCGGCACGCGCTGCGAGATCAAGAACGTCAACTCCATCCGCTTCATCGGCCAGGCGGTCGACTATGAAGCGCGCCGGCAGATCGAAGTGCTCGAGGACGGCGGTAAGATCGAACAGGAGACGCGCCTGTTCGATCCCGGCAAGGGCGTGACACGCTCGATGCGCTCCAAGGAGGAGGCGCATGACTACCGTTACTTCCCCGATCCCGATCTCCTGCCGCTCGAGCTGACCGAAGACTACGTCGCCGAGCTTGCGCGCCACCTTCCCGAACTGCCCGACGACAAGAAGGCGCGCTTCATGCGCGACTTCGGCCTGTCGGCTTACGACGCCGGCGTGCTCGTCGCGGAACGGGAGACGGCGGAGTACTTCGAAGCGGTGGCGACGGGACGCGATGCGAAGGTCGCCGCGAACTGGGTGATCAACGATCTGTTCGGCCGCCTCAACAAGGAAGGCAAGGACATCGGCGCGTCGCCGGTGAGTGCGCAGCGTCTCGGCGCGTTGCTCGACCTGATCGCCGACAAGACGATTTCCGGCAAGATTGCCAAAGACTTATTTGAAATTCTTTGGACAGAGGATGGCGATCCGCGCGCCATCGTCGAAGCGCGCGGCATGAAGCAGGTGACCGATCTCGGCGCGATCGAGAAGGCCATCGACGAGATCATCGCCAAGAACCCGGACAAGGTTGCCGATGCCAAGACCAACCCGAAAGCCATCGGTTGGTTCGTCGGTCAGGTGATGAAGTCGTCCGGCGGTAAGGCAAGCCCGCAAGCGGTCAACGACCTGCTCAAGCAGAAGCTCGGCCTCTGATTTTTGGCGTCGCACAAGCACGCGATACGGTAATCGATCGCTCCGTGCGGTGACGCACGCGCGTTCGCGCGCGTGCGTCTATGCGGTCGCGGCGCCGCGCTTTGAGCCGCGACGCTCGCGAATCAGCGACCCCGATTCGCTCGTTTTTGATCGATTCAGGTCGTGCGACAGCATGGCGTACGCGTTCTATCCAAAATTTTTTTCGCAGTGCGACGGCGTTCGCTGCGCGTATCGTTAACCAAGCATCATCGGCCTTGCGCGTGCCGTTTCAGGCGTCCGTTGTGTAATCGGCGCGCGCAATACTTGATGCAAAAAAACCAGATTTCATCGTGATTTTTTGAATCGCGCACGCGGCGTTGCCTGAAACGGAAGACGCGCGGGCCGAAAGATGTTTGCGCGCGTTGTTTGCGCCGCGTTGCTTCGTCAAGATGCGCCGAACGCGCGCGCTATACACACTTCCTTAAGTCGAACGCTGTTTTTTTCGTTGTGTTGTAGTAAACGCAATTGCAGTGCGCGTCGATTCCCGACCGCACTGATGCGACACCGCCATGACTTTCATGGCTAGGAGGGCAGCAAATGGCGAAACGTAGGAAGAAGGCTGTGAAGACGAAGACCGCGAAGAAGGCGAAGCGCAAGAAGAAGCGCATCTAGCCTTATCGCACTTCTCGATCTTCGCACTTCTTAGTGCTGGAGATTGCGTCATACGGGCCGGTGCGCGTCGGAGGGCAGGTGAGCGATAGGCCATCGCTTTCGGGCGCCCCGGTTCCGGATGACATCAGAGGGCGTCGGCGAGATCTTGAATGTCTCGCCGACGCCCTCGGTCTTTTTAGGCGGTGACGATCCGCTTCCTCGTCAGGCCCCGGCCTTCAGGCGCTTGTTGCAGGCGCTCCAATACTGCGGCCACTTCATTCCCTTCTCGACCTTGCCATCCGCCTTCGCCTGTTTCCATTCGGCGGCGCATTTCTTCTGGCGTTCGCGCGCGGCCAGCTGACCCGGCGTCGGCTCGCGTTTCTTGGCTGGCGTTGCGGTCGTTTGAGCGGTCGGCGTTTGGGCGAAGCTCGGCAACGGCGCGGCGAGCAGGGCGGCTGCGGTCAGTACCGCCAGGATACGCTGGTACATTCACTCCCCCATTTGCAGTTTGCGGGCCGTCGCGGGCGCCATGCCCGGCTGCAACCCGAAGGCGCAGGATATCAATTAAAGGTTGAAACGGCCAGGGAGCGGGTACGCGGATGCCGCCTGGCCGAGCCGAAATGCGCCGTGCGGACGGGCTGAGCGCCCGTTACTGTCGCGCGGGTAAGAACTCATATCCGGGGGAGGGGCGACATGGCGCGCAAGGTGAAGGCGGCGACGGGCAAGCCGCCCAGGAAGACGTCGGCGGCCGATACTTCATCCAAAAAGCGCCCGGCCAAGACACCTTCCGTCAAGCTCAAGCCAATCGAACTTTACTATTGGCCGACGCCGAATGGCTTCAAAATCTCGATCATGCTGGAAGAGTGCAAGCTGCCCTACACCATGGTCCCGGTGAACATCGCCGCCGGCGAGCAGTTCATGCCCGACTTCCTGGCGATCTCGCCCAACAACCGCATGCCGGCGATCGTCGATCCGCAAGGGCCGGGCGGACGGCCGATCGCGATCTTCGAGTCGGGCGCCATCCTGCAGTATCTCGGCCGCAAGACGGGCAAGTTCTATCCCAAGGACGAACGCGGCCGCGTCGCGGTCGATCAGTGGCTGTTCTGGCAGATGGGCGGCCTTGGGCCGATGGCCGGGCAGCTCAACCACTTCAAGCGCTACGCCAAGGAGGCGCTGCCTTACGCCATCAAGCGCTACGAGGACGAAGTGCATCGGCTTTACGGCGTGATGAACGCCAGGCTGAAGGACCGCGCCTATCTGGCAGGCGCGTACTCGATTGCCGACATGGCCTGCGTCGGCTGGATCAATCTGTGGCGGCCGCAGGGCATCGATATCGATGAGTTCGCGCATGTGAAGCGCTGGCTCGCCGCGGTGAAGGCGCGGCCCGCCGTGCAGCGCGGCATGGCGGTCGGCAAGGACCTGCGCAACAGCGTCGACATGAAGGACCCGCAGGTGCAGTCGGTGTTGTTCGGCCAACGCGCGCGGGTCGTGTGAGCAAGCAATAGCGAAGCAGGCGCACAGAGCGCCGGGAACAGCTCGCCGAACTGGTTAGCCAGCGCTGAACGACGGCGGTTACCGGATGATGACCGCGGCACGAAAACCGCGCATTTGTCCATATTTTGCGGCACTTTTTGAAATCGCGCGCCGTTCCTCTTCACGTTCGATTCATCCAATCATTTAAACTGTCATTCAAATTTTCTCCCCAAGATCGCACCTGTTCGGACGCAGAGCCGGGCAACAGGGACGAAGAAGCGGGAACGTCTTGGGGGACGCCGCTTCAACAAAAAAAGGGAGGCCGAAATGGCTGACTTCGAAGTTGTGGCGTCAAATCCGGAACCGGCTGGGGTAGAGGATTGCTTCGGTCTCGGCATGATCTACTCCGCCGGTGCCGGTGTGCCGATCGATCTCATCGAGGCGCACAAGTGGTTCAACATCGCCGCCTCGCGCGGTCATCATGAGGCCGCGCGCTTGCGCCGCGAGATCGCCGAGCTGATGAGCGACAGCGAGATCGGCAATGCCCAGCGCGCCGCGCGCGACTGGCTCAAGACGCATCCGCAGATGCCGGCCGTGCGTCCGATGCCGGTGCTCGCCGCCGCCTGATCAGTCCTTCGCGGCAAAATGGGCGAGGGCGTCGCCGACGGCGGCGACGACATCCGTCCATTGGCCGAGAGCCGGCTGGCGAAACAGACGCGCCTGCGGGTACCAGGGCGTCGTCTCGGACGCGAGACCCCAGCGCCAGTCGGGAACGAAAGGCAGCATGATCCAGACCGGCCGCCCAAGCGCGCCGGCCAGATGCACGACCGACGTATCGACCGCGAGCGTCAGGTCGGTCAGCGCGGCAACGGCCGCGGTGTCGGCCATATCGGCCAGATCGTCGCCCACATGCGTGACGTTGCCGTAGCGCGTCAGGATCTCGCGATCGCCATCGCGCAGTTCACGCTGGATGCTGACAAACGAGATGCCCTCGCGCGCCAACAGCGGCGCAAGCATCTCGAGCGCCAGCGAGCGGTTGCGGTCGTTCACATGCCGCGTATGGCCTGCCCAGGCGATGGCCACGCGCTTTCCCGGCAACGCCTCGAGACGCGGCTTCCAGCGTTCGATCCGGTCGTCAGCCGCATGCAGATAAGGGATCGGCGCCGGCACGCTTGCGCTATCCGTCTTCAGCGCCAGCGGCAGGCTCAGCAAGGGGCAGTGCACGTCGAAGGCAGGGAGCGGTTCGCCGCGCGCGACGCACGTCTGCACGCCCTCCAGGCCGCTCAGCAGCGCCTTGAGCTCGGGCTGAACCTCCAGCACCACTTTGGCCCCGGCTTTCGCCAGCAGCGGCGCATAGCGCACGAATTGGATCGTGTCGCCGAGGCCTTGCTCGGCATGCAGCAGGATGGTCTTGCCGCCGATCGGATACTCGCCGAGCCAGAGCGGGCGGCCCGTCTTGCGCGCGGTCCCGGCCATGCCGGTGCGCTTCCAGCGCCATTCGTAAGCGGCAAAGCCTTTGCGCAGCTCGCCGAGCGTCAAAAGGGTATGCGAACGATTGACGTGGGCGTCGGCATAGTCCTTGTCGATGGCGATCGCCTTGTCGAAGGCGGCGAGCGCCTCGGCATGGCGGTTGAGCGCCTGCAAGGCCCGGCCGCGGTTGTTGAGCGCCTTCACATGCTGTGGCGCGCGGGCGAGCGCCTGATCGAAGGCGACGATCGCCTCGGCGGGACGGCCGAGGTCGAGCAGCGCATTGCCGCGGTTGTAGAGCGCATTCGGATGCAGCGGCATGACCATGAGCGCCGCGTCGAAATCGGCCAGCGCCTCGGCGTGACGGCCGAGCGTGGCTTTCGCCGTGCCACGGTTGAACAGGGCCTCGCCCTGGCGCGGATTGCTCCGGAGCACCGCATCGAAGCAGGCGATGGCATCGGTGTGGCGGGCGAGCGACAGAAGGATGTTGCCGCGCTGCTGCAGGAAGCCGGCATCGGCGGGGCGGAGCTGCACGGCTTTATCGACGGCCGCGAGGGCTTCGTCGTTGCGCTTGAGCGAATGCAGGACGTTGGCGAGGTTGCTCCAGGCGTCGGGCGCTTGGGCGTTGATCCGCACCGCGGAGGCCATCAGCCGGTAGGCTTCGCCCATCTGGCCGCTCTGCGCCTTCACGAGGCCCAGCAGATGCAGCGCGTCGAAATGGCCGGGAGCGGCCTTCAGCACGCGCGCATAGAGCTTCTCGGCGTCGCGCAGCTTGCCCTGTTGATGCAGGGCGAGCGCTTGTTGCAGGGTCTGTCCGAGGTCGAAAGGTTGTGGCGGCACGCCGCGCAAATCGCATGGCCGTCACAGCCAGTCAATCCGGCTGGGGATATGGCGTCCGCCGCGCTATCGTTGCGTGGGCTTGTGCCGCCGGGGGTGCGGCCGTTCGGGATCGGTGTAGCGCTCCGGGCCGGTGTAGAACGAGTTGCGCTCGCAAAAGCCGCCGATGCCGCTCACGGTGTCCTGGCACTGTTGCAGGGTCGAGAAGCCGCAATTGCGGCCGCCGCCGCCTTCACCGCTGTACTGGGCGCACCAGGGATATTCGATGGCGCGGCTGCTGCCGGGTGTCAGGCAACAGACGGTAAGCGCCAGAAGCGCCGGCAGCACCAAACGTCGCAGCATGGGTGTCTCCTTGCATCGTTGAAGGACTAACACCGCACGCGGGCGGATCGTTCGCCGCGCGCCGCGAATTCACGATCAGCGTTTCTGCACCCAGAAATGGTACATGCCGGCAAAGAGGTTCGGGTCGGCTTCCTCCAAGGCGTGCCAGCGATCGAGATCGGTCGGTGAGGCGCCTTGTTCGGCGAAGTGCGCGCGCAGCCTCTGCTGCAGGCCGGTATCGAACTCGAAGCCGAGGAAGCGCAGGTCGTTCGCCGCGAGGAAGCTCTTGATCTGCGGAATGGTGACGCGCGCTTCCTGCGTGTGGAAGAGCAGGTCGCGGCATTCGCTCGCGGTGAAGAAGTCGGAAAAGCGCGCAACGCTGCGCAGCGGCGTGGCCATCAGGTCCTGACGGCAGCGGCGGATATCGTCCGGCGTCGCGCGGTAGCCGCCCTCGGCGATGAAAGCACGCGCGGCGACGACATCGCGGCGCGCCGCCTCGCTGTAGAGGCCGACATGCATGAGCCCGTTCGGGCGCAGCAGCGACATGAGGATGCGCCAGCCTTCGAACAGGTCGGCCATGTGGTGGAGCACGCCGCTCACCTCGATGACATCGAAGCGGCGCGACAGCGCGCCGAGCTTGAGGATGTCGGCGTGGGCGTATTCGATGCGGTCGGCGATCCGCGCCGGCGTGCTGCGTTTGGCGTAAGCGAGGCTGCTCAGGCTGAGATCGACCGCGAGCATCCGCGCGCCGAGATAGGTCTGCGCCACGCTGATCGCATGCCAGCCGGTGCCGCAGCCGGCGACGAGAATGTCGAGATCGTCGGTCTTGCCGATCGTGGCGAAGGCAACGCCCGGAAACTGCGCGCGCAGATAGTCGTCGATGGCGACCGGCGTCACCGCGCCGGGCGGATAAACCCAGCGCGGATAGGGGTTTTCTTCGTATTGCGCGCGCACGCGCACGGAAGTCGCGTCGTCGATCGCGGTCAGGCTCGGCATCGTCTCGCGCAAGGCGCGTTCGGCGGCGGGCTCGCGCAGCTGCTGGGTGAGGACGGCATCGAGCGGCGCGGGCCACGTCCGCGCCAGCACAGCGTCCGCCTGATCGAGCATGGCAAGCGGGGTATAGGCCGCGAGCAGCGCCACCTGCAGCGGCGTGAGATCGGCGGATGCGAGCGCCTTCAGCGCGGCCACCTGCGCGTCTTCGTCGGGCGTGGTGACGAAGATGTAGTCGTTGATGAAGCACTGGCGCGCGAGCGCGCAGGCGAAGGCGAGCGTGTCGCCATCCGTCGCGCCGCCGGCCTTTGCTTGCGCGAGCAGAGCGGCGCGGACCGTGGTCAGCAGCCGCTCGAAGGCGATGTCGCGCACCGGCGCCGCCTCCAAGAGGCAGTGGAGCAGGGGATCGCCGGCGAACGCCGTGAAGGTTTGGGCGCCGAACAGCGCGTCGAGAGCGAGCCGCTGCGGCCAGCTGGCGCTCACCTTGCGCAAGGCTTCGCCGAGCGCGGGCTGCAGCGACACGAGCGTGCCGAAGATGCCGCCATACTGCTCGAGCAGTTGCGGCATCAGCCGCAGCGCCTGCGCATAGGCGGCGCCAGCCTCGCGGGCCTTGCCTTGCGCCTGCAGCACGCGGCCGAGATTGTTGGCGGCTTGCGCGTGCGCCGGCTCGAGCGCGAGCAGGCGGCGATAGGCGCTGGCGGCTTGCGCGAACTGGCGCTGCTGTTCGAGGCGCAGCCCCGTGGTCAAGAGGTCGGCTGCCGGGGGGAGGGATCCCGGCCCCGGCTTGACGGTAAGGCGTCGCTGCTTGCGGTTCATGAGCCGGGGCGTCCCTTGGTGCGGTGGCTCACATGCCGCCTCCCGGCGCGGTCCGCAAGCGAAGGCGGGGACAAGAGGGCTGCCACAGCCGCAAACCTTAACCGCGGTTCTTGCTATTGCACCACGCGTCGGGCATATCCCGCGTCACAAGGAGCTGTGGCCGAGTGGCTGAAGGCGGCGGTTTGCTAAACCGTTATACGCTTGTAAAGGCGTATCGAGGGTTCGAATCCCTCCGGCTCCGCCAGTAATCCTTCCGATTTCATCCAGACCGTTGATCCGCGCCGTTCGCGCGGCCGTGAAATCGCGGCCGCAGTTCCACAGTGCGTGCCGCAACCCAGCCATTACGAATCAAGTGTTGGGGATTCGACGTTTTCGGCGCTCAATTACCTCCGGATATTCCTCCCATCCGTGCTTTCATCGGCGTTGCGCCTTGCGGTAGTGATGCCTCCGGCGGCGCCTTGGCGCCCCGTTTTACCACCTTAGAGCAAGGTTACGGCACCGGTGCGAAATTGAGTAAATATATGATTCAATATATGAATTTCCTCTACTGAAAGCGGTTGCCGGGTAGGGTTAACGGCCCTTTTCGGGTGCGTGTTTTTTACGCAACAGTTGGTCAGAAAGCGGCCCTCGGCACTGTGGGAAGGGTGCTTCTTCGTTGCCTGCGAAGGTTCATCCATTAATGTGACCTCTGCGACGGAGGGGGGCATCCCCATGTCGCGCTAATTCGGTCGGCGGACACTTTGATGTGAAGGCGGCCGGTTGGCGGGGAGCAAGGGGAAGTTCCATCGGTGCTGTCGCACTTGGCGGATACGGAACCCTCTCACGATAAACACTGTTTTGGAGGTTCAAGATGAAGATGGTGAAAAGCCTTCTCCTCGGCTCGGCGGCGGGTCTCGTCGCGGTTGCTGGGGCGCAGGCCGCCGATCTTCCCGTTAAGGCCAAACCGGTCCAGTACGTGAAGATTTGCAGCCTGTACGGCGTCGGGTTCTACTACATCCCCGGCACCGACATGTGCGTGAAGATCGGCGGTTGGGTCCGCTCCGAATACATCTACGGCGGCAACGGCAACTTCGCCTGGGGCTGGGCGAACGGTAACGTCAACAACCGTACGACCAACAACAGCACGTTCCGCGCCCGCGGCTACATCACCGCCGATGCGCGTAACCAGACCGAATACGGCACCGTCCGCGCCTACATCGCCGTCGGCCTGTCGGAGAACGACGTCGGTCTCAACACCGCGTCGAACACCTTCAGCGCCAACCGCGCCTTCATCCAGTGGGCGGGCTTCACCTTCGGCCGTGCGCAGTCGTTCTATGACTTCTACTCGTCGCCGGCGACGTCGTACTGGGGCGCTTTCCCCGGCTCCGACAGCGGCGATCCGGGCTGGCTGGTCTGGGGCTACACCGCGCAGTTCGGCAACGGTCTGTCGGCCACGATCTCGGCCGAAGAGCGTCGCATGACGACGATCGTTGGTGGCGGCACCGTTGCGGCTCCCATCACTCCGGCAACCGCGTTCCCGGGTGCCTACGGCGGCTTCCAGTCCCCGGACGTCGTCGCCAACCTGCGCATCGACCAGGCTTGGGGTTCGGCCCAGATCATGGGCGCGATGCACCAGGTCAACGCCACCTATTACTCGCCTGCTACTTCTCCGGCAGTGGGTCACCCTGGCGACAAGTGGGGCTTCGCGGTCGGCGCTGGTATCAAGCTGAACGCGCCGATGATCGGCCGTGGCGACTACCTGCAGGCCCAAGTCAACTACACCCAGGGCGCCGCGCGTTATGCGTTCATGACGCCGAACTCTACCTGGGGCAAGGTTGACGGCTCGGCGATCGGCTTCGGCTTCCTGACGGATGCCGTTTTCGGCGGCACTATCGCTGCCGGTACGGCCACCGACCTGCAGCTGACCACCGCCTGGAACGTGAACGCGGCCTACGAGCACTTCTGGAACGCCCGTTGGCGCACGTCGGTTTACGGCGGTTACGCGGCCGTGAGCTACAACTCGACCGCCACCAACCTGTTCTGCACCGGCACGCCGACCACCGTTCTGGCTGGTTGCGACATGAACTGGAACACCTGGTGGGTCGGTTCGCGCACGCAGTGGAACGTCACGTCTGACTTCTACCTCGGTGTGGACGTGATGTACTCGAAGCTCCAGAGCGCCAGCGCTCCGGTCGGCTTCGTACCTGTGACGGCTCCGGCCGGCGTCACGAGCATCAAGGACATCGACAACTGGGGTGTCCGTCTGCGCGCTCACAAGGACTTCTATCCCTGATCGCTTAACCGCGACTTCTCGGATAAACGAACCCCGGCGGGCGACCGCCGGGGTTTTGTTTTGGCTCGCCTTGCCTTTGCAGCGCGGGCATGGCACGGCCGGACGCTCCAACCGTTCCGCCCGAGCGCCGCGCCGCCGTGACATCCAAACGACCGTCTCCTGGCCTATCGCGACCGCTGCCTCCGGGCGGCGCGCGCGCATTCGACGAGGCGATGGCCGCCCACCAGAGCGGCCGGCTCGGCGATGCCGAACGCCTGTATCGCAAGGTCATCAAGGCGGAGCCGAAGCATTTCCCGGCCCGCGCGATGCTCGGCCTCGTCTGCGCCCAGCAGGGCCGCCTGGCCGAGGCCGAGGGCCTGCTGCGCGAGGCCGTCAAAATGCAGCCGGCCGATCCCGGCGCCCAGTTCAACTACGCCAACGTGCTCTTGGGCTTGCAGCGTTACGATGAGGCCTTCGAGGCCTTCGGCCGCGCGCTGGCGCTGCACCCGGCGATCCCGGAAGCGCAGCTCAACCGCGGCGGCATCCTCATGATGCGGCAACGGCCCCAAGAGGCGCTCGCCTGTTTCGATGCCGCCCTGCAGCTCGAACCGCGCTACGCCGAAGGCCACTGCAATCGCGGCAACGCGCTGGAAGCGCTCGGCCGGCTCGAGGATGCGCTCGCAAACTACGACCGCGCGATCGCGCTCAATCCGCAGCAGGCCGAGTTTCACGCCAGCCGCGCCAACATCCTCCACCGCCTGCGCCAATACGCCGAGGCCCTCGCCGCCCTGGCCAAGGCGACCGCGCTGCAGCCGCAGCATCCGGGCCTGCATTACAACCGCGGCAACATCCTGCTCGACCTCAAGCGCTTCGATGAGGCTTTTGCCGCCTACGATCAGGCGTTCCGGCTCGATCCGCAGCTCGACTACGTCGACGGCGACCGTTTCTTCGCGAAGCTGATGCGCTGCGATTGGACCGATCTGGCGGCGGACAATGCGCGCCTCGTCGAAGGCGTCGCGGCGGAACGGCCGGTGTCGCGGCCCTTCACGTTCCTGGCCGCGCAATCGACGCCCGAGATGCAGGTCAAATGCGCCAATCTGTTCGCGGCCCGCGATTTCCCGGCGAAGGAGCCGCTGTGGCGCGGCGAGCGCTACGGCCATGAGCGCGTCCGCGTCGCTTATCTCTCGGCCGATTTCCGTGATCATCCGGTGGCGCTGCTCTTGGCGGGCATGTTCGAGCAGCACGACCGCAGCCGCTTCGAGACCACGGCGGTGTCGTTCGGGCCGCCGGATGATTCAGCCATGCGCCAGCGCTTGACCGGCGCTTTCGATCGCTTCCTCGACGTGCGCGAGAAGAGCGACGCGGACATCGCGCGTCTCCTTCGCGACGCCGAGATCGACATCGCCGTCGATCTGATGGGACCGACGCAGGGCGCGCGCCCCGGCATCCTCGCGCATCGGCCGGCACCCGTTCAGGTGATCTATCTCGGCTATGCCGGCAGCAGCGGGGCGCCTTACGTCGATTACTTGCTCGCGGACCCCATCGTGATCCCCGAGGCGGAGCGCGCGCTGTTCGGTGAGCAGATCGTCTATCTGCCCGACAGCTTCATGGGCGCGGATTCCGCGCGCGCCATTGCGCCGGAGATGCCGACGCGGGCGGAGGAGGGGCTGCCCGCGAACGGATTTGTCTTCTGCGCCTTCAACACCAGCTACAAGATCACCCCGCTCAGCTTCGATGTATGGATGGGCCTGCTGAACGACGTTCCGGGCAGCGTGCTGTGGCTCTCCGCCAGCAACGAAACCGCCGAACGCCACCTGCGCGCGGCGGCGGAGGCGCGGGGCGTCGCGCCCGAGCGCCTCGTCTTCGCGCGCCGGACGCCGACCAATGCGGCGCATCTGGCGCGGCACCGGCTCGCCGATCTCTATCTCGACACGTTGCCGATCAACGCGCATTCGACGGCGAACGATGCCTTGTGGGCCGGGGTCCCGGTTCTGACCTGCCGTGGCGGCACGTTCGGCGGCCGTGTGGCCGCAAGCCTGCTGACCGCGCTCGGATTGCCGGAGCTGATCACGGACACGCGCGAGGACTACACAGCGCTCGCGCTCAAGCTCGCGCGCGATCCCGCGCTTCTCGGTTCGATCCGCGCGAAGCTCGCCGTCCAAAGGATGAGTTCGCCGCTTTTCGACACCGCGCGCTTCACGCGGCACATCGAGGACGCCTACACGACCATGTGGCAGCGCGCTGAGCGCGGCGATCGGCCCGCCGCCTTCAGCGTGCCGCCGCGCCAGGTGTGAGCCCTTCGCACCGTCGCACGAACTCCGCGATGCGGCCTGTCACTTCGGGCTCCACGAGCAGGGGCGTATGGCCCTGGTCGGCGACTTCCAGCGTTTCGAGGTCCGGCCGCCGCGCCTGCATCGCTTCGACTGTCGCGGGCGCGAGGAGATCGGACAGCTCGCCGCGGATCGCCATCACCGGCACGTGGGCGAGCGCGTCGAACTCCTTCCACAGCGGCGGCAGCGGCTTTTCGAAGTCGACGCCTTCCATCGTCTTGGCGAGCTTGACGTCGTAGGTCGGCACCAGCCGGCCGTCCTGTTCCTTGAAGCCGCGCCGCGCGGCAGCCAACCAATCGTCGTGCGTCAGCTTGGGAAACTGCGCGCTGAACAGACGGCGCAGGATCTCGGCGCCTTCATCGAAGGTGCGGGGCTCCGGCAATTTGCCGACATAGCCCTTGATGCGCATCAGGCCCTTCGGCTCGATCACCGGGCCGATGTCGTTGAGCACCGCGCCCGCGATCGCGGTCGGTCGTAGCACCGATAGCAACATGGTCAGAATGCCGCCGCGCGACGTGCCGATGAACACCGCCGGCATGGCATCGAGCGCGGTGAGCACGGCCAGCACATCGGCGAGTTCGACCTGGAAATCGTAATGGGTGGGATCGCGGTCGTAATCGGAGAGGCCGCGGCCGCGATAATCGAGTGCCAGCACGCGGCGCGGCGTCGTTGCGTCACCGGCCAAGGTGCGCGCCAGCACGTCGAAATCCGCGGCAGTGCGGGCAAGCCCCGGCAGACAGACGACGGTCGCGGCCGCGCTGCGCGGGCCGTAGCAGCGCACATGCAGCTTGAGGCCATCGGGTGCGGATATGAACGTGCTGACGGGATCGGTCATGACTGGGCTTCGACGCGGGAGAGACCGCAATTGGGTTGAACCACCCCCGCTCATTCCCGCGAAAGCGGGAATCCAGCGCGGCGTTGAATTATAGGTAGCTTTGGTCGCCTGGGTCCCCGCTTTCGCGGGGACGAGCGGATTGATGCAAGATAACCGACGTTATGCGAACGGCAACGCCGTTAGTTCGCATTGCCGCGCTTGAGATCGGCCTCGATCACCAGCTTGCTGCCGCCGCCGAAACGCGCGCGGTAGACCTGCAGGTTCTCCATGATCCGCTGCACGTAGTTGCGGGTCTCGGCGATCGGGATGCGCTCGACCCAGTCGACCGGATCGACGCGCGGGTCGCGCGGATCGCCGTAGGCGGCGACCCATTGCCGGACGCGGCCGCGGCCCGCGTTGTAGCCGGCGAACGTCATGATGTACGAGCCGTTGTACTGCGACAGCAGCATCGACAGCTCGGCCGCACCCATCTGCACATTGTAGATCGGATCGGTCAGCAGCCGCGCCTTGTTGTAGGTCACCTTGAAGCGCTTGGCCGTATCCTGGGCCGCGACGGGCGTAACCTGCATCAGGCCCATCGCATTGGCGATGGACACGACCTTCTGATTGAAGTGGCTCTCCTGGCGCGCGATCGAATAGGCGAGCGCGTCCTCGACCGGCGGGGCGATCGGCGTATAGCGGGGCAGGCCGATGACCGGATAGGCGTAGTAGTCGAGCGGCAGGCCGCGGCCGAGCGCGCCTTTGCCGAGCAGCAGCATGGCGCGGCCGTCGCGGTGCTTGGCCGCGAGTTCGCCCAGCGCCGCAAGGCCGGCGACGTCGTTGGCACTCTCGCCGAGTTCGGCATAGACCGAGGCGAGCATGTCGCGCTCGTCGAGCGCATAGAGGATCTCCGCCGCGCGCACGACCTCGAGATTGCTGAGCAGAGCGCGGTCATGCGCCGTGAAGTTCGGCGCGCTGCGCAGGCCGATATCCGACAGGCCGAGCCGGGCTCGTGCGAGCTGACCGTAATAGGTTGCCGAATGCACGGCCGCGGTTTCGTAGAAGGCCTTGGCTTGCGCACGCTGGCCCATGGCCTCGGCGGCGCGGCCCTGCCAATAGCCGCCGCGCGCGAGCGCGTGCGGATTGTTGGTGCCTTGGATGTTCGCGAAGTGCTGCGCGGCGGTGGCGGGATCGTGCAGATAGCGCAGCGCGATCCAACCGGCGGTGAAGTGCTGGTCGACGCGGTAGTTGGCCTTTTGCGCGGGCGCGGCTTCGCGCGCCACGCGGTAGGCGGTCTGCGCGTCGCCTTCGTCGAGCAGCTTGCGGACCACGAGGCGGCGTTCCACCCACCACTGATCGGGATCGACGACCGAGTCCCGGTCGCGCGGCGCGGCGAGGATCGCGCGCGCGGCCTCTTCCGGCTGGTCGTTCTTGCGCAGCCACTGCGCGCGCGAGAACAGGTAGCCGCCATCGCCGCGCGCCGAACTCGGCACGGCATCGAGCAGCGCCTTGGCATTGCCCGCGCGCTTGATGACGGCGGCGCGGGCCCGCGCGATCGCTATCTCGTTGCCGCCGAGCCGTTCGGCGGCGCGCATGCCGCCTTCGACGTCGTCGTCATAGAAGCGCTGATCCATGCGGATCTTGTGATCGGCGCGCGTCAGGAGGTCGCCGAACATGTCGAGCACCCTGGCTTCGACTTCGGCGCTGGCGTCGTCATAGCGCCAGGCATGGCGCACGAGCGCCGCCGCGCCGTCGCGGTCGCCTTGCGCGAGCAAGGCGCGGGCAAAAACATAGCGTCCCTTGGCCGTGGTCGGCCGCGAGCGGGCGAAGAAGGCGCGGACGGTATTGTCGTCGAGCCTGTCGTTCCACAGCGCGTTCTCGGCGCGGCGGCGGAACAGCGTTGCATGCGGCCACGCGGGATTGGCTTCGACGAAGGCGGCGTAGCGCTGGAAGCTCGGCTTGGTGTTGTCCGAGCGCAGGATCATCCATTCGGCGAGCTTGCGCGCCACGGGATCGGAGATCTGGCGCGCCGCGGCGTCAGCATCCGCTTCTTTGCCTTTGCGGGTCGCCTCGAGGACGCGCTTGACCATTGCGATATCGGCCGGGGACGTGGCGGAGGAGGCCGCGACCGCGAAAGGACCGGAAGCCGGACGGGCCAACGGCTGAAACGCCGCCCGCACCCCGCTCATTGCCCCGCGCGAGCCGGCGCCGGCCTGCGCGTAAGACGTCATGTCCGGACCGGTACCGAGCGTCGGACGGTGAAGGGGTAGGGGCGCCTGCACGGCCGCTTTCGGGGCGGTAACGGCCGATGTCGTCCGCGCCGTGGTGGCCGGTCCGATGCTTGGCCGGGGTGGCGGAAGGGGAACTTTCTTGGTTGCGGCCACGACTGGGCTGGCGCAGACGGCGCCAGCAAGCACGAGAGACAAGCCAGCCAATTTCACGGCTTTTCGATCAAGCACGTCGCTGCAACCCCTTTGCCAGGTTCCCGGTCACTCCGACTCGAAGGGAATCACACCCCCATTAGGCCAACATGGTTGACGAAAAATCACTGAAGGAATGCTAGCCCGGATGCCTACCTGCGGACAGGGGCAAAAGCGGGGCGGCCGGCCGGTTTCTCGGCAGAACCTTAAGGGCTTTCATCGCCGCCCCCGACCCGATATCTATGGTCCTCTTATCTCTACACTGGAGTGGATGCATCATGACCGCCAAGACGAGCTTTCGCGGCTCCTTCACCGCCCTCGTTACGCCGTTCAAGAACGGCGCGGTCGATGAGAAAGCCTTCCGCGATCTGGTCGACTGGCAGATCAGCGAGGGCACCAACGGCCTCGTGCCGGTCGGCACGACCGGCGAGAGCCCGACTTTGTCGCACGACGAGCACAAGCGCGTGGTGGAGTGGTGCGTCGATCAGGCGGGCCGCCGCGTCCCGGTGATCGCCGGCGCCGGTTCGAACTCGACCGAGGAGGCGATCGACTTCTCCAAGCACGCCGAGAAGGCGGGCGCCGACGCCGTGCTCATCGTCACGCCCTACTACAACAAGCCGACGCAGGAAGGGCTGTACCAGCACTTCAAGGCGATCAACGACGCCATCGGCATCCCGATCATCATCTACAACATCCCCGGCCGGTCGGTGATCGACATGTCGGTCGACACCATGAAGCGGCTTTACGAGCTCAAGAACGTCGCCGGCGTGAAGGACGCGACCGCCAACGTGTTGCGCGTGTCGCAACAGCGCGCCGCGATGGGCGAGGGCTTCAACCAGCTTTCGGGCGAGGACGGCACCTGCCTCGGCTTCATGGCGCATGGCGGCCACGGCTGCATCTCGGTGACCTCGAATGTCGCACCGCGGCTCTGCGCCGAATTCCAGAGCGCGTGCCTGAAGGGCGACTACGCCACCGCGCTCAAGTTGCAGGACAAGCTCCTGCCGCTGCACCAGAACCTGTTCATCGAGACGAACCCGTCGCCGGCCAAGTACGCGTTGTCGGTGCTCGGTAAGATGTCGGACGACGTGCGGCTGCCGATGGTACCGCTGTCGGAGAAGTCGAAGGCGGCGGTGCGCGAGGCCATGGTTCACGCCGGCCTGATCAACTGAGGAGCAGTGACATGTCAGTGCTCGACGATTTCAAGAAATTCGCGCTCCGCGGCAATGTCGTCGATCTCGCCATCGGCGTGATCATCGGCGCCGCCTTCGGCAGCATCGTTTCGTCCCTGGTCGCGGACGTGATCATGCCCGTGATCGGCGCCGTGACCGGCGGCCTCGACTTCTCCAACTACTTCGTGCCGCTGTCCTCCAAGGTCACGGCGGACACGCTGGTTGAGGCAAAAAAGCAAGGTGCCGTATTGGCTTACGGCAGCTTTCTCACTGTCACGCTTAACTTCATCATCATCGCTTGGGTGCTGTTTCTGGCGATTCGCGCCATCGGCACCGTGATGAAGAAGGAAGAAGCCAAGCCGGCGCCGCCGACCAAGCAGGAAGAACTGCTGGCCGAAATCCGCGATCTCTTGAAGGCGCGCAGCTAAGCGCTGATATACCCGTCCCATGTCCCCAAAACCTGAGCGCCGGTTCAAGGTCGTTGCCGAGAACCGAAGGGCCCGTTTCAACTATGAGATCGGCGAGACCGTCGAGGCCGGCATCGTGCTGACCGGCAGCGAGGTGAAGTCTTTGCGCGCGGGCAAGGCGACGATCGCGGAGTCTTATGCCGACGCCAAGGGCGGCGAGATCTGGCTCGTCAACGCCAATATCCCCGAGTACCAGCAGGCCGGTCCCTTCAACAATCACGCGCCGAAGCGCCCGCGCAAGCTGCTGCTGCACGAGCGCGAGATCGACAAGATGGCGGCCGCGGTCGACCGCGAGGGCATGACCATCGTGCCGCTCAAGCTCTATTTCAACGAGCGCGGCCGGGCGAAGGTCGAGCTGGCGGTGGCGCGCGGCAAGAAGCTGCACGACAAGCGCGAGACCGAGAAGAAGCGCTCCTGGGACCGCGAGAAGAGCCGCCTGATGCGGCTCAAGGGCTAGCGCTTCACGTCCGTCGATCGCCTCGCGCGACGGCTAGGGCGTGTCGGCGAGCTGGTCGAGTTCGACCTGCACGGCGTGGCCGAGATGACAGCGGTGCCCTTCACCGGCCTGGAGCAGAGCGCGGGCCTCTTCCGGGCTGGCCGCGTCCACGCACCATTCCTCGACGCGCGTGACCAGCATCGTCGCGTGATAGGTTTTGACTGCTTTCGTAGCGGCTGATTTGCGTCCCATGGCCGGTGAACACGCGAATCAGCGGCTGTGTTCCCTCGGCAGAGAAGCTTCGCGCCCCTCGCGGCGTGTCGCGGCGAGGAGCGCCAAGGTCCGTAAGCGGCGCTATTCGATCACGCCGCAGGCGATGCGCCCGCCGGCGTCGCCCGTCGGATCGGTTTTGTAATCGTCCTTGCCGGCGTGGATGATCACGGCCGATCCGTCGGCGTCATAGACCGAGTTCGGCTTGCCCTTCTCGAGCGTGATGTTGGGGTTGAGCACTTCCACGACGAGGTCGCCGCTCTGCGGGATGTGGAGGTTCGGCATGTCGCCGGCGTGCTGGCCGTCCGGCGCCATCATGCCGTGCTTGTGGTTCGTCGGATTGAAGTGGCCGCCGGCCGACGTGAAGGGCGGCTCGCATTTGCCGACCGCATGGACGTGGAATGCGTGTTCGCCCGGCGGCATGCCCTTCACCGACACATTGATCAGCACGCCCTGGGGCGTCTGCGTCAGGTTCACCGAACCGACCTCCTTGCCCTCGGCATTCTTGAGCGGCGCGGATGCGCTCTGCGCGGCCGCCGGCAGCGCCGCGGCGGTGCTGAGCAAAGCGGCCAGGGCACAGGATCCGAGAAGACGTTGGAATGGCATGGTATCGTTCCCTCAGGTTGGGGGTCGGCGTTCTTGGGCGTTAAGTCTAGGCGAAGACGAAGGTCGCAGTCCTTGACGTTCGGCCGCATTCACGGTGCTGTGAGCGGCCGAGCCGGGAGTATCGCCGATGCCGCCCACCAAACTCGACCATTGCGTGATCCACGTCGCCGACTGGGAGCGCTCCAACAAATTCTACGCGGAGGTGCTCGGGGCCGAACTCGTGCCGCGGCCGGCCGGCTGGGCTTACCGCTTCGGCGACAAGCAGCTCAATGTGCACGGGCCCGGCGTGAAGCCGGCCGAGGTCGCCCGACTTCCGGTCCAGCCGGGCAACAGCGATCTCTGCTTTGAATGGGACGGCCCGATCGCGGACGCCATCGCCCATCTGCGGGCGCACGACGTCACCATCGAGCGCGGGCCGATGCAGCGCTTCGGCGCCAAGGGGCCGGGAACGAGCGTCTATTTCCGCGATCCCGACGGCTCGCTGATGGAGTTCATGTCGTACCGCCCCTGACGTCAGCCCAGCTCCGCTGAGATCGCCGCGGCGGCCGTCGTGACGCTGGGGGCGAGGGCACGGAGCTTGGCGAGCGGCAGCCGCGCCATTTGTGCTAGGCTCGTGCTCGCCAACCGTAAGGGCCTGCGCGCATGAGCGAATCGCCGAGTAGCCACGATCCCACTGTCCTGCCGGCCGGTATTCCGGCGCCGGAAGACGACGGCGCCGCCGCCCATCTGACCGGGTTGCGGCTGCCGGATCTCGCGCTGCCCGCGACCGACGGCAGCGCCGTGAACCTGTCGCGGCTGACCGGCCGCACGGTGGTCTACATCTATCCGCGCACCGGGGTGCCGGGGCAGGCCTTGCCCGAGGGCTGGAACGACATCCCGGGGGCACGCGGCTGCACGCCGCAGTCCTGCGCCTTCCGCGACCATTTCGAGGAACTGCGCGGTCTCGGCGTCGCCCAGCTTTATGGGCTGTCGACGCAGGACACGCTGTATCAGCAGGAGGCGGTCTCGCGCCTGCAACTGCCGTTTCCGATCCTGTCGGACCAGGGCCTTGGCTTCACCACCGCGCTGACGCTGCCGACCTTCAGCGCCGCCGGCATGACCCTGCTCAAGCGCATGACCCTGATCGTCGACGAGGGTATCATCAGCAAGGTGTTCTATCCGGTGTTTCCGCCGGACAAGAATGCCGAAGAGGTGATCGCCTGGATCAAAAGCGCCTAGTCATTCCGGGACGGCCCGAAGGGTTCTCGCGGTCCGCGATCGCCCCGGCTGATGTTTACGCCTTGTCGAGATAGCGCCGCACCGCCTTGAACACGTCGCGGAACATCTCCGGCGTCAAGACGCCGGTGTTCGTGTTGTAGCGCGAGCAGTGATAGCTCGAGAACAGCGCGAGGCCGCCGATCGTGTGCTGCCCGCCGTGGGTGAAGGGATGGGCCGAACGCTTGGCGCCGAGCGTGACGACCGTCGATTCATGGGCGACGCGGCCGAGCACAACCAAAGCGCGCAGCTTCGGCATTTCGGCGATGGTCTCTTTCAGGAAGTCGCGGCAGGTGTTGATTTCGATGGGGAGCGGCTTGTTCTCCGGCGGCACGCAGCGCACGGCATTGGTGATGCGGCAGTCGGTCAGCGTCAGCCCGTCATCCGGATCGGCCTTGTAGTCGCCGCGGGCGAAACCGTAACGCAGCAGCGTGTCGTAGAGCAGCACGCCGGCATAGTCGCCCGTGAAGGGCCGGCCGGTGCGGTTGGCGCCTTGCGCGCCGGGCGCCAGACCCACGATCAGCAGCCGCGCGTTCGCCGGCCCGAAGGAGGGGACCGGCGCATTGAACCAGGTTGGTTCCTTCTTGCGCCACGCCTTGCGGAATTCCACCAGCCGGGGACAGCGCGGACAATCGCGCCCCGGCTTGCCTTCAGTGCCCCCCATGGCCTCAGGCTATTCGTAGGACTCGTCGTCGTCCACCGGTGCGCCGGCGCCGGCGCGCTGCGGCACCGCCGGGCGCTGCAGGAATTGCGGCGTATGGCTGGGCTCGCGGTCGTCGCGCGGACCGCGCGGTTCCCGCATCGGACGCTCCGACGGCTCGCGGCCGATCTTGGTCTGCAAGGTCACGATGTCGGTGAAGACGTCGGCCTGGCGGCGCAGTTCGTCGGCGACCATCGGCGGCTGTGTCGTCACCGTCGAAATGACCGTGACCCGCACGCCCTTGCGCTGCACCGCTTCGACGAGGCGCGTGAAATCGCCGTCGCCGGAGAACAGCACCATGTGGTCGATGTGGCTGGCGAGCTCCATGGCATCGACAGCGAGCTCGATGTCCATGTTGCCCTTCACCTTGCGGCGTCCGGTCTGATCGACGAATTCCTTGGTCGCCTTGGTGACGACGGAGTAGCCGTTGTAGTCGAGCCAATCGATCAGCGGACGGATCGAGGAGTATTCCTGATCCTCGATGACGGCGGTGTAATAGAACGCACGCATCAGATAGCCGCGCGATTGGAACTCACGCAGCAGCTTCTTGTAGTCGATGTCGAAACCGAGAGACTTGGCCGTGGCGTAAAGATTTGCACCATCAATGAACAATGCGATTTTTTCACCGGGAACGGTCATTCTCACAATCCTTACAATTCGAGCCGTCGATGCGGAGACATATTCGGGGCAGGGCCATGTCGTCGGCCGTCGCGCAATAAGCGCGGGTCGTGCAAGCTCGGGCACGCATTACGGAACGGCGGACGGCAGCCTGGATCAACGTATTTGGCACCCACGCAAACACGCCCTTGCGACGAAAATCCGTCCGGGCCGCCTGTCTGCAATCGAAGTTCGGTAACAGACGGTTGCGGCCAAACCAAGACAAAAATGCTTGAAATTTCGTGGAATAGGGGATAGCTACCGACTGTTTCCAGGACATTGTTCCACGAAGGAGTGACGAGCCGATGGCCCGTGTCACCGTAGAAGATTGCATCGACAAGGTTGAGAACCGTTTCGACCTCGTTCTCCTTGCGAGCCACCGTGCGCGCATGATCTCGTCCGGCTCGCAGATCACGCTCGATCGCGACAACGACAAGAACCCCGTCGTGGCGCTGCGCGAGATCGCCGAAACCACCGTTTCGCCGGGCGACCTCAAGGAAGACCTGATCCACAGCCTCCAGAAATACGTCGAGGTCGACGAGCCCGAGCCCGAGGTGCCGCTGATCGGCGCGGGTGCCGGCGCCGGTGTCGAGTCCGACGATACCGAGGTGACCGCCGACCGCATGACCGAAGAGGAACTGCTCAAGGGCCTCGAAGGTCTGGCGCCGCCGGAAGAGGTACCGGAAGAGGACGCCGAGTAAACGGCGCTTCGCACCTCATAAAGTTGCTGAGACGGCCCGGCCTTGCGCCGGGCCGTCTGCTTTTTGTCAACCAGATCGCGCAAAGCCTTGCGACCGCAGGGATTCAACGTGATATCTGTTGTCAGAACAGAGGTCGCGGGAGCGTTAACCAAGAAGCCGCGGTCCGGTAGGCAATCATGATGCGTCCGCGTCCCGATCTTCCGCGCATGCAGAAGCAGGCCCCCATACGGGCGCCGCTCGGGGCTGTTTCCGTGCCGGTTCAGGAGAAGCCGGCCGCGCCGGCCCGCAAGCCGCAGATGATGCGGCAGTACGACCTGATCGAGCGGGTAAGGGCTTACAATCCGAACACCGACGAGGCGCTGCTGAACCGCGCCTATGTCTACGCCATGAAGGCGCATGGCGATCAGCGCCGCGCCTCGGGCGACCCGTACTTCTCCCATCCCCTCGAAGTCGCGGCGATCCTCACCGACCTCAAGCTCGACGACGCCACCATCGCGGCGGCGCTGCTGCACGACACGATCGAGGATACGGACGCGACGCGGACCGAGATCGACAGCCTGTTCGGGCCCGACATCGGCAGGCTGGTCGAGGGCCTGACCAAGCTCAAGAAGCTCGACCTCGTCACCAAGGAAGCCAAGCAGGCCGAGAACCTGCGTAAGCTGCTCCTGGCCATCGCCGACGACGTGCGCGTGCTGCTGATCAAGCTCGCCGACCGCCTGCACAACATGCGCACGCTGCATTACATGCGCGAGGCCTCGCGGCGGCGCACGGCGGAGGAGACGCTCGAGATCTATGCGCCGCTCGCCGGCCGCATGGGCATGCATGAGTTGCGCGAGGAACTCGACGACCTCGCATTCCGTGAACTGTATCCGGACGCTTATGCGGTGGTGACCTCGCGCCTCAATGCGCTGGAGGACAAGAGCCGCCTTCTCATCACCGAGATCGAAAGCCAGCTCACCAAGAAGCTCGCGGACCGCGGCATCAGCGCGGTGGTGAAGGGAAGGCGCAAGCGCGCCTATTCGATCTGGCGCAAGATGGAGCGCAAGTCGGTCGGCTTCGAGCAGCTCTCCGACATCTTCGGCTTCCGCGTGATCGTGAAGTCGATGGCCGACTGCTACCAGGCGCTCGGCATCGTGCACACGACCTGGCCGACGGTGCCGGGCCGCTTCAAGGATTACATCTCGACGCCGAAGGCGAACGACTATCGCTCGATCCACACCACGGTGATCGGCCCCGGCAAGCAGCGCGTGGAACTGCAGATCCGGACGCGCGAAATGCACGAGATCGCCGAATACGGCATCGCGGCCCACGCGCTCTACAAGGACGGCGCCGGTTCGCCGACCGAGCTCTTGTCGCGCGAGTCCACGGCCTATGCCTGGCTGCGCCGCACGATCGAACTGCTGGCGGAAGGCTCCAACCCGGAAGAGTTCCTGGAGCACACCAAGCTCGAACTGTTCCACGACCAGGTGTTCTGCTTCACCCCCAAGGGCAAATTGATCGCGCTGCCGCGCAAGGCGACGCCGATCGACTTCGCCTATGCGGTGCACACCGACGTCGGCAACACCGCGGTCGGCTGCAAGATCAACGGCAAGATCGCGCCGCTCACCTCCGAACTGCTCAACGGCGACGAGGTCGAGATCCTGGTGTCCAAGGCGCATGCCGCGCCGCCGGCCGCCTGGGAATCGCTGGTCGTCACCGGCAAGGCGCGCGCCGCGATCCGCCGCGCCACGCGCGTCGCCGTGCGCAACCAATATGCCGGCCTTGGCCGCCGCATCGTCGAGCGTCTGTTCCAGCGCGCCAAGATCGCTTACTCCGACGAGAAGCTGACCGGGGCGCTGCCGCGCCTGGCGCGTTCCTCGATCGAGGAGGTGATGGCCGCGGTCGGGCGCAGCGAACTGAAAGCCTCCGACGTCGCGCGCGCGATGTATCCGGACTACCGCGAAGAGCGCGCCGCCGCGATGGCCTCGCGGCCGAAGCGGGCGGAGACCGGCTGGTTCGGCCTCAAGAAGCTCACCTCGGTCAAGTTCAAGGTGCCGGACAGCGACACCGGCGCGGCGATCCCGATCCGCGGCATCAACAGCGACCTGCCGATCCGCTTCGCCCCCAATGGCGGCGCCGTGCCGGGCGACCGCATCGTCGGCATCGTCACACCGGGCGAGGGCATCACCATCTATCCGATCCAGTCGCCGGCCTTGAGCGAGTTCGAGGATCATCCCGAACGCTGGCTCGACGTGCGCTGGGATGCGGACGAGTCGACGCCGCGACGCTTTCCGGCGCGCATCGCGATTCAGTCCGTCAACGAGCCCGGCTCGCTGGCGCAGATCGCGCAGGTCATCGCCGAGAACGACGGCAACATCGACAACATCAAAATGTCGCGGCAGGCGCCTGATTTCACCGACGTCACCATCGATCTCGAAGTCTACGACCTCAAGCATCTCACGGCGATCCTGGCGCAGCTGCGCGCCAAGCCGATGGTGGCGAAAGCCGACCGCGTGAACGGGTAACGAGTCTCCGTCATGCCCGGCACAAGGTCGGGCATGACGCCGAGAAGCTGGCAGTCGAGTAAGCTAGAAGATCATGAGCAATCGCATCCGTCTGGGCGTCAATGTCGATCACGTGGCCACCATCCGCAATGCGCGCGGCGGGCGGCATCCCGATCCGGTGCGCGCCGCCAAGCTCGCGATCGCTGCCGGCGCCGACGGCATCACCGCGCATTTGCGCGAAGACCGCCGGCACATCCGCGACGACGACATGGCGCGGCTCAAGGCCGAAATCGACAAGCCGCTGAACTTCGAGATGGCGGCGACCGACGAGATGGTGCGCATCGCGCTGGCGACCAAGCCGCACGCCGTCTGCCTCGTGCCGGAGAAGCGCCAGGAGCGCACGACCGAAGGCGGCCTCGACGTCGTCGGGCAGGCGGCTGCCCTCAAGCCGGTAGTGCATACGCTCAAGCATGCCGGCATTCGCGTCTCGCTGTTCATCGCGGCGGCGCCCGCCCAGATCGAGATGGCGGCCGAGATCGGCGCGCCGGTTGTCGAACTGCACACCGGCGCCTGGTGCGACGCGCTCGCCGAGGGCAAAGACGCCCAAGCCGAGGCCGAGTGGCAGCTCATCCGCGCCGGCGCCGTGCTCGCGCACAGCGTCGGCCTCGAAGTGCATGCCGGGCACGGGCTCGATTATGCGACGGCCGAGACGATCGCCGCGCTGCCGCAGATCGTCGAGTTGAATATCGGCCATTTCCTGATAGGGGAGGCGGTGTTCGAAGGCCTCGCCGATACGGTGCGGTTCATGCGCGATGCGATGGACCGTGGGCGCCGGCAGATCGCAAGCGCCTCGCTCAAGGAAAAAGCATGATCATTGGGCTGGGCTCGGATCTCTGCGACGCGCGCCGCATCGAGAAAGTGCTCGAGCGTCACGGCGATCGTTTTCTCGACCGAATCTTCACGCCGGCCGAACGCGCCAAGGCCGAGCGCCGCGCCAACCGCGTGGAGACCTATGCCAAGCGCTTCGCCGCCAAGGAGGCGTGCGCCAAGGCGCTCGGTACCGGCTTCCGCAACGGCGTGTTCTTTCGCGACATGGGCGTGGTCAACCTGCCGTCGGGCCGCCCGACCATGAAGCTCACCGGCGGGGCCCTGGAACGCCTCAAGGCGATCACGCCGCCGGGGTATCAGGCCACCATCAATCTCTCCCTGACCGATGAAGGCCCGACCGCCCAGGCCATCGTGATCATCTCGGCGGTCCCCGCCGCGTCCGCCGTTTGAGGCCAGAACCTCAAGTCTGCCAAAAGGTTATCCGGGGGGTCGGGCGATCTTCATTGCGCCCCCTCAGGCGAGCGGCTACAAGACCGCCGGGTGCGGTGCCGAAAGGCGGGACAAGAGGCCGATGAGCGTGACATCCGGAACGAAGCGGAAAGAGGGCGGTTTTTCCGAGACCGTTAAGGTCATTTTCCATGCCCTGGTCATCGCGCTGGTGATCCGGACCTTCCTGTTCCAGCCTTTCAACATTCCTTCCGGCTCGATGAAGGAGACGCTGCTGGTCGGCGATTACCTGTTCGTGTCGAAGTACTCCTACGGCTACAGCCAGTATTCCTTGCCGCTGTCGCCGCCGTTGTTCTCGGGGCGCATCCCCGGCAGCCTGACGCCGGAGCGCGGCGACGTTGTCGTCTTCCGCCTGCCCAAGGACACCTCGACCGACTACATCAAGCGCGTGATCGGCCTGCCGGGCGACACCATCCAGGTCATCGACGGGGTCCTGAACATCAACGGCGTGCCGGTCAAACGCGAGCGCGCCCCGGACTTCATCGAGAACGAAGAGGGCGTGCGCGACCAGCGGGTGAAGCGCTGGAAGGAAACGCTGCCGAACGGCGTGAGCTACTACACGCTCGATCTCGTTGATAACGGCTTTGCCGACAACACCCAGGTCTACACCGTGCCGCCCGGCCACTACTTCATGATGGGCGACAACCGCGACAATTCCACCGACAGCCGTTTCCTCTCGCAGGTCGGCTACGTGCCGTTCGAGAACTTCGTCGGCAAAGCGCAGATCATCTTCTTCTCGGTCTATGAGGGCGAACGCGCCTGGCAGTTCTGGCGCTGGCCCGTGTCGGTGCGTTGGAACAGGTTGTTCACGATCGTACGATGAGCCGGAAGTCGGCAAAGGATAAGGAGCGCGCCGCGCTCGAACAGCGGATCGGCTATGAGTTTGCCGACAAGGATCTGCTTGAGCGCGCGTTGACGCACATCTCCGCGCTGGCCGGCGGCAACCGCAATGCCAGCTATCAGCGCCTGGAGTTTCTGGGCGATCACGTGCTCGGGCTCGTGATCTCCGACATGCTCTACAAGTCGTTCCCGCGCGCCAATGAGGGCGAGCTGTCGCGCCGCCTGTCGGACCTGGTGCGCAAGGAGACTTGCGCCGAGGTGGCGCGGGCCATGGACATCGGTCCGGCGCTCAAGCTCGGCTCCTCGGAGTCGCATGCCGGCGGGCGGCTGCGCGCGACCATTCTCGCGGACGCCTGCGAGGGCCTCGTCGGCGCGGTCTTCATCGACGGCGGCTATGCCGCGGCCGAGGCGCTGGTCGACCGTTTCTGGCGCGAGCGCATGCTCAAGCCGCCGCGGCCGCTGCGCGACCCCAAGACCTTGCTGCAGGAATGGGCGCAAGGACGCGGGCTGCCGGCGCCGGCCTATAAAGAGGTGGAGCGCACCGGGCCCCACCACGATCCAGAATTTCGCGTGTCGGTGAGCCTGCCGGATCGTCCGGCGGCGGAAGGCATCGGCTCGTCCAAGCGGGCGGCGGAGCAGGCGGCAGCGACCGCCATGCTCGCGCGCGTCGGCATTGCCGCGGATAAACTTGATGCCTGAACAATATGCGCCGCAAGGCGATACGCGCTGTGGATTCGTCGCCCTGATCGGCGCGCCGAACGCCGGCAAGTCGACGCTGCTCAACGCGCTCGTCGGCTCCAAGGTGACCATCGTCTCGCACAAGGTGCAGACGACGCGCGCGCTGATCCGCGGCATCGCCGTCGAGGACAAGTCGCAGCTCATCTTCGTCGATACGCCCGGCATCTTCGCCCCCAAGCGCCGGCTCGACCGCGCCATGGTGACGACTGCCTGGAGCGGCGCGCATGAAGCCGATCTGGTCGCCGTGCTGATCGATGCGCGCAAGGGGATCGACGAGGAGGCGGAGGCCCTGCTCGAGCGGCTCGCCGAGGTGAAGGGCGAGAAGATCCTCATCCTCAACAAGGTCGATGTGACCGCCAAGGAAGCGCTGCTCAAGCTGACGCAGGCCGCCAACGAGAAGTCGAAATTCGAGGCGACCTTCATGGTGTCGGCACTGACCGGCGACGGCGTCGCCGATCTGCGGCGCTGGCTCGCCGGCCGCATGCCGCTCGGGCCGTGGCTCTATCCCGCCGACCAGATCTCCGAAGCGCCGATGCGCCAGCTCGCCGCCGAGATCACGCGCGAGAAGCTGTTCGAGCGCCTGCACCAGGAATTGCCGTATCACTCGACGGTCGAGACCGAGCAGTGGAAGGAATTGCGCGGCAACGCCGTGCGCATCGAGCAGACGATCTATGTCGAGCGCGAGAGCCAGCGCAAGATCGTGCTCGGCAAGGGCGGGGCGACGATCAAGGCGATCGGCGAGTCCTCGCGCCGCGAGATCGAGAAGATCACCGAGGGCAAGGTGCACCTGTTCCTGTTCGTGAAGGTGCGCGAGGGCTGGGGCGATGACCCCGAGCGCTACCGCGCGATGGGCCTGGAGTTTCCGAAGGAATAACTCTGGTTATTCCGGGTTCGCTCGCTGCGCTCGCGCCCCGGAATGACGACACGACAGGCGCGATGCCCACCCGCCGGATGTGACGCCGCCGTGCTTTTCTCCGATTCACGGAGTATGGAGTCCCGGGTGGCCCGCGGGGGGCTCCGGCTCCGGCGGCGCCCAGAACGACGGACAAACCATGCAATGGACCGATGAAGGCATCGTGCTGGGCGTCAAAAGGCACGGGGAGGCGAACGCCATCCTCGACCTGATGACGCGCGAGCACGGGCGTCATCTCGGCATGGTGCGCGGCGGTACCGGCTCGCGCCTGCGGCCGGTGCTGCAGCCCGGCAACCGCGTCAGCGCGACCTGGCGCGCGCGCATCGACGAACATCTCGGCGCCTACACGGTCGAGGCGCTCGACCTCCGCGCGGCCAAGTTCTTCGGCGCGCAACATGCGATCTACGGACTGTCGCATCTGTCGGCGCTGATGCGCCTCCTGCCGGAGCGCGACCCGCACGAGGGGCTGTACGCGATTTTGGACGAGATGCTCGATCATCTCGACGATGCCGCCGCGATCGCGCCCGCCGTCGTGCGCTTCGAATTGCAGCTTCTGTCCGAACTCGGTTTCGGCCTCGATCTCGAGGAGTGCGTGGCGACCGGCGCCACCGAGGAGCTCGACTACGTCTCGCCGAAATCGGGGCGGGCGGTGTCGCGCAGCGCCGGCGCGCCCTACGCCGACCGCATGCTGCGGCTGCCGGCATTCCTGCGCGATCCGGAAGCCATGGCCGAGGGCCGCGATGTCGCCGACGGCTTCGTGCTGACCGGCTTCTTCCTCAACCGCTATGTGCTGGAGCCGCGCGGTCTGCTGCTCGGCGACGAGCGGGCGCATTTCATCGCCGCGCTGGCCAAGGCCCTGTCGCCGCTCTCCTGAGGCCAAATAGAGCGGCCCGGCGTTTAGGCCGGGCCGCTGTCACGAAAACCGAGCCGCGATCACCAGACGCGGCGGCAGACGCGCTCCCAGCGGCAGCGGCGGCCGTAGGGGGTGTTGCGGCAAACGCGCACGTTACGGCAGCGCAGCGCGACGTCCTGCAACAGCGAGCTTTCATTGAGGCCTTGGCTGAGGCCGCTGGCCGGGCCAGCGGGAGCGGCGGAAGCGCCGGAGACGGCAACGAGGCCGAGACCCAGGGCCAACATGGCCGACAGAGCGATCATGCGCATCTTCTTCTTCCTCTCAGGTGAGCGTTGGTCCTTCCCCGGATCGGCGACCCGGTGTCCCAACGGTGGAATGCGCCGTATGAGGGGCTATGCGCCGGCCCTACGGCGGGGCCGGACGCTACGCGCGAGGGTACAGGAGAGTTGGTGACGCAGCCGTTACCAGCGGCGGTAGTAGCCGTGCCGGTGATAGGGGCCGCCGCGGTAGCCGCGATAATAAGGGCGGCCGTAGTAGCGCGGATAGGTATTGTAGCAGAACCGGCGCCAGCCGCAGCCATAGGGGCCGCAGCGCCAGGCACGGCGGCAGACATAGGCCACGTCCTGGGCGAGACCCGCGGCATCCACAGCGGCGGCAATGCCCGCCGGGGTGGTTACGGTCATGGCCTCGGCCCGGCTCGGCGCCAGCGACCCCGCGGCGAAAATCGCGAAAGTCGCGGCGATAGCGAGTACGATGCGTCGCATTGCTTCCTCCATTGACGTCCGGTCATCACGTTGGACGCTGTTTCCCAATAACGTGACGGAACCGAGTAAGTTCTCAGATTGCCACCGGAAATTGGAAGATTGGATGGCTAGACCGTTCATCACTTGTTCATCCGGGATCGGCGCAGTACCTAGTCCGCCATGGCTAAAAGACTGATTCCCCCTCCAGAAGTCGGCAAGATCGAGGATGTCGCGTTGCGGGAGGCGCTCGAGGAGCGCTATCTGGCTTACGCGCTCTCGACCATCATGAACCGCGCCCTGCCGGACGCGCGCGACGGCCTCAAGCCGGTGCACCGGCGCATCCTGTACGGCATGCGCCTGCTGCGGCTCGATCCCGGCGCCGCGTTCAAGAAGTCCGCCAAGGTCGTCGGCGACGTGATGGGTAACTTCCACCCGCACGGCGACCAGGCGATCTACGACGCGCTCGTGCGCCTGTCGCAGGATTTCGCGCAGCGCTATCCGCTGGTCGACGGGCAGGGCAACTTCGGCAACATCGACGGCGATAACGCCGCCGCCATGCGATACACCGAGGCGCGGCTCACCGAAGTCGCGCGCCTGCTGATCGACGGCATCGACGAGGACGCGGTCGACTTCCGCCCGACCTATGACGGCACGAACGAAGAGCCGATCGTGCTGCCGGCGGCATTCCCCAATCTGCTGGCCAACGGCTCGCAAGGCATCGCGGTTGGCATGGCCACCTCGATCCCGCCGCACAACGCGGCCGAGCTGTGCGACGCGGCGCTGCATCTCATCGACAATCCGAATGCGCGCGGCAAGACGCTGCTGAAATACGTCAAGGGTCCCGATTTCCCGACCGGCGGCATCATCGTCGACAGCCCGGACTCGATCGCCGAAGCCTACACGACCGGCCGCGGCTCGTTCCGCGTGCGCGCGCGCTGGAAGGTGGAAGAGGGCAATCGCGGCACCTGGGTGATCGTCATCACCGAAGTGCCGTGGCTGGTGCAGAAGTCGCGCCTGGTCGAGAAGCTCGCCGAGCTGATCAACGAGAAGAAGCTGCCGCTCGTCGCCGACGTGCGCGATGAATCGGCGGAAGACGTCCGTCTCGTCATCGAGCCGCGCGCGCGCACGGTCGACGCCGAGCTGCTGATGGAATCGCTGTTCAAGCTCACCGAGCTGGAAAGCCGCATTCCGCTGAACATGAACGTGCTGGTGAAGGGCCGCGTGCCCAAGGTGCTCGGCCTTGCCGAAGCCTTGCGCGAATGGCTCGACCACAGGCGCGAGGTGCTGATCCGCCGCTCCAAGCACCGTCAGGGCGAGATCGAGCATCGCCTGGAAGTGCTGGGCGGCTATCTCGTCGCCTATCTCAACCTCGACAAGGTCATCAAGATCATCCGCACCGAGGACGAGCCCAAGCCCGTCCTGATGAAGACCTTTACCCTGACCGACGTTCAGGCCGACGCCATCCTCAACATGCGGCTGCGCAATTTGCGCAAGCTGGAGGAGATGGAGATCCGCGGCGAGGACAAGGCGCTGCGCGACGAGCTCAAGAAGCTCAAGGCGCTGCTCGGCTCCGAGGAGCAGCAGTGGCAGGCGGTTGCCGGTCAGATCAAGGAGATCCGCGAGAAGTTCGGCCCCAAGACCGAGATCGGCAAGCGCCGCACGACGTTCGGCGAAGCGCCGGCGCATGACATGGCGGCGATCGAAGAGGCCATGGTCGTGCGCGAGCCGATCACGGTGGTGGTGTCGGATAAGGGCTGGATCCGCGCGCTGCGCGGCCACGTCGCCGATCTCTCCAGCATCACCTTCAAGACCGACGACTCGCTGAAGTTCGCGTTCCCCACCGAGACCACGGCCAAGATCCTGATCTTTGGCTCGAACGGCCGCTTCTACACGCTCGATGCCGGCAAGCTGCCGGGCGGGCGCGGCCATGGCGAGCCGGTGCGCCTGTTCATCGACCTCGAAGACGCGGACGTCGTCGCGGCCTTCCCCTATCAGGGCGACCGCAAGTTCCTGGTGGCGAGCTACGAGGGCAACGGCTTCATCGTGCCGGAGAGCGAAGTGCTCGGCACGACGCGCAAGGGCAAGCAGGTGTTGAACCTGAAGGCGCCGGACAAGGCCACGGCGCTGACCGTCGCCGATGGCGAGCTGGTCGCGGCCGTGGGCGAGAACCGCAAGATGGTGATCTTCGGCATCGATCAGGTGCCCGAGATGACCAAGGGCCGCGGCGTCCGCCTGCAGCGCTATCTGCAGAAGGGCCTCTCGGACATCACGGTGTTCCGCGCCGAGCTCGGCCTGTCCTGGACGACGGGGGCAGGGCGCTCGTTCACGCTGCCGCTGCGCGAGCTCAAGGAATGGCGCGGCAACCGCGCCGACGCCGGCAAGATCGCGCCGAAGGGCTTCCCGAAGAGCAACAAGTTCATTTCGCCGCCGACCGCGAAGGCGAGCGAAGACTAGAGGGCGGCGCCTCCCAATCCCTCCCCGCTTGCGGGGAGGGTGGCGAGCGAAAGCGAGCCGGGTGGGGTGAGTAAACATCTTGAGCGCGACCCCACCCCGATCGCGCTTTGCGCGATCGACCCTCCCCTTTCAGGGGAGGGATAAGCGGGCGCCTCACGTCGCCACGAACAGCAGCGCGCGATCCGACTTCTCCAGCAGCGCCGCTGCGGTGTCGCCGAAGAACAGGCGCTCGCCGGGGCGGCGGCCGACGCCGAGCACCACGAGATTGCTGCGCCGGCGGTGCATCTCCTTGACGATCGCTTCGTCGGCGGCGAGGTGCGCGCGCACGGTCGTCTTGATCTCCACGTCGTAAGTATCGGCCAGCTTGGCGATGTCCTTGAGGATCGCCTCTTCGTTGGCGCGGGAGCGCTTCTTGGTGCGCCCGCCCGGCGCGACGTAAAGCGCGGTGATCGACGCGCGGCTGGCGCGCGCGACGACGATGGCGACCTCCGCGGCGCGGCGCGACAATTCGGTGCCGTTGACCGGCACCAGGATGTTCAAGCGTCCGCGCAAGGGATCGTCGACGAGATCGCCGCGCACATCGGTCACCGCGAGCGGGCCGTCGAAGCCGGCGGCGAGATTGGTGATGTCGTCGCTGAATTCGTTCTGGCGCACGACCGCCTTGCCGAGGCCGATCAGCATGAGGCCGTAGCCCTTTTCCGCTTCTTCCGCGATGTGTTCGGGCTGCGGCGCGGTCTTCACCGTGGTGCTGATGTCGAGCTTGCCGTCGTCCGCGTCCTTGTCGCCCTTCGTCGCCTGGGTGCGGCCCGCGACCGCCTGGATGGTTTCGGCCGCCTGCTTGACCTTCTCGTCGGCCGCGGCAGCCGCGCCCTTGCCGCGCTTCTTTGCCGTCTCGATGTGCATCACCGTGGTCGGCATCGCATTGTGGCCGGCGAGGATGCCGCCGATGCGGCTGGCGAACGTGCCGTTGGCGCCGTCGTCGACCGCGATCAGCAAGCGCTCGAGATGGGGCACGAAGCCGCGCGCTTCCATGTCCTCGCGGTCGAGGCGCTCCTTTTCCTCCTTGCGCATCGGGATGCGCGAGAGCGCCCAGCGCAAGGTCGGCGGCATGGCCATCGTGGTGATGACGGCCATGGCGACGATCATGGTGAAGAGGTCCTGGTTCAACGCGCCCATCGACAAGCCGACCGTCGCGATGATCACCTCGGTCGAGCCGCGTGCATTCATGCCGCAGGCGAGTGCAAAGCCTTCGCGCCGTGTGAGGCCGCCGAGCTCGGCGCCGACGAAAGCGCCGCCGAACTTGCCGACGCTGGCAATGAGGATCAGGCCGGCGGTGAGCATCGCCATCTTCGGATCGGCGAGAATGGTGAGGTCGGCCGATAGGCCGGCGATGCCGAAGAACACGGGCGCGAAGAACGCGGTGATGATGCCGCGCAGCTGCTCGTCGATATGCTTGGTCAGGATCGGCGATTCACCGACGAGGATGCCGGCGACGAACGCGCCCAGCACCGTGTGCACGCCGATCAGATGCGTGATCAGCGCCATGATGCACATGATCACCAGGATCGCGGTGATGACGGCGAATTCGCTGACGAAGGTGTCGTTGACCCATCGGATGGCGAAGAACACCAATCGGCGGCCGATGGTGAAGCTCGCGATCATGAACAGCACGGTGCCGATAACGCTCTGCGCGACCGAGAGCGGTTCGATGGCGCCGTGCAGAGCGAGGCTGAAAATCACCGAGACGATGATCCAGCCGATCGAGTCGTCGATGATGGCGGAGGCGAGGATCACCTGGCCGACCACGCGGCGCAGGAAGTTCATTTCGCGCACGACCACGGCGACGATCTTCACCGAGGCGATGGCGAGCGCGGTGCCGAGGAAGAGCGATGTGATCAGCCGTTTCTGCGGGTCGGGCAGGAGGGCGTCGGGCAGCATCTCGCCGAGCGCCACGCCGCAGGCGAAGGGCACGATGATGCCCATGAGCGATGCATAGATCGAGGCGCGGCCGCTCTGGCGCACCAGCTTGAGGTCCGTCTCCATGCCGGTGAGCAGCAACAAGAGGAGAATGCCGAACTGCGAGACGCCGTCGATCATCGCCTTCTGGTCGGGCGTCCGCGGGAAGACGGCGTGCTGCAGATCGGGTGCGATCAGGCCGAAGAACGACGGCCCGAGCAGCAGGCCGGCGACGAGCTGGCCCATCACGGCGGGCTGGCCCCAGCGCAGCATGAGTTCGCCGAGCAGGCGGCCCACGATCATCAGCGCCAGCACCTCGGCGATGAACACGACCTCGGAGGGGCCCTTATGGGGCTCGCCGCCGGGGGCGCCGGGCGCCGCCGCGAGGGCCGGGACAGCGATGAGAGCCACGAGCGCCAGCAGCCAAAGCCATCGCGTCCGTGTCGACATTGTTCGGCGTAGCTCCCCAGCCGCGTTCGCCCGCTCAGCTCCGGTGCGAGGCGCTTGGTCGAGCGTCTGACAACCCGAGCGGGCAGGAGAGGTTCCGCGCGAGGAACCGGACGTAGGCCGGCGCGTGGGGCGCGCGGACGCCGCCGAGGGGCGCCGTTCAGGCGGTAAAGCGGCCGAATTCCGCAAATCTCTTGACGGGGGCAGCGGCGACTGTCAGATTTTATGCAACTAATTCGCAACTGCACCTAAACGGTGGCTTCTCAATCGAGCCCATGCGATGACAGTTTCAGGCGAAACCGGCGAGGAAACGCTCAGTTCCATGTCAGGCGTCCGAAAATCTGGCTGGCGCCGTGAGCGTGGGCGTCCGGCGCTCGCCGAAGTCTTCGGCTCGATCGCGACCCGGCCCACGGGCTCCTTCGGCAAGAAACTCCTGTCCTTCCTCGGCCCCGGCTATCTCGTCGCCGTCGGCTACATGGATCCCGGCAATTGGGCGACCTCGCTCGCCGGCGGCTCCAAGTTCGGCTACACGCTGCTGACGGTCGCGCTGCTGTCCAATCTCATGGCGATCCTGCTGCAGGCGCTGTGCGCGCGCCTCGGCATCGGCAGCGGCCGCGACCTCGCGCAGGCCTGCCGCGATGCCTTCCCGCGTGCGGTGTCATGGCCGCTGTGGCTGATGGCGGAAGTCGCCATCTGCGCCACCGACCTTGCCGAGGTGATCGGCACCGCCATCGGCCTCAATCTCCTGTTCGGCGTGCCGCTCGAGATCGGCGTCCTCCTCACCGCGCTCGACGTGTTCCTGATCCTGTGGATGCAGAGCCTCGGCTTCCGCTACGTCGAAATCTTCGTCGTGACGCTGCTCGTGATCATCGCCGGCTGTTTCGCCGTGCAGATCGCCTTGGCCGATCCGAACTGGGCGGCGGTGATCAAGGGCTTCGCGCCGACGACCGAGATCGTGCGCGATCCGGAGATGCTCTACATCGCGCTCGGCATCCTCGGTGCGACGGTCATGCCGCATAATCTCTATCTGCACTCGGGTGTGGTGCAGACGCGTCGCTTCGGCACGTCGGTCGAGGACCGGCGCGAGGCGATCAAGCTCGCCACCGCCGACTCCACCATCGCGCTAATGTTCGCGCTGCTGATCAACGCCTCGATCCTGATCCTGGCGGCGGCGACCTTCCACAAGGCCGGGAAGATGGACGTCGCCGAGCTCGATCAGGCGCACGGCCTGCTGCTGCCCTTGCTCGGCAGCGCGATCGCGCCGACCTTGTTCGGCATTGCGCTGCTGTGCTGCGGCCTGAACTCGACCGTGACCGCGACCTTGTCCGGCCAGATCGTGATGGAGGGCTTCCTCGACATCAAGCTGCCGCCCTGGGCGCGGCGCCTGCTCACGCGGTCCATCGCCATCGTGCCGGCCGCCGTGGTGACGGTCTGGTACGGCGAGAAGGGGACGGCGCAGCTCCTGATCCTGTCGCAGGTCGTGCTGAGCTTGCAGTTGCCGTTCGCCATCGTGCCGCTGGTGTTGTTCACCGCCGACCGCAGCAAGATGGGGCCGCTCGTTGCGCCGCGCTGGGTGACATTATTGGCGGCGCTGACGGCGATCACCGTCATCTCGCTCAACATCAAGCTGATCTACGACTTCGCGGTTGGGGGCGGCTAGCGCTCTTTGCCGTCGGTCCTGATCCAGCCGGCCGGCATCAGCCGCTCTTGCGGCAGGAAGCGGCCCTTGTAATCCATCTTGCGCGAGCCCGAGACCCAGTAGCCGAGATAGACGTAAGGCAGGCCCATTTTCAGCGCGCGCTGGATGTGGTCGAGGATCATGAAGGTGCCGAGCGAGCGGTCGGCCTCGGCCGGATCGAAGAACGAATAGACCATCGACAGGCCGTCGCTCAGCACGTCGGTGAGGGCGACGGCGACGATGTCGCCATGACCGCGCCCGTTGATGGCGCTGTCCGGCCCGCGGCGGCGATATTCCACCACGCGCGTATCGACGTGGCTGTCCTCGATCATCATCGCGTAATCGAGCACGGTCATGTCGGCCATGCCGCCGTCACGGTGGCGCGTATCGAGATAGCCGCGGAACACCGAATATTGCTCGGACGTCGGCGTCGGCGAGCGCATGTCGCCGATCAGGTCGGCGTTGCGGTCGAGCACGCGGCGCATGTTGCGCGAGGGCTTGAAGTCCTTGGCGACGACGCGCACCGAGACGCAGGCGCGGCAGCTCTCGCAGGCCGGACGGTAAGCGATCGACTGGCTGCGGCGGAAGCCGCCATGCGTGAGCAGGTCGTTGAGTTCGCCCGCGCGGTCGCCCACCAGATGCGTGAAGACTTTGCGTTCTTCCTGACCGGGCAGATACGGGCAGGGCGAGGGCGCCGTCAGGTAGAACTGGGGGGTGTCGCGCGAATGCTGGGTCACGCGTCAGACCATTTCATTGGCGGAAGGTAAGGTTCGCACACGCGCTCCTCCCATGGCCCCACGATTCGGCTAGCATCGCGCGGTAAAGGCGTGCCGTCAAAGGCCTCATGCGGCGCCGTAACCGGGGTTCCCTGTTCTTAGCATGGCGGCTCGTTCGGAGTTGTTAATGACCACGGTGCCGAGAATGATGTCATGGAGGAGGCGCCGGCGGTCGTTGAAGAAGGCGACCAGCAGGATGAACGGCGTCAGCGCCGAGATCGACACCCAGAAGACGATGGCGTGGACCGCGCCCAGCACGAAATAAGCGGGTGCGCCGTACCAGGTGCGCATCTCGAGGTTCATCACGCGCATACCGATGGTCGCCGAGCGCGGCCCGCCCAACGTCGCGCCGAAATAGATCAGCGCCCAGATCACCGCGCCGGGCGACAGCAGCCAGTAGAGCGCGAAGCCGAGCCCGAAGGTGACGACGCCGAACGCGAAGATGAACATCGCGGCGAGGACGACCGGGATCGAGATGAGAATAAAATCGATAATGAAGGCGACGATGCGCCGCGCCAGCACGCCCTCGAACAGTTCGGGGTTCCGGATCGGATCATAGGCATGCGGTCTGACGTCGATCGGCATTGCGGCGAACCCCCTGGCGCTGGAGCCATTAAGATAGGGCCGGAAAAGAGGCGCCGCCAGGGCACTGTGGACTGGCCGCCCCGTCGGCTCTGCGGCATGGTTGCCGGGTCCGGAGGTCTGCCGTGCTGCCCGTTACGCTCGCCGATATCGAAGAGGCCCGCCGCATCCTCAAGGACGCGGTGGTGCGCACCCCCATGCTGCCGGCGCCGAAGCTGTCGGCGCTCACCGGGGCGGAGGTTTTCGTCAAATACGAGAATTTCCAGGTCACCAATTCGTTCAAGGACCGTGGCGCGCTGGTCAAGCTCGCCTCGCTGAGCGCGGCCGAGCGCGCGCGCGGCGTGGTCGCCATGTCGGCCGGCAATCATGCCCAGTCGGTTGCCTATCACGCGGCAAAGCTCGGCATTCCCGCGACCATCGTCATGCCGGTGACGACGCCCTTCGTGAAGCTGGCGGCGACGCGCTCCTACGGCGCGGAGGTGGTGCTGCACGGCGAGTCCGTCAGCGAAGCGCAGGAACGCGTGGCCGATCTGGTGCGGGAGAAGAGCTATGTCGAGGTGCATCCTTATGCCGATCCGCGCATCATCGCCGGGCAGGGCACCATCGCGCTCGAGATGCTGGAAGACGTGTGCGAACTCGACTGTCTTGTCATCCCGATCGGCGGTGGCGGGCTGATCGGCGGCAATGCCGTCGCCGCCAAGGCGCTGCGGCCGAGCATCGAGATCGTCGGCGTCGAATGCGCGCTCTATCCCTCGATGTGGAACGCGGTGCGCGGCGACAACCGGCCTTCGGGCGGATCGACCTTGGCCGAAGGCATCGCGGTCAAGAAGGTGAGCGAATTGACCGTCGCCATCGTGCGCGAACTCGTCGCCGATCTGTTGCTGGTGGACGAGCCCGATCTGGAGCGCGCGGTGAACGCCTACACGACCTTGCAGAAGACCGTGGCGGAAGGCGCGGGCGCGGCGGGGCTCGCCGCCCTCATCGCCTATCCGGAGCGCTTCCGCGGCAAGCGCGTGGGATTGATCCTGTCGGGCGCCAATATCGATCCGCGCATCCTCGCCTCCATCACCGTGCGCGAACTCGAGCGCGAACACCGCATCGTCTCGTTCCGCCTGAACATCCCGGACCGGCCGGGCACGCTCGGCCTCATCGCGACGCGGCTTGGCGCGCTCGGCGCCAACATCCTCGAGGTCGAGCACAAGCGGCTGCTGCTCGACGTACCGGCCAAGGGCACCAAGCTCGACGTCACCGTCGAGACGCGCGATGCCGCGCATGCCGACGAGATATTGAAGGCGATGGCGGCGGACGGCTACCAGCCGGCGCTGCTCGCCAGCGGCGGCGGTATCGAGTGAGGCGGGGGCGGATTCTTTCCGCGGCTTCGGTCATTGACGGAATGCAGACGCTGCCGCGCGGCCCGCGGATGAAAGAACGATCCGCGGCGAAGGGCTTTGTTCTGCGCCGGTGCGCATCGACGTGACGCGTCTTCCCGCGCGCGGCGTTCGGCGACATGTTTGTTGCTCACGCGCTTGGTCCGAAAAATAGCATGGCCATTGCGCGGCAGGCCCATCGCCGAGCATAGCGTTTCGCCGAAACGGCGCACCGGGCGAATGATATTCAGCCTTTGACAGCCGCTGTTTTGCCCGCCAAGCCTGCCGGCACATGTTTCGCGACACCGCAACGAGCCTCCCCGAGCTTCCGCTCGCCGCATCAGACCGTGCAAGCCCCGCAGCGCTCGATGGAGCGGCGCGGGCAAGCGCGCTCGCGCAGGCGATGGCGCCGCTGTCGCCGCCGGAGCGGCTCGCGCTGCTGCGCCGCGAATTGCCGGGGCGGCTGGTCTTCACGCACGGCTTCGGCATCGAAGGGCAGTTGCTCTTCCACTGGATCTGCGCGCGGGACCTCGACATCGACGTCGTCACCATCGACACCGGCCGGCTGTTTCCCGAGACCTACGCGCTGTGGCGCGACACCGAGGCGCGCTATGGCCGTCGCATCCGCGCGGTTCATCCCGAGCCGGTGGCGCTCGAGCGGCTGGTGGCGCGCGACGGAGCCTTCGGCTTCTACGAGTCGGTCGAGGCGCGCCACGCCTGCTGCGATGTGCGCAAGGTGCGGCCGCTCGACGAGGCGCTTGCCGGCGCTCAAGCCTGGCTGACCGGGGTGCGCGCCGACCAGACCGGCACGCGCCATGCGGCGAGCCTTGCCGACTTCGAAGCCGGCCGCGACCTGATCAAGGTCAACCCGCTGCTCGACTGGACGCGGGCGCGGGTGCTGGAGGAGGTGGCCGCGCACGACGTGCCGATCAACGCGCTCTACGCGCGTGGCTTTGCCTCGATCGGCTGCGAGCCCTGCACGCGGGCGATCAAGCCGGGCGAGCCCGAGCGCAACGGCCGCTGGTGGTGGGAGACGAACGGCAGCCGCGAATGCGGCCTGCATCTGCCGCGCCAGGCGGGTTAGAAGCTGCCGTCGTCCGCTGTCACGCCCGCGAAAGCGGACATCCTGCCCCCATAGGGCGGGCAAAGGCGCGTTAGCGCCGTGCCCACGCGGACATTTGCCACATGCGCAAGAGTGATGCGTGCGCACGGCGTGCGCAAAAGCGCGCGCCCTTGCGCACCGTACGGTCGTGCTCTCCGGGCCGGCCGCGTTACGCCGCCGAGGACTGCGTCTGCGCCGAGGCGTTTCGGGCCGCGTTCAGATGCTGCAGCGTCGGGTCGCTCTCGTGCACGGCGACGATGTTGATGCCGGCATCGATCGGCTGGTAGCCGCGCGCGACGAGCCACTCGCGGAGCACCTCGCGCCCGGTCTTGATCTGCTCGATGAGCAGGATCGGCCGGCAGCGCTCGACGGTCGCGCGCGCGCCTTCCAGCGCTTCCATCTCCATGCCCTCAATGTCGAGCTTGATGAGATCGACGCGCGGCAGCTGCATGTCGTCGAGCGCCAATTGCTGCACCGGCACCAGCTTACCGCCGGTGTAGTCGATCGGCTGGCCGATATCTTCGTTGTCCGGGCTCTGGCGCAGTTCGAGACTGCCGAAGCTCGAGGCCCTCATATAATCGGGCTGCGGAATGTTCATCACGCCCGATTCCGACGACAACGCCGCGTGCATGGCGATGGCGTTGAAGGCGTTGTTGATCGCGATGTTGCCGGCCAGCGCGTAATAGATGCGCTCCTGCGCCTCGATGGCGACGACCGAGCCCCAGCCGGTCATGGCGGCCGCCCATTCGATGGTATGCACGCCGATATTGGCGCCGCAGTCGATGGCCACCGCGCCGTCGCCGAAGAACCGCCGGCGCATCTCGAGGAGCTGTACCGCGAGCTCCACCTCGATCGGATCGAAGCAGCCGCGCTCCAGAAGCTGATAGCCGACGCCCGTGCCGTTGCCGTCCTGCATCCGGTAATCGAAGCGGTTGACGATCATCGTCCCGTGGTTCGACGAGGCGAGCACGAACGCCAGCTTGCGTCCGACATTGCGCATGAAGGCGCTCCTTACGGCAGGAATAACGAGGACGCGACGGCTACAGCAACGCGTGACCGCGGCGATGACGCAGCGGCAATACGAATCGTGTCAGCGAGCTTAATCGGAGGTACATGTGTCCGCCAGCGTAGAAAGCCGCACCGTCGGCGGCTTTGCCTGCCACAATGGCCTCGCTGCCGTCACGATTCGTAACCCTCCCGCCGACGCTCCTGAGCCATGAACGCTGCTGTATCGAAACTTTCACTCGCCCTCGAGCGCGCGCTGCAATCCTATCGCGAAGGGCGGCTCGCCGAGGCCGAGGAGGCTTGCCGCAAGATCATCGCGACCAAGCGCAATTTCTTCGATGCGCTCTACATCATGGCCGTGGTGCAGACGACCGCGGGCCGTCACGAAGAGGCGGTCGAGAGCTACAATCGCGCGCTGGCCGTCCAGCCGAGACATGCCGAGGCGCTGTCGAACCGCGGCAATTCGCTCAAGGCGCTGGGGCGTCACGAAGAAGCGCTGGCGAGCTACGACAAGGCTCTGGCGCTGCAGCCCAAATACGCCACGGGCCACTCCAACCGAGGGGCGGTGCTGTTGGAGATGGGGCGGCTGCCGGACGCGTTGGCCGCGTTCGAGCGGGCGCTCGTTTTGCAGTCCGACCATATCGAGGCGCTGTTCAACTACGCCCACGTCTTGCAGATCCTCGGCCGCGGCGAGGAGGCGCTCGCCGCCTATGACCGGGTCATCGCTTTGCGGCCGGCGCTCGTGCCTGCTTATGTCAACCGCAGCGGCCTGCTGACCCAGCTCAAGCGTTACGATGAGGCGCTGGCGAGCTACGACAAATTGTTGGCGCTGGAGCCCAATTACGCCACGGGTCACTCCAACCGTGGGGCGCTACTGTCCGACATGCGCCGGATGCCGGAGGCGCTGGCCGCGTTCGAGCGCGCGCTCGCGTTGCAGCCCGATCATATCGAGGCGCTCTACAACTACGGCCACGCCTTGCAGAGCCTCGGCCGCTCGGAGGCCGCGCTTGCCGCCTATGACCGGGTCATCGCTCTGCAGCCGGCTTTCGTGGCGGCCTATGTCAACCGCAGCAGCGCGCTGACGCAGCTCAACCGTCACGCCGAGGCGCTGGCGAGCTGCGATCGGGCGCTGGTGCTGCAGCCGGACTTCGCCGAGGCGCATGCCAACCGCGGTTTGGCGCTGCATGGGCTCGGCCGTTATGAGGAAGCACTGGCGGCCTTCGACCGCGTGCTCGCCCTCGCGCCGGATTATGCGGATGCGCTCTACAATCGCGGCGCCACGCTGCACGCGCTGGAGCGTTATGAGGAGGCGATCGCGAGCTACGACCGGGCCATCGCCGTTAGGCCCGATTATGCCGCAGCTCATTCCAACCGCGGCGCCAGCCTGTCCGAGCTGCTGCGGTACGACGAGGCGCTGGCGAGTTACGACCGGGCCGTCGAAGCCGATCCGAACTTTCCGGATGCCCACTGGAACGAAGCCTCGCTCCGTCTGCTGCTGGGCGATTTGAAGCGCGGCTTTGCCGAATACGAATGGCGCTGGACCTATGAGCGCCTGGCGCCGGCCAAGCGGGAATACCCGCAGCCGCTTTGGCGCGGCGAGGATATCGCCGGACGCACGCTGCTGCTCTACAGCGAGCAGGGGTTCGGCGACACCATCCAGTTCTGCCGTTATGCGCCGCTGGCGGCGGCGCGCGGCGCGCGCGTCGTTCTCGAGGTCGAGCC
>Ga0180216_1000473_pt1 | contig 42919 bp, 40 predicted proteins | sample eDN3rd37CBELigMG_FD_128879 | JGI IMG/M metagenome (GOLD analysis project Ga0180216, IMG submission 128879) | Enriched Miracle-Growth compost microbial communities from Emeryville, California, USA - eDNA 3rd pass 37_C BE-Lig MG (version 2)... ...
CGTCGACATCGGCGTGCATCAGGACGGGCTCGTGCACATTTCGGAGCTGTCGGACCGCTTCGTCAAAGACCCGCGCGAGGTGGTGAAGGCGGGCGACGTGGTGAAGGTGCGGGTGAAGGACGTCGACGTCGAGCGCAAGCGCATCTCGCTCACGATGAAATCCGGCCCGATCGACCGGTCCACGTCCCGCGACAACGGCCGCGCAGCGGGATCACCTCAACGCGCCCGCAATGGCGCTCCCTACAGGTCACCCGAGCCTCCCGCCGAAAGCGCCCTGGCCGCCGCCCTGCGCCGAGCACAGGAGCGGAAGTAGCCCTCAGGCGGTAAATCATCGCCTGAGAAAGCAAGCTTCATGCGGCCAAGACGGGTCCGCCGTATCCTCATTGCAACGCCGATCGGCGAATCGGTAATGTCCGATTCGAGCCAATGGGGGGAAACGTGGACGACAGGCTCATCAAGATCGTCGAGGGGTACTTCTCGGATTTGCGGGATGTTTATCGCCTTGGCGCGGGAACGCCCGAGCGTTCTAAGTATACCGCCCTCGACAATCTCCTGGATTCCATAGGCGCCGAGTTGAAGGAGCGCGTCATCTGCCTGCCTGACCTCGAGGACACGGGCGCAGGTCATCCGGACTTCGGGCTGTACACGAAAAGGCAGCTTCAAAGCGGTAAGCCGCGCAAAGGACAGATGCCCGAGCGTGGCGTGATTGAGGTAAAGCCCGTCGACGATGATGCTTGGCTTACGGCCGATACGAAGCAGGTCACGGGCTACTTTGCAGCCTACCGGCTCGTCATTGTCACTAACCTGCGGGATTTCCTCATCATCGGCGAGGGGCCGAACGGACAGCCGGAGAAGCGCGAGAGCTTCCGCCTCGCCAAGGACGCAAAATCCTTCTGGGAGCTTGTCTCGACACCGCGAAAATCCGCGCAGCAAGTCGGCCATGCCTTTGGTGAATACCTGAAGCGCGCCCTCACTCAGTCGGTGGCCCTGAGGGAACCCAAGGATCTCGCCTGGTTCCTGGCCTCCTACGCACGCGACGCGCTCCAGCGGGCGGAAGCGAAGAGCGAATTGCCGGGACTGGCGAGCATCAAGACGGCGCTCGAAGACGCGCTGGGTATGAAGTTCGAGGGCGAGAAGGGCGAGCATTTCTTCCGCTCTACGCTCGTTCAGACGCTGTTCTACGGTGTGTTCTCCTCCTGGGTGCTGTGGGCGCAGCAGACACCTCCGCCGAGAAAGCGTTTTGAGTGGAAACAGGCGATCTGGCATCTTCACGTGCCGTTCGTCAGCGCACTATTTCAGCAGCTCGCGTCGCCAAAGCAGTTGCAACCGCTCGGATTGGTGGAGTTGCTCGACTGGACGGAGGCCACTCTCAACCGGGTCGTCAAGGAAGAGTTCCTGCAGAAATTCAACGACGCTGATGCGGTACAGTTCTTCTACGAGCCGTTCCTCGAGGCGTTCGATCCAGAGCTGCGCAAGCAGCTGGGCGTCTGGTACACGCCGTGCGAGGTCGTCACCTACATGGTGGCGCGCGTCGACAAGGCTCTGAAGGATGACCTCGGCGTGGCAGATGGCCTAGCCGCCGAGAACGTCTACGTGCTGGACCCCTGCTGCGGTACCGGTGCTTACGTGACCGCCGTCCTCAAGCGTATCGACCGCACGCTCGACGAAAAAGGTTTGGGCGCCCTCAAAGGACAGATGGTGAAAAAGGCGGCGCTCACGCGTGTGTTGGGTTTTGAGATCATGCCGGCGCCGTTCATCGTCGCGCATTTACGGGTCGGAAGCGAGTTGCAGCGGCTCGGCGCGAGCCTCAAGGGGGATGAGCGCGCCAGCGTCTATCTGACGAATGCGTTGACCGGCTGGGAGCCCGAGAGCAAGAAACCGCTGCCGTTTCCTGGCCTGGAGGAGGAACGCAAGAAAGCCGAGACGTTGAAGCAAGAGGCCCCAATCCTCGTTATTCTCGGCAATCCTCCCTACAACGGCTTTGCAGGCGTCTCCATCGGCGAGGAGCGTGATCTCTCGGGGGCGTACCGCAAAACTGAGCGTGTACGAAAGCCCGAGGGCCAAGGGCTCAACGATCTTTACGTGCGCTTCTTCCGAATGGCAGAGCGTCGTATTGTCGAAAAAACTAGGCACGGCATCGTTTGCTTTATTTCGAATTACTCCTGGCTCGATGGCCTGTCGTTTACGGGTATGCGCGAGCGTTATCTCGAAGCCTTCGATGCCATCCGCATTGATTGCCTCAATGGAGATAAATACAAGACCGGTAAGACCACGCCCGACGGCAAACCTGACCCCTCCATCTTTTCAACCGAGCACAATCGCGAGGGCATTCAAGTCGGCACCGCAATCGCTACTCTCGTGCGTAAAGCGGAACATAAACCGGTCACCACGGTCGATTTTCGTCACCTGTGGGGAACAAGCAAGTGGCAGGATTTATTGGCAACTGCTGAAGCTGATCCGGCTGACCTTTATGAACTTTTGCAGCCTCCGCTGGAATTGGGTTTGCCGCTCATTGCTATTGCCGTTGGGGCGAGTTACTTGGGCTGGCCAAAGCTACCAGAGTTGTTGCCCGTTTCGTTCCCCGGCGTAAAGACAAGCCGAGATGATTTCCTCGTCAGTATTGATCGCGACTTACTGGAAAAGCGAATAAAAGAATATTTTGATTCTAAAATCTCTAATGAGGAGATACGGGCCAAGTATCCATCGGTTATGGCTTCATCGGGACGCTTCGACCCAATCGCAACGCGGCAAGCCTTGCTAAAGCGAGGTTGTCTGCACTCAAACATCGTGCGCTATGCTTATCGACCATTCGACGTTCGCTGGGTCTACTGGGAGCCCAAGACGAAATTACTAGATGAGAAACGCTCCGAATATTGGCCGCATGTTCGGCCGAGCAATTATTTCCTCAGTGCCGGTGAGAGGAATAGAAAGGAGAGCTTTTATCAGCCCCAAATATTACGTCCTCTCGCCGATCATCATCTGGTCGAAAGCAATGTAGCACTTTTTCCGCTAATGCTAGAAGGTGATCAGCCAAACCTCCCGAAATCACTTTCGGGGTTTGTTGCCACGCATGACCTCCCCACAGATGCGATATTCCACCACATAGTTGCGACGCTTCATTCACGCGCATACCAAATCGAGAATGCTGGCGCACTTCGTATGGACTGGCCCCGCGTGCCGCTCCCGAACGATGCCAGCACTTTGCGCGCCTCCGCGGCTCTCGGAGCTACCCTCGCCACGCTGCTCGATCCCGAGACGCCCGCGCCAGGCGTCTCGACCGGAACGCTTCGCGCCAGCCTCAAGACCATGGGTCTGCCGACCCGGCGTGGTGGCGGAAGTCTCGACGGCGACGATCTCAAGCTGATGGCCCGCTGGGGTACCATCCAAAACAACAACGGCAGCCGCATCGTCATGCCCGGTACCGGCCTCGTCACCGAGCGGGCGTATACCGACGCAGAACGAGCGGCTCTTGCCCAAGAGGGAAAAACGGTCGGCCTCTCGTTGGATGAGGTCCTCGCGCTCATCGGCGAGACCACCTACGATATTCACCTCAACGCCGATGCGTGGTGGTCGAACGTGCCCGCGCGCGTCTGGGACTACACGCTCGGCGGCTATCAAGTGATCAAGAAGTGGCTTTCCTACCGGGAGCACGCAGTCCTCGGCCGCGCCTTGAAGCCAGAGGAGGTGGCCTACGTCTCCGAGATGGTGCGCCGCATCGCCGCTATTCTGCTGATGGGGCCGAGGCTCGACGACAACTACGCCGCCTCGAAAGCCGCAGCAGTCGAATGGAAAGACGGCGCGCCGGTGGTGTGACCATCATTCATGGGGGAAAGCTTTGGGCGCCTCTAGCGTCACCTGAGCGAATCAACCAGCTTTGCCGCGTCTGCAGGCCTGCTTGGGGGAACGATGGCGCGCGACCAGACGCCGGAAGCATTCAGGGGCAACCAGCTCGAGCTGTTCGGTGGCAAGCCGGTGCCTACCTCACGCTCGACTGTCGATGAGATGCGTGAGTACCTGCACGGCTTGCTGGCAGAGGCGCGCGCGGCCGAAACCATGCCCTGGCCGCCACTGACAGCCAAGCTCTACCGCGGCCTCTTCCCTCAGTTGTCATTCTGGCTGCCTGAGGAGGAAAGCGCTCAGCTGCGCGACGAATTCGAATCCGAACTGGTGCGCCTGGAAACGGCCTAGGGCTGCTCGAAGCGGTTCGGCGCGCGGCTTGAAAGGGTCCAGGGGATCAACGCGGTCGCCGACTCGGTCTTCAGAATCTCAGCGTTGATGCCGAATACCTGCCGCAGCAGATCAGGCGTCAACGTGCGGATGGGTTCGCCATCCGCGACCACACGCCCACCGTTCAACACGATAACGCGATCTCCGAAACGGCTGGCGAGGGTGAGGTCGTGGACGACTGCGAGCACGGCCCGTCCATCGTGTGCGAGCTGCCGCATGAGTTGCGCCATGCCGATTTGATGCTCAGGATCGAGCGCCGCGATGGGCTCGTCGGCGAGCAGAACGGGCGCCTCTACGGCCAGCGCCCGTGCCAGCATCACTCGCGCCCGCTCGCCGCCCGACAACTCCGTCACCACGCGATCCGCCAGATGCTGCGCGTCTGCAGCCGCCAGCGCTCGGTCTATGGCCGCGGCATCAGTGGGCGACAGCCGGGTAAGGCTCGAGGCGTGCGGGAAGCGCCCGATGGCGACGACCTCACGCGCCGTGATCGGCCAATGGGCGACGTGACCCTGGGGAACATAGGCCATCAGTCGGGCGCGTTCGCGGGCGTTCATGCGCGCGAGATCGCCGTCGTTCCAGAGCACGCGACCTGACGCCGGCACCAGACCCGCAAGCGTGCGCAGCAGAGTCGTCTTACCGGCGCCGTTCGGCCCGAGAAGAAAAACGAGCTCTCCTGGCGCCAGCTTCAAGCTCACGCTTTCGAGCAGCCGTCGGCTGCCAAAACGCACACCAATGTTCTCGGCCACCAGAGCCATCTCAACCCACCACCTGCATGAGATCGCGGCTCCGCTGGCGCAGCACCAGCCAGATGAAGAATGGCACCCCGATTAGGGATGTCAGCACGCCGACTTTGATTTCGCTGGTGGCCGGAATGATGCGCGAGGCGATGTCGGCCGCGAGCAAAAGCGCTGTGCCGGCCAGCATCGCCGGAACATGAACGCGCGCCGGATCGTGGCCGACCAGCGGCCGCACGAGATGTGGCGTGACGAGCCCGATGAAACCGATGACGCCAGCGACGGCCACGCTCGCCCCAACGCCCGAAGCAACACCGACCAGCGTCAGCCCGCGCAAAACGCCGAGGCGGACACCGCTCGTGCGCGCGACATCCTCGCCGAGTGTCAGCGCCGTCAACCCTGAGCGGGCCGCAAGCAACAGCAGCCAGGAGACGGCCATGAACGGCGCCGCCATGGCGACGTGTTGGAAGCTGCGGTCCTCGAGCGAGCCCAATAGCCAGAATGCGATCTCCAGCGCGGCGTAGAAATTGGGCGCGAGGTTGAGTGCGAGAGACACCCCGGCGCTCGCCAAACTCGACAACGCAAGCCCGGCCAGCAGCAGCGTCAAAATGTTGGCGGAAGCGCCCGCAAGCGCGAAAAGTGCGGCCACCGACACCAACGCCGCGATGATTGCGGCGACAGGGAGAGCATACGAAAGCGTGTCTGCGAGCCCCAGCGCAATCGCCGTCACCGCACCGAAGGCAGCGGCACTTGGCGCACCGAAAACGGATGGCGCCGCGAGCGGATTTCGCAGCAAGCCCTGCAGGGCGGCGCCCGATAGCGCGAGCGTGGCGCCGATCAACGCGGCGAGAATGGTCCTCGGCAGGCGAAGTTCGCGCACGATGATGACGTCCACCGGATCGCCCTGCCCGACGAGAGCACCGAGCACAGTCCTGGAATCGAGAGGGACGGAGCCGATCTGTAACGAGACGACGCAGAGAACCCCGACCAGAAGCGCTAAGGCTACCGTTAGTCCAAAAGCGCGTGGGGTGATCCGGCGTGGCATCTGATCTCGTTGAATGGTTAATCGGCGGCTCTGGTAGGCGGCCCGTCCTAATGCCGGCTTCTCGAGCCCCTCCGCTCGTTCATCGCGTGCCGGTCTATCAGGATCGATACCCGGAATGAAGTGTTCGCCGTGTGCGACAATGCAAGCAGGCGGCAACCTTGCCCGAGTGATTTCACCTCGAAGCCGCGTTACCGGGAACGGTGTTAAGAGCTATCCGGAGCGGTGTTCGCTCACCGAAGCGGACCAGAACATGATGCGAGAAGGAACGATGCTCCGGTGGATTCCCCGCGCCCTTGCCGCCATGTGCGCGCTGGGCTGCCTTTTTTCGCAGCCGGCCGTCGCTGCCGCACCGGGGCGGATCGTGTCCATCAACGCATGCACGGACCAGCTGCTCCTGGCGCTCGCAGACCGACAACAAATCCTAGCCGTGACGCCCTTCGCACGCGATCCCAACGTGTCGTTCTTCGCGGATCGCGCCGAGGGCTTGATGACGATCCGAGGGGACGCGGAAGAGGTTCTTAAGCTGAAGCCGGATCTGGTGCTGGTGGGGAGCTTCACAAGAAGCGTGACGCGGGCGCAACTGACAGCCCGAGGCATCCGGATCGCGACATTCGCGCCGGCCCAATCGGTCGAGGATATCAGGAACCAGATCAGCGAGATGGCCTCGCTCCTGGGTCAGGAAGAGCGCGGCCGCGCGCTCATCGCCGAGCTCGATGCTGCCTTTGCCGACTTGGATCGCCCCTCCCGACCGCTGCGCGCGATTCAGCTGGAGCGTCGTGCGTTTGCGGCGGGAGCCGACACGCTCATTGACGACATCATGAAGCGGCTCGGGATCGCGAACGCCGCCACCGAGCTTGGCATCAGGTACGTGGGTCGTACGACACTCGAGGCCGTCCTCAAGGCGAAACCCGATTTATTGATCCTGGATAGTGACGATCTCGGCGCGGACGACCAGGGCGTCGCGCTCCTTGGTCATCCTGCGCTCGAACGGCTGGTGCCGCGCAACCGCCGGATCGTTATTCCGGAAAACCAGATCGTTTGCGGAAGCCCTGCCGTGGCCCTTGCTGCCAAGACGCTGCGGGACGCTGTGGAGCGAATGAAGAGCGGAAGGTAAATCCACGACCGCGCAATCGGCTGAACCTCATCGGCCCCGGCGATATCGGATGAGATCTATTGCACGTCCGGGAACACCAGGCCTTCGATATGGCCAACGAACAGCGCCAAGCCGATTCCGGCCACGACGGCTCCAGCAATGCGGACATTCGTGCGCAGCTTGGCATCACCCTGGAGCATCCAGAGGCCCGCGAGACCGGCAACGATCGCGACCGCGAGCTGGATCAACGTAAACCCTGCGAGGTAGGCGATCAGCGGCGTCTGTTCTGCGCCGAAGATCGACTCACCGTAGGCCCAGCCATGAAAAAGCCCGGCACCGACGAAAAGGCTGCCGAGTGCCAGCGGAGAAAGCTCGCGATTGCTGGCGATGATGGCACCGAGCAGGAGCACCGAAGCCGCAATGACCAACTCAGCCATCTGCAGCGTGACACCGGCCAAATGGACGAGACAGCCCGCGAAGGCGCCGATCACGAACGCAGGGGTTAACGCCCACAGCCGGCCAACAATCGCAGCCGCAACGCCGACAGCAATCACAAAGGCAAAATGATCGATGCCGATAAGAGGATGTCCGATGCCGGAAAGCAGTCCCTCTGTGAACGTTTGCGGCACCTGACCGTCCATTACGTGGTGGGCAAGGGTGGGCATCGACGTCGCCGACCATGCAAGACATGTCAAGCCAGCGAGGCGTGCCACACGAGGTGAGGAAAGCGCCATGGTATTCCCCCAAGTCGATTGGCGGAGAGGGAATCGTGACTGGCCGGCGATAGCCATTGGACTCCCTTGTCTCCGTCGTCGTGCGTGACGGTAGGCGGAGCCAAGCGGTGCGTCAATCACGTCAAGTTCTGACGATGGCAAGCGATGGTTGGCGGAGGGTCGGCTCAACCAGCATATCGCGCGCGTGCCGACGTTAAGAGTTCCTGGCTGAGCGACTGCCATCGAGAATGAAATGATAGCCTGTGCCGAAACAATTCGGCCCGAAGAATCTGGAGCTTGACCTAAATTTTCGCCGACGAAATTTCCGAAATATCCATTTGTATATTTTCTCATATCTTAGACAACCGCATAAATTCTGACCGGAACTCGAGCTTCCGCCCGGCTGTTACTTCGACAGGTGAAAACAATGCGGAGAACAGCCGTGAAGCTCAAATTATTGACCCATGTGGCTGCAGCGGCGCTGCTGGTAAGCACGGCAGCGCTTGCTCAGACGGGCGGTGGCTCTGGAGGATCTGGAGGCGCCGGCGGCACCGGAGGCGCACCGTCTCAGGGCGGCCCATCCATTCAGAAGGCCCCTGGTGGCGGAGGAATGCAGGAGCCGGGCGCCGGCGGCCGACAACAGCTCGAAAAGGCGCCGGGCGGCGGTGCTGGCGGCGTTCCGGAACCTCGTGCCGGACAGGGTACCGAAAAGCAACCTGGCGCAACCGGTTCCTCGAAGCAAAAGGAACAGCTACAGCGCAGCGAGAAGCAACCCGGGACCGACACGAGAGCCGGGGAGCGGAAAGAGCGGGATGGCAAAGGTCAGGCCCGCGATGCAACACGAGGTGAAGGCAAGAAGGGCGCCGGTGGCGCCGGCATACGGCCTGACCTGTCTCAGGAGCAGCGGACCACTATACGCGAGCGACTGAGTGGCGGGCCGCGCGCCGGCAATCTGAATGTCAACATTGCTGTCGGCACGCGCCTGCCGCGTGAGGTTCAAGTCCGGCCACTGCCTGCCACTGTCATCGAAATCGTGCCGCAATACCGCGGCTACGCCTATGTTCTGGTCGGCAGCCAGATCGTCATCGTCGACCCAGACACACTGGAGATCGTCGCAGTCCTCGCAGCCTAGCGAGCAGTTCCGGTTCACGACGCTGCCGAATGTGCCGCAAATCAAAGACCGCCAATTCAGACCGGATTGGCGGCCGACCTATTTTGCGAAGATCTGTAGCAGGTACGACGCGCTCTTTTAGAAGGCGCAGCTGACTTCGCTGTTCCCAACAGCCAAATTGGGCGCCATATCTCCGGTCGGCTTCGATTGAAAACACTGCCCTCAGCCGGCGCGGCTGTAAGGAGGAGTATGCCGATGGTCCCTCTGTCCATCCTCGATCTTGTTCGCATCACCGAGGAGACCGATGCGCGCGGCGCGCTCCACAATGCGAGGGATCTGGCCCGCCACGCCGAAAATTGGGGGTATCGCCGGTTCTGGGTCGCCGAGCACCACAACCTTGCGAGCATTGCCAGCTCGGCCACGTCGATTGTCATCGCGCACATCGCTGCCGGAACGGAGAAGATCCGTGTCGGCGCGGGCGGCATCATGCTGCCGAACCATTCGCCCCTGGTCATTGCCGAACAGTTCGGCACGCTCGAGCTGCTGTTCCCCGGCCGCATCGATCTCGGCCTGGGGCGGGCCCCGGGCACGGACCAGCTCACGTTGCGCGCACTCCGCCGCTCACCCGCCGCGGCCGACAACTTTCCTCAGGATGTCGTGGAGCTGCAGGCCCTGCTCGCGCCGGCGCAGCCGGGGCAGCTCATTCGCGCGATACCCGGAGAGGGCACGAAGGTGCCGCTTTGGATTCTGGGCTCGAGCACATTTGGCGCCATGCTCGCGGCTGAGCTTGGGCTGCCCTATGCCTTCGCCTCGCACTTCGCGCCCCAGCAGCTGATGACGGCCCTCGAAATCTACCGCAGCCGCTTCAAGCCGTCCGAACAACTCGATCGCCCTTATGCAATGGTGGGCGTCAACATCATCGCCGCGGAAACGGATGCAGAAGCCCTCCGTCTCGCCACCACCCAGCAGATGTCCTTCACGGAGATCTTCCGTGGCAGGCGCTCCGTCAGCCACCCGCCGATCGATGATATCGAGACGTTTTGGACGCCGGTTGAGAAAGCGCAGGTCATGCAAATGCTTGCGCGCTCGATCATCGGCTCTCCGAGCACGGTTCGGGCCGGTATGGAGGCCTTGATTGCCGAAACCGGTGCCGACGAACTGATCATCGTCTCCGATGTCTACGATCACCAAGCCCGGCTCAGGTCTTTCGAATTGATCGCCGAGGTCGCAAAACAGGGAGAAAGCTGAGACGCTGGAGCACCGCTTCCTTACGCCGCCGCCTGCATTTCTGCAGCTCGCGCGCTCTCCATGATTGCCGCGACCCCCATGCCCCCCGCCGTGCAGATGGAGATCAGGCCGCGCCCGCCATGCTGGTCGAGCAGTTTTGCGAGATTGGCCATGATGCGTGCGCCTGTGGCCGCGAATGGGTGTCCATAGGCGATCGAGGAGCCTTTCACGTTGAGCTTTGAACGGTTGATCGCGCCCAGCGGCTGATCCTTGCCGAGAACACGGCGGCAATAGTCCGGATCTTCCCAAGCCTTCAGTGTGGCGAGCACCTGAGCGGCGAAGGCTTCGTGGATTTCGTAAAAATCAAAGTCCTGCAGCTTGAGGCCGGTTCGGTCGATCAGGCGGGATACGGCAACGGTCGGCGCCATCAATAAACCTTCGCCTTCCACGAAGTTGTTCGCGGCCGTCTGATAAGCCCTCAGCCAAGCGAGGACCGGCAGACCGCGCGCTGTGGCCCATTCTTCGGATGCGAGCAGGACGGCGGCTGCGCCATCGGTCAATGGCGTCGAATTGGCGGCCGTCAAAGTTCCGCGACCGGACTTGTCGAAAACCGTGCGCAGTGTGGCCAGCTTATCGAGATCGATGTCCTCGCGGATGTTGTTGTCGCGGAACACGCCCGCAAACGGCACGACAAGATCGTCCATGTATCCCGACGCGTAAGCCTCCGCGGCCTTCTTGTGGCTCTCGTAGGCAAGCCGGTCCTGTTCCGCGCGCGGAATGTGGAACTCCTGTGCCATCAGCTCGCAGTGCTGGCCCATGGAGAGGCCCGTCTGCGGCTCGGACACGGAGGGTGGCTGCGGGATCAGCTCGGCGGGCGAGAAGCCCCTCAGCGTCTTCACCTTGTCCCAGGTCGACTTCTGCTGCGCCATTTCCGTGAGGCGCTTGGCCAGCTTTTTCGACACCACCACCGGCGCGTCCGACGTCGTATCGGAGCCCACCGCAATTCCGCTCTCGATCTGCCCCGATGCGATCTTGCCGGCGATGCTCATGGCCGCCTGCAGGCTGGTGCCACAGGCCTGCATCATGGTGATACCCGGGGTCGATGGAGCAAGCTCGGTGCCGAGCACCGCCTCGCGCGCGAGGTTCCAGTCGCGCGAGTGCGTGACGACCGCGCCGCCCACCACCTCGTCGATATGCGCGCCCTGCAGGCGGAATTTTTCCACCAGGCCATTGAGCGCACCAGTCATCATCTCGAGGTTCGACAGATCGGCGTAGAGCGTGTTGGAGCGGCAGAAGGGAATTCGCACCCCGCCGAGCACGGCTACACGTCGAAGCGTTTGGGTCATCTTTTCCTCGCCGTCTTGCTATTCTGCCGCCGCGCGGTGTTGCTCGCCCGCTTCAGCCGAAGCCTCAGTCGCCTTGTAATGCAGCGGCCCGCCCCGGAAGGGCGCGAAACCAGTGCCGAAGATCACACCCGCGTCGATCAGGTCCGCGTTCGCAACCACGCCCTCGTCGCGGCAGCGCTCGCATTCGGCAATCAGTGGCTCCACGAGCTCGCGTCCGAGGCGTTCCAACTCCGCCTTGTCATAGGTCTTGTCGGCCTTTTGCGCCCGGCCGTCCTTCCACACGTAGAAGCCTTCGCCGGACTTCTTGCCGAGCTTGCCCTGGCTCACCATCCGGTCGAGCTCGGTGCCGCCTTCGCCAAAGTTCAGAATTCGCCCCACATGGGCGCACACGTCGAGGCCAACCGTATCGGCCAATTCGATTGGCCCCATCGGCATTCCGAATGTGCGCGCGGCTTCGTCGATCTTTTCCTTTTCCTCGCCCGCCTGAAGCCGCTGCATGGCGCCCGTGAGGTACGGTGCCAACACACGGTTCACGAGGAAGCCGGGCACGCTCTTCACGATCAGCGGGAACTTGTCGATGGCGGTGACGAACGCCGCGCCTTTCTTCAGCTCCTCCTCGCGGCTCGCCTCACCACGCACCACCTCGACGAGCGGCATGTGCGCCACCGGATTGAAGAAATGGAGGCCGATCAGCCGGCCCGGGTCGGCCAGCGGCCGGGCGATGTCCTCGATCATGATCGAAGAGGTGTTCGTCGCGAGCACGGCGCCCGGCTTGAGCTTGTCCTCGATGGATTTGAACAGCTCCTGCTTGACCTCGAGCTTTTCAACGACCGCTTCGATTACCACGTCGGCCCGCCCGATGTTGCGGCCTTGCGGGTCCCCGATGAGACGCGCCTTGGCCGCGTCGCGCTGCGCTTTCGTCTTGAACTTGCGGGCGAACAGCCTGCCTTGGGCCTCGATGCCCTTTTTGATCTGCTCCGGCGAAATGTCCTGCAGCGACACCTCCATGCCGGAAGCGACGCACCAGCCGGCGATGTCGGCGCCCATCGTTCCCGCGCCGATCACGTGCACACGCATCGGCTTCCAGCCGAGATCCTTCGGTGCCTGGGCTTTCAACATCTCCATCAGCCGGAAGACGCGACGCAGATTGCGCGAGGTCGAGCCGACCATCAGCGGTGCGAAGGCGCGCGTCTCGGCGTGCTTCAGCGCGTCGAGATTGCCCCCGTGCGTCTCGAAGAGATCGATCAGGCGGAATGGCGCGGGATAGTGATCCTCGCGCACCTTCTTGGCCGTCTCGGTGCGGAGCTTCTTTGCGAGCAGGCCGCGGGCCGGCCATCTGGCGAGAATGGCCTTGGCGATGCCTGCGGGCTTCGATTTCCGCCGCTGCAGCACTGCCTTGCGCGCCGCCCAGCGGAGCTGATGGCGGTTGTTGACCAGCTCATCGATGTACCCGAGGCCGCGCGCGACAGTCGCCCGGATCATCGAGCCCGTCAGCATGTTCTGCATGGCGGAGAGCGGCCCGACCTGACGGATCGAGCGCGCGGTGCCGTTGAAGCCGGGGAACAGCCCGAGCTTCACCTCGGGGAAACCCACACGAGTTGCATCGTCCCGCGTGGCGATCCGGTAATGGCAGGCCAACGCCAGCTCCAATCCGCCGCCGACGCAAACGCCGTGAATCGCACAGACGACCGGCACCGGCATACGCTCGATCCGGTCCAGCATGGCGTTCACGGGGCGGATGGCGTCGATCACCTTGCTTTCGGTGTCGAGGGCGTCGAACTCACGGACATCGGCACCGACGATAAAGCCCTTCGGCTTGCCCGACATGAACACGAGCCCGTTGACCTGGCTCGAACGGGCGAGGCTTTCCACATGCCCGACAATGGCGCCCAGCTCCTCCAGCGGCCGCCTTCCCAGCGCATTGGCGCTTTCTCCCTCGCGATCGAAAATGGCCCAGGCGATCCCCTCGCGGTCGATGGAGAAGCGCCAGTCCTTCAGTTGCGTCATGTCCTGCGCCACGCCTGCCTCCTTGCCGCTCACTCCGCCGCGGCTTTGCCGTTCGCGGCCTCAGAGTTGCGGCCGATGGTGATGTAATTGGGCCTGAGCTCGGCGGGATCGAAATGGTCCACCGCAATGGCACGGTCGGTCAATGTCTCGGCCTCTCGCAGCAGACGGCCCTCCGCCTCGGTCAGAATGCCTGCACGGACCGCGTCGCCGATCCAATCGATGCCGTGGAACCGGCGGATCTGGCCGGCCCGGATGGCGCGCTCGACCTTCTTCTCGGCCTCCTCGGCGGCGACGACCTTCTCGAAGGCCACTTCGAGCAGCCCTGTCGGATCGCGCGGGCCGTGGGAGACGTAGATGTAGGACGTCAGGCGGTCTCTCACCGGGCCCGGCGTGGTCACGAGCTTCACCACATCCTTGCCGAGCCTGTCGGGGGCCGGCCGGAAGCGGCGGCCGAGGGGGAAGACCAGGACGCGCATGAGCACACGCGCCCACGGCACGGGGAAATTGTCGATGGCACCGGCGAGAGCTTCCTGGAACCGATAGAGGCCGTTTCTGGCAACGAGGTCGACGATGGGCCGATCCGTCTCGAGACGACCGTCGTCCTCGAAGCGCTTCAGGGCGCAAGCCGTCAGATAAAGCTCCGAGAGGGCATCGGCGAGACGGCCCGTAATCTTCTGCTTGGTTTTGAGGCCGCCGCCCAGCAAGGCAACGCTGAGATCGGCGACAAGTGCAAAGCTGTGGCTCGCCCGCCAGAGCTGCCTGTACCAAGCCTCCGTCCCAAACGCCTTCGGCGGCGCCGAGCCGAAGAACCCGCCGGTTAAGTTATGGAAGAACGCACCGAACGCGTTGGCGATGCTGAAGGAGACGTGGTCGAGGAAAACCGGCTCGAACACCGCAAGACCGCGTTTCGGATCTGGATCCTGCGCCGCCTGAATCTCGCGATAAAGGTACGGATGAGAGCGCAATGCGCCCTGCGCGAAGGTGATCAGCGTGCGCGTCAGGATGTTCGCCCCTTCGACCGTAATGGCGACCGGGACCATCTGATAGGCGGATTGGAGATAATTCGTCGGCCCGTCGCAGATGCCACGCCCGCCGTGCAGATCCATTGCGTCGTTGACGGCGCGGCGCATGCGCTCGGTCGACTGATATTTCATCAGCGCACCAAGCACAGCCGGCTTCTCGCCGCGACTGACCATTGCCGCCGTCACCGCCCGCCCAGCCTCGACCACGTAGGCGTTTTCAACAAGGCGTGCGAGCGGCTCCTCGAGCCCTTCCATCCGCGAGATCGGCAATCCGAACTGCCGGCGGATGCGTCCGTAGGCTGTCGAGAAACGCAGCATCGTCTTGATACCCGCCGCCGATGAGGACGGCAGCGAGATGGACCGTCCCGCCGACAGGCATTCCATCAGCATGCGCCAGCCCTGGCCGGCCATGGCCTGCCCACCGATGATCCAGTCGATGGGAATGAAGACGTCCTTGCCCCAGGTGGGCCCGTTCGGGAATGCTGCCCCGCAGGGCAGGTGCCGGCGGCCGATGCTCACGCCGGGATGGCTGGCGGGGATGATGGCGAGCGTGATGCCGATATCCTCGCCCTTGCCCAGCAGATTGTCCGGATCGAACAGGCGGAACGCGAGCCCCAGCAACGTCGCCTTGGGTGCGAGCGTGATGTAGCGCTTTTCCCAGGTGACGCGAATGCCAAGCGTCTCCCGCCCCTCGTGCGTGCCACGTATCACGTGGCCGACATCGCGCATGCCCGCGGCATCCGAACCGGAGGTCGGACCGGTCAACGCGAAGCACGGGATCTCGTCACCCCGCGCGAGACGCGGGAGGTAGTAGCTCTTCTGCTCTGGGGTGCCGTATTTCTCGATCAGCTCGCCGGGCCCCAGCGAGTTCGGCACCATGACGATGGTGACCACGTCCGGCGAGCGTGAGGAAATCTTGCCCAGCACGAGCGACTGCGCCTGCGCCGAGAAGCCGAGGCCGCCGTGCTCTTTGGAAACGAGCATGCCAAGGAAGCCCTGCTCCTTCACAAAGGACCAGATTTCCTCGGGGATTTCCCGCTCGCGGCTCCGGATCTGCCAGTCGTCGATCATCCGGCAAAGCTGCTCGGTGGGACCGTCGAGAAAGGCCTGCTCTTCGGGCGTGAGGATGACCGGCGGAACGGTACGCAGCCGGTTCCAGTTCGGGCGGCCGGAGAACAGCTCCGCATCGAACCCGATCGTCCCCGCATCGAGCGCCTGCTGCTCCGTCTCCGAGACTTTTGGTAGACTGCGCCGAATAGTGCGATAGGCAGGCTCGATGATGAGGGAACGGCGCACCTCCGGAACGGAAAATACCGCCAGCGCGATCGCCGGGAGCCATGCCAAGAGGCTCCAGAAGGTGAAGGCACTTGGCCCGCCTCCGAACACGCCGGCCTGCAAAGCGAACGTCAGCGCCGTGATGACACCAGCCCACGTCGGCAAGCTCGCCCGCCGCATGGCCAGCCAGAACACGGCCGCGATGGCGATGAGGACGAAGATGAGTTCAGACATCAGCTGCGCCTTTCCGCTCGGTACCCGTCCGGAATACCCACAGGCCGCATGCGGCCACTCAATCCGACGTAAACGGCATGCGCAAAGATCGGCTTAACGATCCCGTGTCTCGTTCAAGGCAAGCTCCGGCACCCGCCCTAGGCGAATATAAGAGGGATCGCTTCTTTTCGCGAGCAAGACGGGGCCGCGTCTCTAGCGTGGAGGCTGACGAACCCGACTCGGCAGCTCATGACAGCCGCTTACTAAGGATGTTTCTTCCGCGCGGGATCTGTGCGGCCGGATGTTCACGCGCTAGAGTCGGCCGGCGCGGTATTGGGGACGCGACCAACGGGGCCGGAAAGAAATGGGCTGGTTTCCGAGAGTTGCCTTGGTCATCGGCATGGTCGGCGCGAATGTCGAACACGCGTCCGCCGATCGCCTGGTGGCCTTGGGGCGGCACTTGGCCCAGGAATGCACTACTTGCCACCGTCCCGATGGGATCAACAACGGCATCCCCTCGATCGTGGGGCTAGACCCGGCGTATCTCACGGAAGCGCTGAAGATGTTCAGGACCGGGAAGCGGACCAACCCCACAATGGTGTCGATCGCTCAGTCCTTGGACGATGAGCAGATGGAAGCTCTCGCCCGTTACTTTGCAACGTTGGCTAAGCCCGAGGGCAGTGTAGCTGCCGAGAAAAGGGGAAGATCGGAAAAGCGCTAACCCGTTTCGGATGCACGATGCAGCCCGCGGCGCCTTCAGCGCCGCGCTTCTCGCGCCGCCATCAACTCGTCGAAGATAGCTGCGAATTCCACCGCACCGGGCTTCTTCTCGTGGACGTCCATGCGGGCATCCAGCGCCGCCAGCAGTTCAGCAGCGGTCCGCTTATGAACCACCGGATTGCGCTCGTAACCGCCCCGGGAGAAGAAGTTCGGCGTGGGCGCCCTGCTGCCGACTGGCGTCATCATCTCAAGGCCGGTGCTAGGCCCCGCGAGGTTCATGAGCTCGAGCTGGGCCGGGGTCAAAGTGCTCCGCCCGGCCTTCTCCGCGATCTCGCGAACGCCCTTCAGCTTGATCACCTGCAGCATGGGCCCGATGTCGCCGTCGAGGTTCAGGGCGTGGATGCCGAGACCGTTTCGCGTCCCGGCAAACCGCATATGGGCGCTCCACTCGTTCGGCACCTTCTTGGCATTCGCCAGCATCTTCCGCAGCACATTGGCCTTGGCCCGAAGCGACCGCGCCCGCGCCAGCGCGATCCCTGGCGTGTCCGCCGTGGCTTCAAGACGGGCGATAAAGGTCGGGCCATGCTTGACGAGCTCGCTCACGGAGTTCGCATGCAGAAGCTGGGCGTACCCCAAGGCCGTGGAGATCGGCCTCCCCGTTCGGGTGACCGGATTGATGCCGGACTGCATGTCGTGGGTGCCCATGCCGCCCGTCTCCAGCGCATAGACCCTGACGATCTGCTGCTTCGTCAGGCCATGGGCCAGGGCTTCCATGGCATAGCGCCGCTTGAACTCGCTCTCGGGGATGCGTTCCGGCACGAAGCCGTAAACGGATTTGGCGCTCTCGAGAACATCCTCGACGGTCGGGATCGCCTTCCGCTCCGCTTTGGGCTCCGTCTCGTTCCAGATGCGGAGAATATCCTGCGGGAGCTTCGGCCCGTCGTACTCGGGCGGAAAGCTCATCACATAGTCGTCAGCGGTGACGGTTCGCCCGGCTCGGATCTTGCCACGCCGTTGCGAACGCGTCGACACTACCCTTTTCCAGTAAGCGGCCAAAGCCGCCTCGTGCCGCTTCTGGGCAGCGTGCCAATTCAGGAATACTTCGCGCTGACGGGCATCAAGTCGTTCGAGGGTCGCATTCACGCGATCTTCCGCCCGAGCACGCTCAGGCGGGATGCCCATTGCAATTGCAAATAGAGCTGAGAGGACAAAAAGAGCCGCATGCCGAGTGAGCCGGCTGGCGAGTGCAGTCGGTTGCAGCGCCTCTATCATCTTGCAACTCCTGCCCGCTGGCGATGGCAGCATCATGGCCACGTGTACTGAAAGGCAGGCAGTACGGTAAAGAAACGGTTACCGTTTGACCCGACCCGCGCGACGGGGCACCGAGCGGATGCGGACACCCGCGTCCCTGGTGGTCTACTCCCCGCAGCCCGGCGCGACGTACGCCCATTCGAGCCAACAGGTGGACGGGTCCATCGGTCAGCAACTCGAAGATATAGTCAAGCGTCGGCGTGAGCGTGAGCCGGTGACCTTCGCCCTCCGACCGCCACTGCCTCCAGCTGCGCTGTTGCGCGGGCCGCCTTACGCGGGCTAAGAGAGGCGCGGTTGGTTCAGGATCCGAAATAAGCGAGGGACCATGCAGGTCGACGAGGCGACCGTCCGGCGCATCGCGAGGCTCGCACGCATCAAAATCACTGACGAGGAGGCGCAGGAGCTTCAGAAGGAGCTCACCGGCATCCTCAACTGGGTCGAGCAGCTAAACGAGGTCGACACGTCCAATGTCGAGCCGATGACGCGCGTCGTCCCGATCAGCCTCAAGATGCGTAAGGACGAGGTCACGGACGGCAACATCGCCGACGACATCGTCAGGAACGCGCCCAACAGCGACGACCACTTCTTCGTCGTCCCGAAAGTGGTGGAGTAGCCTGCCTACTCTCACTCGCCGGGACTTGGATATCCGAACGCGAAGCGTACGAGCATTTCGACCGTGACAGACCTCACCAAGCTAACCCTCGCCGAAGCCCGCGAGGGCTTGAAGGCGAAGACCTTCACCGCGAAGGAGCTGACGCAGGCCTTTTTGGATTCCATCGAGGCGGCCAATCCTGCTCTCAACGCCTATGTCGCGACGACGGCCGAGCGCGCGCTGGCGCAGGCTGCCGAGAGCGACGCCCGGATCGCCCGAGGCGACGCGCGTCCTCTCGAGGGGCTGCCGCTCGGCATCAAGGATCTGTTCTGCACGCGGGATGTCCACTCGCAGGCCTGCAGCCACATCCTCGACGGCTTCAAGCCAGCCTACGAGTCGACCGTCACCCAGAACCTCTGGGACGCCGGTGCCATCATGCTCGGCAAGCTCAACATGGACGAGTTTGCCATGGGCTCGTCCAACGAAACGAGCTACTACGGCCCAGTCACCAGTCCATGGCGGCGCAAGGACGGCTCCAATGCGCAGCTCGTCCCAGGCGGCTCGTCCGGAGGCTCGGCGGCGGCTGTCGCCGCCGACCTCTGCCTTGCAGCGACTGCTACGGATACCGGGGGCTCCATCCGACAGCCGGCGGCGCTGACGGGAACGGTCGGGATCAAACCCACGTACGGCCGCTGCTCGCGGTGGGGCATCGTCGCGTTCGCGTCATCACTGGACCAGGCCGGCCCGATCGCCAAGACGGTCCGCGATGCGGCGATCATGCTGAAGGTCATGGCAAGTCACGATCCGAAGGACTCGACCTCGGTCGATGCGCCTGTGCCAGACTACGAGGCCGAGGTCGGCCAGAGCGTCAAGGGTCTGCGTGTCGGTGTTCCCAAGGAGTATCGCCTCGACGGAATGGCCTCCGAGGTCGATGAGCTCTGGCAAAAGGGCATCGCGTGGCTCAAGGATGCCGGCGCCACGATTCACGAGATCAGCCTGCCGCACACAAAGTACGCGCTGCCGGCCTACTACATCGTTGCACCGGCCGAGGCCTCGTCGAACCTCGCGCGTTACGATGGCGTCCGCTATGGCCTGCGCGTGCCCGGCGACGACCTGATCGACATGTACGAGCGGACCCGCGCCGAAGGATTCGGCAAGGAGGTGCGCCGCCGCATCCTGATTGGCACGTATGTGCTGTCAGCCGGTTACTATGACGCCTATTACCTGAAGGCGCAAAAGGTCCGTTCTCTCATCAAGCGCGATTTCGACGAGGCTTGGGACAAGGTTGATGTCATCCTGACACCAACCACGCCCTCGCCAGCTTTCGCATTGGGCGAGAAGTCAGGCGATCCTATCGAGATGTATCTCCAGGATATCTTCACGGTCACTGTGAACATGGCGGGTCTGCCGGGCATCTCAATCCCGAGTGGATTGTCGAGCCAAGGTACGCCTCTGGGGCTGCAGCTCATCGGCAAGCCGTTCGATGAAGGCACGTTATTCCGCGCGGGGCAGGTCATCGAGGAGGCCGCCGGGCGCTTCCCAGTGCCCGAGCGCTGGTGGTTGAAGAGCTAAACACTGGGGGACTTCGATGAGCACGCGTCGACCGGAAGACTGCACCAACATGACCGAGGTGCGCGCTGAAATAGACCGACTCGACGCCGCGCTCGTCGATCTCATTGCGGAGCGCTTTGGCTACGTGGAGCGCGCCTGGCAGCTCAAGCTCGCCGCCAAGCAGGAGGCCAACGTACCCTGGCGCAACCAGCAGGTCATCGACCGCGTCCGGGCCCGCGCGACAGAACGCGGCGTACCGCCGGACCTCTGCGAGGCCCTGTGGCGCCAGATGATCGGCTGGTTCATCCAGTACGAGGAAGAGAAGCTGCGCAGCGAGCTGGAGGCGAAGGCGAACGAAGGGTGACTGGCTCGATCAGTTTGGCGCGTCGCCTCAGGCGCTCACAGACGAGAGCAGAAGAGAAGCTTTGGCAACATCTGCGAAACCGGCAGCTTCTCGGCTTCAAGTTCCGGCGGCAGGTGCCGATTGACCGCTTTATCGTGGACTTCGTCTGCTTCGACGCGAAGGTGATAGTTGAGGTGGATGGAGCAACGCACGGTACGCAAGATGAAGTAATGAGAGATACTGAACGAACTTGTGCTCTGGAATCCTTCGGATATCTGGTCCTCCGATTCCGGAATGTGGATGTATATGAGAACATCGATGGAGTTCTGGACGTATTGGCCCGCACACTACAACTCCGCGGAGCCCCCTCACCCTAACCCTCTCCCCAGCGGGGAGAGGGAAATGAGGTTAGAATTCGGAAACCGCGACAGATCTCCCTCTCCCACAGGGAGAGGGTCGGGGTGAGGGGTTGGAGCCTCTGGGCACTTTGCGACAGGCAGTTATCAGAGCGAACCATGCAGGATCGAGCCAAAGCAGCGAAGTCGAGCAACCTGATTTCCGGCGCGACCGGCGACTGGGAGGTCGTGATCGGCATGGAGGTGCATGCCCAGGTGAACTCCCGGGCCAAGCTGTTCTCGGGCGCCTCGACGGAGTTCGGTGGCGAACCGAACAGCCACGTATCATTGGTTGATGCGGCCATGCCCGGCATGCTGCCGGTGATCAACGAGGAGTGCGTCGCGCAAGCGGTCCGCACCGGCCTTGGGCTCAAAGCGCAGATCAACCTCAGAAGCGTTTTCGACCGGAAGAACTATTTCTATCCGGACCTGCCCCAGGGCTATCAGATCTCGCAGTACAAGCAGCCCATCGTCGGTGAGGGCGAAGTCGAAATCGATGTCGACGGCGAGACGCTGAAGGTCGGCATCGAGCGCCTGCACCTCGAGCAGGACGCCGGCAAGTCGCTCCACGACCAGCATCCGGATTACACCTACGTCGATCTCAACCGCTCGGGCGTGGCGCTGATGGAAATCGTGTCGAAGCCCGACATGCGCTCCTCCCGGCAGGCGCAGGCCTACGTTAGCAAGCTCCGCACCATCCTCCGCTATCTGGGCACCTGCGACGGCGACATGGAGAAGGGCAACCTGCGCGCAGACGTCAATGTCTCCGTGCGCCGGCCGGGTGAACCCTTCGGCACGCGCTGCGAGATCAAGAACGTGAACTCGATCCGCTTCATCGGCCAGGCGATCGAGGCGGAAGCACGCCGGCAGATCGACATTCTGGAAGACGGCGGCGAAGTCATCCAGGAAACGCGCCTTTTTGATCCGAGCAAGGGAGAAACGCGGTCGATGCGCACCAAGGAGGAGGCGCACGACTACCGCTATTTCCCCGATCCTGACCTGCTGCCTCTCGAGCTCACGCAGGACTGGGTCGACGCCTTGAAGGCGGACCTGCCTGAGCTGCCGGACGAAAAGAAGCGCCGGTTTATGGAGCAGTTCGGCCTGTCGGCCTACGATGCTGGAGTGCTCGTGGCCGAGCGCGCCTCTGCCGATTACTTCGAGAAAGTCGCAACCGGCCGGGACGGCAAGCTCGCCGCCAACTGGGTGATCAACGAGCTGTTTGGGCGCCTCAACAAGGAAGGGCTGGAGATCGAGCAATCACCGGTTTCGGCCGAGCAACTGGGTGGCATCCTCGATCTCATCGCCTCCAAAACGATTTCGGGAAAAATCGCAAAAGATGTCTTCGACATCATCTGGACGGAGGGCGGTGATCCGGCCGAAATCGTCGAGAAGCGTGGGCTCAAACAGGTTACCGACTTGGGCGCAATCGAGAAAGCCGTCGACGAAGTCCTCGCCGCCAACCCCGACAAAGTCGAACAGGTCAAGGCCAAGCCTACCATGCTCGGCTGGTTCGTTGGACAGGTGATGAAGGCAACCGGCGGCAAAGCCAATCCGGCAGCGGTCAACGAATTGCTGAAACAAAAATTGGGAATCTAGGCCCTAAGAGATCATCCTGGATCGCGAAGCTAAGTTCAAGATCTGACCGCGCGGGGACCGATCGTCCCCGCGTTTCGTTTTCGTGTCATAACGAAGTACACGATCTGAGCCACCGCCTTGTAGAACTCCGGCGGGATCATCTGGTCAATGACGACCTTGTCGTGGAGCGAGCGAGCAAGCTGCTTGTCCTCGATGACTGGAATGCCGTGCTGCTCGGCAATCTCACGGATACGAAGTGCGATCAGATCTCGACCCTTCGCAACGACCTTCGGCGCGCCCCCCTCCTCGCGTACGTAGCGTAGCGCGACCGCGTAGTGCGTCGGGTTGGCGATGACGAGCGTTGCGCGCGGCACAGCCGCCATCATGCGCCGGCGTGAGCGGTCCCGCGCGAGAGACCGCAAACGAGATCGGATGAGCGGATCGCCATCCATCTCTTTCACGTCCTCCTTGAGCTCCTGGCGCGTCATGCGCAATTCCCGGCGCCAGAACAGCCTTGCCCAGGCAAGGTCGAAGATTGCAATCAGGAATGTCGCAATGGCCACTCCAGCGGCAAGCCGGACCAGGACACTGAGGAGTAGATGGGGCACTGCGCTCGGCTCCGTCAGCATCGCATTGATCACATCCGCCTGATTGCCGCGCAACAGAACGACAACTGTGCCGCCGACCGCCAGCAGTTTAAAAAAAGCCTTCAGGAATTCGACTCTTCCCTGTGGGCCGAAAATCCGCTTCCAGCCCTGCCTAAGTGAAATTCGCGACGCCTGCGGCCTGATTCGCGACATCACCAGGCGTGGCGGATTTTGAAGAACCGATGCAGCTATGCCGGCAGCGCACAACACCAACACCGCGGGCAGGAGTACCACGGCCATTTCCTTGCCCAGCGACCCAAGAAGGGCAACCGCATCCGCTGCATTCTCGATGACCCAACCATCGGCATCGACGAAGAAGCTTCGCAGCGCAACCGTCAAACGCACGACACCAGAGGAGGACGTCGCGGCGACAATCAATATGCCGAGGAGTGATCCAAACGTCACGATTTCGCGCGAGAAAGGAACACTGCCCTTTTCAATCGCATCGCGAATGCGCTTTTCGCTGGCTTCTTCGGTCTTACTCTCTTTGTCCGGTGCTTCAGACATACCGCTCGCTCATTAGGCGACTTCAGCCTGCGGCAAAGAGATCTGGCGCTGTGCCGCCAGCTTCAACACCGTTTCGGCTACCATTCGGCGCGCATTCGCGACATCTTTCGCGGACGCTTCGCTTTCGGCCTGCAGTTCGAGCTCCACGATGCGCCGCGTGCGCGCCGGCAGGCCAGAAAGTACTGCATCCTGGAAAGCGGGCTCGGCACCCCGAAGCGCTAGCACCAGCTTTTCGGCGGGAACTTGATTGAGAACGATCATCAATGCCTTCGGCGAGAGCGACGGCAAATCCTCGAACGTGAATAGCCGACTGCGGATCGCCTCGACTTCTTCTGGACGGGCGCGGGACAGATCGCGGAGCACATGATCCAGTTGGGGCTTGTCCAGCCGATTGAGAATTTCGGCGATTCCGGCGTGAGTTCCGTCAGCTGGGGATTCGAGAGCGATCAAATCCTCGGCCAATGCCTGCTCAAGCACCTTGAGGGCATCCGGCGCGACAGATTTTGTCCCCACCATTCGTATCAGCAGCGCGCTCCGCAGGTCTGGCGGCAAGGTGCCAATCACCCGTGCTGCAAGCTGCGGATTGAGCCGCAGAAGGATAACCGCCGCCGTTTGTGGATGCTCGCGCAAGATGTACGCCCGCAGGATGTCGTCCTTGACCCTCGCCAACTTGCTCCAGATCGGTTCTTCGTTCGAAGTGCGCCGAAAGAGAATTTCATCGACCTCCTCCTCTGAAATCACCTCGGAGAGAAGGGCTTTGATTTCCTCGGTCGATCCGACGAACTTGATACCGCTCGAATAAACCTGGGCGAATTCCTCAACAAGCCGATTGAGCTCATCGGACGAAACAGCTGGTAATTGATTGGCGACTTGCGCGATGAGCCGAACGTCCTCGGGGTCCATGCGCCGCAACAGCCGAGCGGCTTTGGGCCGCCCGAGCGTCAGCAGGAGCACGGCAACCTTTTCGATGCCGGAAAGCGGCTTCGACTCCCTGGTGGCTTGCGCCTTGATGCTGGTCATCACTTCGGGTCTGTCAGGCGTCCCCAACAGATCCGGCGGCCGTCACGACCTCGGTCAGCGATATTCCAAACCGCGATTGGTCGTCGTCCATAACGACGACCTCGCCGCGGGCCACGATCCGGCCGTTCACCACGACATCCACCGGCTCACCGACGCGCCGGTCCAATGCAATGACGGCCCCTCGACCAAGCTTTACGAGCCCTGAGATCGACATGGTTGCCGAGCCTAGTACGACCTGCACCGGTACGGGAATTCGCAAGATCACATCCAGATTGCCATTTGCCGGCGCTCCATTCTGCCCGGCTTTTCCTGATGGAGCCTCGTTGTCGGCTTTGTCGGGTGATCCGTACGCCTCGGCCAGCTCCTCTGGCGTCGGTGTGAGCTCAGCGGCGAATTCTTGAATCAACTGTTCTTGCTTGGCCGCGGCTAATTCGGAATTCAGCACGCGTTCCCGAGATTGCGGTCTCGACGTTTGGCCTCCAACGTGGCGCTGCCCAGTGCTCGCCGCTTGCGATGCGGCCCGGTCAGCCGGCAAGGATGTCATTCATCAGCTCCTGCTCACGATCAACGAACGTATCCACACGGAGTTTGTAACGCTCTCCGGAAGTATCGATCTGGCACCACAACATCGGCTCGCCATTACAATCCAGTCGGACAGGTGTGTGTGTCGTAGCATTCAACGGTATGACCTGACCAACACGCAATGCAGCGACGTCCTTCAATGACCAGATTCCCTCTTCGAGCACGGCGCGCAACGCGAGCGGCGTGCGCGTGATTTCGGCATGGATTTGCTGCGACCAATCTCGATCTGCACTCCCGGGTTTCTTCTGAGGTCTCCGCGCAAAGGCGGGTTTTAGGGCCGTTAGCACCGCTTCGGGAATTGCCAATTGCAATTCTCCGCCTCCGAGACCGGCTTTCAACCGGTAGCTAGCAATTGCAACAGGCGCATTTGCGCCGCCCAACTTTTCCGGATCGGCTTTTCCGAGCTCGCCTACGAGATTGAATGGCGTTGCAGCCGAGTTCTTGAACCCCATTTCGAGCTGCCGCACGAACCGCGCAAGGAAACTTTGCGCCAAGCGCATCTCAATCCGCGACATCGGTCGCGCTTCTACGTAAGGCGGCAGCGATCCGTCACCACCGAAGGCCAGATCCACATAGGCGAAAATGAAATCGTGGTCCAAGCTCACGAGCAGGTGCGTGCCCCAAGTCGCGGCAAACAACTCTCCCCAGAGTCGGACGCCGCTTCCGCCACTCACCAGCTCGCCGGCTCGCGCACTCTGAATCCCGTCAAAGCCGAAATCGACCCTCATAGCGGTGCTCGCCTCGAGCTCTTTCGCGCAACCCTGAGCAACACGCGCGAGAGTCGTTGGCAGAGCTGGAAATCGCTCCGCATATGCCACGCCTCGGCAGAACAACTCCTCCAGAGTTCTCCGCCCACTTCGATGCTCGCCGCGCGTTCCCACTAGGCTGCCTCCTTTCGGGACGCACCGGCCGGTCCTGCGGCAACTGTCTGTCGCTCAACCTCATCGATGGTCGGTCGCTCGTAGGCTGAAATGGTCTTTCGGCCATGTTCGAGCGCCACCTGCGGCATGGCCCCGTTCATGAAGGCAAGCAGTGTCTGCTTGACGATGACGTAAAGACGCATTTGCTTTTCACGTATCGCGCGAAGCTTGCTCGCAACCGGCGAGACCACTGCATATGAAAAGAAGATGCCGGCGAAGGTGCCAACGAGCGCCGCGCCGATCAGGGCGCCTAGAATTTCGGGCTCCTGGTCTAGGGCGCCCATCGCCTTGATCACGCCGAGAACTGCCGCGACTATGCCAAGCGCCGGCAATCCTTCCGCGACAGTCACCAGAGCATGATATGACTTCAACTCGTCGCGGCGCATCGTCTCGATCTCCTCATCCATGAGCGCCTCGATTTCGTGCGTTCGCGCGTTGCCCATGAGAATGAGCCGGCAGTAATCGCAAATGAAAGTCGTGAGATCCCGGTTAGCCAGCACGGTCGGATACCGCTGGAAGATCGCCGACTCGGCCGGGTTATCAATGTGCCCCTCCAGTTCATTCCTTGCGGAGCCGCGCAACTCCCGCATGACCTCATGGAGCACACCAAGGACGTCCAAATACTCCCGAGGTTTCGGCCCCTTCTTGCAAAGGACCTCGAGCAGCCCTTTGCCCACGTCCTTGATTGTTTTCACCGGATTGGCGACGACAAAAGTGCCTAATGCGGCACCACAAATGATAACGTACTCCCAAGGCTGCCAAATGACCTCGACGTGGCCACCCATGGCCACGAATCCACCAAGCATCGCCGCGAGAGTAATGAGAAGCCCAACGAGGATGGTCACTTGGGTCGGAGTCCTGGCAGCACTTCTAACTTGCGACATCTCTCTAAGCCACTTTCCTTGCGTGGGCCTGATAGACATGAAATCGGGACCTCATGCCGAGGCTGACCGACATCGTAAGCTTGGGGGAAGGTCCGCGCGGCAATATGGGGCTCGGGTGCCCCTTCATTGAGATATGGCCGTGCTCAGCGCTGTCGTCATCTATAAACTACACGCTCAAGACCTAGGCCGTGCGCTGGATCGTGTCGCCAGCCAGAGGGATGTCTCGCGCGAGACCGCTTACTATTCGGCGAAAATCGAAAATGTCCGCTCGATCGAAAACTTCTTGGCAGACGATCGGCTCTTTGCATTTGCGCTGAAAGCCTTCGGTCTGGAAGAGATGCGGTATGCGAAAGCCTTCTTTCGCAAGCTCCTGACGGAAGGCATCGATAGTCCAAAAGCCTTTGCCAACAAGCTTCTCGACCAACGTTACCGCGAGTTTGCCGAGACATTCAATTTCGAGCGATATGGCTCCGCCACGACAACTTTCACACGCGCGCGGCAAGGTGTCGTCGACCGCTACATCCGCCAAAGCCTCGAGGAGAACTTGGGCAGTCAGAATGAGGGCGCCCGACTTGCCCTCTACTTCCAACGCAAAGCTCCTACGATAACAAATGCTTACAGCATTTTGGCTGATCAAGCTTTGCTGGCTGTCGTGCAAACCGCTCTCGGACTCCCGCCAACGATTTCCGCCCTCGACATCGACCGCCAGGCCGCGCTCATCGAGCGCCGACTCCGTATCGATGATCTGAAAGACCCGGTGAAACTCCAGCGCTTCATCGAACGCTTTTTGGTCCTTTGGGACGTCAACAATCCCCCGGAACAGGTCAACACTGCCCTGTTACCAGTTCGGTCACTTGGGTCGATGTTTTCGCCCGAACTTCTTTTCCGCCTCCAGACTTTGCAGATCGTAAGGTAAAATGCAATCAGGCACCTACATCGCCTTGTCCGGTCAACTCGCATTGCAGCGCCGATTGGAGACGATTGCCAACAACATCGCGAATGCCTCCACGCCAGGGTTCCGGGCCGAGCAGGTCACGTTCGAGACCGTGCTCTCCCACGCTCCTCTTGAGCCAGTCGCCTTTTCCTCTGTCGGCAAAACTTACATCTCCCGAAATCCCGGTGAAATCACCAGGACCGAAAACCCACTCGATGTTGCCGTCGATGGTGACGCCTGGCTCGCCATTCAGACGCCGGCAGGTCAGGCTTACACCCGAGACGGCCGCATGCGTTTGACAGAGGCTGGCGAGCTTCAGACACTGGCTGGTCACCCCGTTCTAGATGTCGGAGGAGCGCCCCTGTTGCTTGATCCCGACGCAGGGCCGCCTGAAATTTCTCGCGACGGAACGATCACTCAGAATAATCGGCAGGTCGGCGCCCTCGGGCTTTTCCGCATCTCCGCTGATTCAAATCTTACGCGCTATGGCAACGCCGGTGTAATCCCGGATCGTCCGGCTGAGCCGATCCTTGATTTTGTTCAGGTCGGCGTCATGCAAGGCTATGTGGAGCGCGCGAACGTCACACCGGTACACGAGATGTCACGTCTGATAACCATTTCGCGATCCTTTGAGGCGATAACGGGGGTGCTCAACGAGGCGGAATCATCCCTCCGGGAAGCGATCCGCAACATTTCCGGCAATCCATGAACGCGTAGCGTTCCCGCGTTCCCTCTTACGACCGCGATCTCCTTCTGACTTCTTCTTTCGAAAGATAATTCAACTCCTCTATCAGGACCTCGTGCACGAGATTTGCGCCAACACGAGAATTGATATTTTCTGCAAGCGTGTGTGAGAGCTGGGAAAGTTTCTGACGCTCCAACTTCCGGAAGTCCAGGGCTTCGTCGGCGTAGATCGCCCGGATGGCTTCATCCAAGAGGATGAGCTCCGGCTTGATGGACAGCTGCTTGAGCAGGCCGCTGTCGACAGCAAACGCCAGTTTCGCCACAGCATATCCTTGCACCCTGCCATCGCGTATTATTGGAACGCTTATCAAGGGCAATCTGACTGCAGTTAACCCACCAAACAAGCTAACCGCTTCTACCTTTGGCAACTCGCCCGACTGCCAGGATAGAGCGACAATGCCCGAGAGTAGGGTAGCCGCGCAGGTCCAAGCGCCAATGGCCAGCAGCCTTATCACTTGCTCCCGCCCCCGTTCCTTGCAGGGTCATAAGTCCCGTCGGACTCCGTTTGGCGCATGGCGTTTGATATAACGTCCGCGATCTCGCGAACGGCCTGAAGATGCAGAGATAACGCCGCCTGATTCGCGTCGAGCGCCGTCCTAAAGCTTCGAAGCCTTTCCTCACTCACCGGTGGAGGCACATTCCGCTTGGCCATTTTACTGTCCCACACCGCGCTCAGATTGTAGAGGCCCTGGCTCTTGCGCCGATTGAACTCACTCAGGTCCAGGGTGGCGCCCGCCTTTAATACTGCCGTTTCCCGGCGGATGAGCTCCTCAAGACTGACGAGCAGGCGATCCATGACGGCTTCTACTTGCGCCATCTCATGTCTCCAGTTTCGCTCTCTCGAGCATTCGTGCGATCCCGAGATCACCGCGTTCGGCGATCTGCCTGGACACCGCCTCTGCGAGCATCGATCGCCATACCGATCCTGCGCTCCCTGATCCGAACAGAACCTGAGAGCTTTGCGGCAACAGCTGCTCCATAACCACCTGCAAAACGAAGGCCTCAAACTCGCGCGCAGCACCTTCTGCACGCGGGGCGCTCCGGGTCTTGCTGGGGCTCACCTCCCTCACCCATTCCGCAGTTCGGTTTGCAATCGCTTGGGGTAATAAGATCTGCATTGGCCCAGTTATTTCCCAGTCCACCTATTCTTACCTGAGCGACTTGCCGCTGCCTTGCTACTCAGATCAGCTGGAGCCAAGTGGCCATCCCATTTTGGAAGACATTGAGGAAATCGCCGACTGCGAAATAGAGCAGTAAAAGCCCGCCGAAGATCACAAAGGGGAGACAAACAAAGTATACAGGTATTTGCGGTGTCAGCTTATTAACAAGTCCAAACGCAAAATTTAGCACGACAGCATAGACGATAAAGGGCCCAGAAATTCGCAAGACTAAGAAGAACGAGCCGGATATCGCCTCCGACAACAAGTCCAATCCTAACCCATCCCATTCTTTGCCGCCTAATGGAAGTATTTCATAAAAGTTTATCAGCCCACGCAACACCTCCCAGTGCAGCTCTCCTGCGAAGAATAGTACGGTCGCGGTAAGCGTCAGCAGATGTGCTAGGGCGGCATTTGGCTCCGTGTCTTCGATAGGCATGTCTGCCGATCCACCGTAACCGACGAAGCTTGCGACCGCCGCCGCAATGAATTGCAATGCTGAAAAGAACATCCGCCCTAAAAGTCCCACCACCGTTCCGATCAGCGCCTCAATTACGATCTGCTCGACGGCGATCCCCAGACCCGGAGTTGTTCTATTGTACTGAGAGGTCGGGAGGACGACAGGCACCAGCGAAACGGCGACGAAAAACGCGATCCACACCCGAATGCGCGCAGGTACGCGTGGGCTGCCGAAGCCGGGCATCAACATCAGGCAACACCCGACCCTGCAGATGACAAGGAAGGTCAAGAATACAGACTCCGTCTCCGGCGAACTCACGAGATTGTGCCCAACAATTCGATCTGCACGCCGCGCGCGATCTCGAGATGAGACAGAACTGGCACATTTGGATACAAGCGCTCTATCACCATGCGAACGTACGGCCTCGCATCCGGCGCCGCGACCAGGGCAAACTGATGACCTTGGTCCATGTGAGTACGAATGGCTTTGACTGCTTCCGACCCGAACTGTTCGATCAGGCGAGGCTCGATATCGAACTCAACCACCTCGCCCTTGGCATCTCGCTTCAAGGCCTGATGGAAGGCAAGATCCCAACGATTTCCGAGGCGGAGCACCTTAAGGATTCCATTCTCTGCATAAGCTCCGCAGATCTGTGGCGCCAGACGCAGACGAACCTGCTCGACCAGTTGCTCCGTTCGGCGCATATGCGGTACTGCTTCGGCGATGGCTTCCAAAATCAGATGCAAGTTGCGGATAGACACCCGTTCGGCAAGCAGAAGCTTCAATATGGCCTGAAGCCCCGAATAGGTGATTTGCGATGGGACAAGTTCGTCAGCCAGTCGACGGTAGTCGGTATCGAGCGCCTCTATTAAGGCGCGAACGTCCTTATAGGACAGGAGTTGCGCAAGATTGTTTCGGATCACCTCGCGCAAATGGGTGAGCAAGACCGTAAGCGGATCGATCGGTGTGAACCCTTCCCGCTCGACATTCCCCGCAAGAGCATCTGGAATCCAGAGAGCTCGCAGCCCGAATGCCGGCTCCCGCGTCTCGTCCCCAGGGACAGTCGGCCGGGGGCCCTCACCAACGATCACGAGCGCATCGCCGATGCGTAGCTCTCCAGATGCAACCGTGGTTCCGTGAATTTTGATGTTGTACCCCTTCGGCTCAAGTTCCAGGTCATTGTCCAGCCTTATCTCGGGGACAACGAATCCGAACTCCCGCGCAAACTTCCGGCGCATTTTTGCGACCCGCTGCGCCAGCTCGCCATGGGACGACAGAAGCGCGCTGGAAATCTGCCGCCCCAGGCAGATCTCGATTTCCGGGGCTTGCAATGCGCCTTTGATGGCGGAACGCTCTTCCGCTTCCACATTCTGGCGAGCAGCTGCTTGTTGCGCTTCCCTTAGGGCGACCTCCGCCTGTCGTCGTGGAATAATGACTGCAATAGACGTCAGCAACCCGGAAAGGATTGCGAACGGCAACAATGGCAGGCCTGGCGCCAACGCGAGAACCGCGACCACGACGGCAGCGACGGCAAGCGCTCGAGGGTAGCGCCCGAGCTGACTCAAAACCGCTTTCTCCGCGGAACCTCGGGTTCCTCCCTTCGAAACCAGCAAACCGGCGGCGAGAGATACGATAAGTGCGGGAATCTGGGAAACGAGACCGTCGCCGACGGACAGCTTGGTAAAAACATCCGCTGCTTCAGCAGGCGTTAACCCGTGCCGCGCGATGCCGATGATCATACCGCCAAGGACGTTTACACCGGTGATAATCAATCCGGCAATCGCATCACCACGAACGAACTTGGATGCACCGTCCATGGCGCCGAAAAATGCGCTCTCTTCCTCGAGTTCGCGCCGGCGGCGCATTGCCTCCTTGTCGTCAATTATCCCCGCGGATAAATCCGCATCGATCGCCATCTGTTTCCCAGGGATCGCATCCAACGTAAAACGCGCTCCGACCTCGGCGATGCGGGTAGCACCCTTCGTGATTACGACGAAGTTTACGGTAAGCAGGATCAGGAAAACGATTATTCCGATAACGAAGTCGCCGGTCATGATGAAGTTGGCGAACCCCGCAATGACGTGCCCCGCTGCCGTCACACCCTCGGCGCCATTGGAAAGTATCAGGCGCGTGGTAGCGATATTCAGCGCGAGCCGCAACATCGTCGTGATCAACAATACGGTGGGGAACGCAGAGAACTCGAGTGGTTTGTCGATCCACAACGCCACCATGAGCACCAGAATGGACAGCGCGAATGAGATTGCCAGCCCTGCGTCGATGAGTGCGGGTGGAAGCGGCAGGAAAAGGACCGTCAGGATGAATACGATGCCGATCGCGAATCCGATATCCTGCCCCCGGCCGCTGCGGTCAATTGTCGGAAGGCGAGATACAACAGGCGCCGCCACGTGCTCCCCCAGGCAGTTCGTGCTCGCTATGCTTCAGAATCCCTGCTCGATACGAGCATAGACCTGCTCGGCAAACCTGTAGATCGTCGCACCGATAAAAGGCGCGGAAACCGAAGATGCGATCAGGATTGCCAGAATTTTCGGAATGAAAGTGAGCGTCAGCTCCTGCACCTGTGTCAGAGCCTGCAGCAAGGAAATCGCTACGCCGACTAGCATGGCCGAAATGATTGCAGGACTGGCAGCGACGATCACAGTCCAAATCGCTTCTCGAACGATATCGAGCGCGTCCGCCTCGTTCATCGCTCAGGTCACCGTCAGTCCCGGTCCAAGCAGCACTTCGCGGCCATCATTCAGAACCGCGACTGCACCGCCATTGACGACTCGGAGTGCCTTTATGGTGCCCTGAATGCCCGCATCCTCTGCGGTGATGGTCCGCCCGATGAGATCAGCGGCTTGCGACAGCGACAGCGCTGTCATTGCCGCATCCAATTTGTTGTTCGTCAGAATCGCCTGCTCGACATTCGAAAAGGCAGCGAGCTGGGCAATGTACTCAGTGGAGTCCATTGGCTGCGTGGGATCCTGATTTTTCATTTGAGCAATCAGGAGCTGGAGAAACGCGTCGTAATTCAGGCTCGCACGGGAAGGAGCCTTCCCGCTTACCGGGGCTTGATGGTAAACGCTTGCAGATACTGCGCCGACATCCATCATCTGGCCTCCACCTCTCGCGCGCGACTTTCCGTTGACTTTGCTTCTACGGATAGGATCCCATCTTCAATGGGAAACAAGACACGAATGGTTTTCAGCGCGTCGAATGCTCTGCCAGATGCGACAAGCTGGACTACGCGATCAAGACCGCCGAGAATGGCCGGATTCTCGAAGGACGACATCAATCGCTTAGAGAATTGTTCAAACATGCACCGTGCCGCCTCGGATTTCGCAGGCTCTATCAGCATCATCTGCACGATGAAGTAGAGTTGGCGCAGGGGAGTTGTCGCCCGTTCCGGCTGCAATACGTGGTGCTCGAGCAGGAACGTCGCATCATTCATGAGTTCCAGCGTCACTTTCCGGTCGGCGCGTAGCACTGCGCCGTTGATGTAGATCCTTTCTCCGGATCGCAGCGATATCCGCATACTGCATCCTCACGAGAGCCCCTTCGCAATTGAACCCATGACCTCAATTATCGAAGAGTAGCTTCCGGCCTCCTCGGCCCGAATTCGATCAGCTTCGCGAAGTACCCAGATACCGATAGAAATCAGGTTTGCCCGCAAAGTCCGAGGAAGGTCGTTTTCAGGATTCGCCAAGTCCTCGATGAGAATGGCCCAAAGACGGTTCAGATACTGAAGTGCCTCGACCTCCTCATGGGATCTTGGCCCCTTGGCTTCAGCGATCTGCAGCAGTTCGATTGCACGCTCCAGGGCAGCCCGCTCGCGCGCACGGGCCAGTGCCGGTGTTTCCTCAAGGAGCTCGGCGTAGGCAGTGCCATGAATTGCAGAATTCATATGGCCCATCGCAAAACGTGATTAGAGATAATAGGCGAGGCTCATCTGTTGCAGCCTGGCTGTCAGCGCGTAAGCCGTCTCCATCTGCGTCAACAGCGAGGCTACGCGTAATGAGGCTTCATATGGGTCGGCAGCCTCGAGGTCGATGATGTGCCGGGAGAGGACATCCATTTGTATCGCCATGCGCTCGTTCGAAACCGCGATCCGCTCTTCAGCGACGCCGAGCTTGGCCCTCAAGTCGGTAAGCTCCTGAATGGCAGTGGCCGCGGTTTCGATCGCAGTATCGACGACAACCTGAAAGGCGCCCTCATTGAGCTTCTCGCCGCCGAGATCGGCGAGCATGACATACGCGCTAACCAGTTTACGGATGGCACGGTCATTGGCATTGGCCGATGTCTCGATGACCTCCCCGACCGAAATTCCACTCGTAATGTTTTGGCTTGAAGCGCGGGACCAGTTCATCGACCACGCAGGGTCCTCGAATAACAGTCCGAAAGGCCCGTCCAAAAAGGCTTGCATGTCAGCTGCAGAAATCTCCGACACGGCCGAGTCGGACTGTCCAATCCCGAAAGCAGCGACAAAGGCATTTTCGATGGACTGCCTGCTGGGGGGCGGAGACGGTGAGAAATAATTCTCAAACGGCGCTGTCCCAGTATTTACTCCTGCAAACATGTAGGCGCCATCGATCGCAGTGTTAATGGTGTTGATGAGAGACGCCAATCGTGACCGTGCCTCCATCGCCAAGACGACGGCACCACTTTCACTGTCCCTTGCGCCAATGAGTGCGCCAACGAACGCTTCGGCATCCTCGGCTATGCCTTCGAGCGCAGCCTGAGTCGCTGACAAGCGCGATTTGGCAACGCCGTTCGTCTCGATAATCGTCTCAAGTCGGGCATAGTGATTGCGCAGGGAGACTGTTTGCCCCGCTCTGAAACCAAGACCCAAGCCAACATCGGCCAATCGCCCCGTTGTCGCCTCCTTTTGTGCAACGGCTAACGCACTCTGCGCCTTGAGCAACGCACTCCGAGTGGCTTCACTGAGAGATTTGGTTGAAATAGACAAAATTTGCATTGCTCTATCCTGCCGCCGCAATGAGTGCCTTCAGCATCTCATCGATGGTCGAAATCAAACGGGCGGTCGCCTGATAGGATCTCTCCAGGTCGAGCAGTAATGCCATTTCGTGATCGAGATTCACGCCCGTTGCATTCGAGAGTGCCTCGGAGGATCGCTCGTATAGGGTGGCGCGATATTCCCGCTCCGCTGCCGCAGTCATCCGTGCCTCCTGCAGCCAGGCCACGGATCCAGCCGCAAAATCCGGAAGTGCGGTCGGCGAGGCAAGCCCTGACGCCGAATCGAATGGCCGGGCATCGCCGATTCGGTCAAGCAGCTGTTGGAGCCACTCGGAGTAGCCCTCGACCCCTGAGGTATTTCGCACGTATGCGGCTCCGCCAATTCCACCATCGCGGAGTTTGCTCGCATCTCCTCCGCGGGCAGGATCGACTGCGGCGTTTACGCTAATCATCCCCGCAAGCCCGGGGACCCATGTGCCAGCCGGCGGCACAATCCCATCCGGAAAGGTGAACAAGCCCGGGACATCCGGGAGCGTTGGTACGGGGCTCTGATCACTTTCCGCGAAAATTCCGATAAGCGCGCGCGCAATTTCGTCGAGCTGAGCCTGGTAGGTCGTTGCGATTTCATCGCGCACGGTAACGAGCCCCGCCAAGCGCCCACTGCCAACTGCCATGCCGGCGTCTACGCCGGTAATCTGGACGCCATCGACATAGATGGCTTCGCCCACGACGTTTGCCGAGTAGGCGAGTGTGGGCTCGAACTTTATCTCCCTGGCTCTGGTTTCGAATAGCGTGACTCCGCTCTCGGTGAAAATCACCATATCTCCGTCGGTCCGTGTGATCGTTCGGATACCAATTTCCTCCGATATGGCCACCAGAAGACGATCCCGGTTGTCGAGGTGATCCGTTATGTCGGCCCCGGTTCGGTTGCCGTTGATAATTGCGGTATTTACCTCTTCGAACTGGGCGAGCAGCGTATTCAGCCGCTCGACGGAGCTTGCAATTTCCCTATCAGCCTCCTGGCGGAGTTCCTGCACGAGCTCGGTGGCGCTATTCAGTGCATTGGCGAGATCCCATGCCGCAGCGATTGCCGACTGCGCCGCGACCGCATTGTGCGGAGCGGATGCATAAAGTTGGATGGCATAGTTCAGCTTCCCGATGAGCGCCGCCGGCGAAAAATCAAGCTCCGGATCAAGCACCGTGCCGTCGAGCTTGTTCAGCGCCTCGACGATCGTGCGCTGCTCAGTCAGAGTCGCATTTGCTCCCAGCAGGTGCGCCAAGAGCGCGGCATCTGATTCACGGCTGGTCGAGACGAGCCGCACTCCGCCGCCCGGAACCGTAACGACGTTGCCGATCTTCCGCGTTGCCAACGCCTCGCCGGCGGAGACGATATTGCGGGAGAGAATGGAAGTTTGTCCGGATAAGACCGACAAACCGCTCCGGGCGACATCGAGTGCAGTCGTGAGCGTCATCAGGGATCGCCCTCAGAAACCGACCAGGAGTAAACCGCTCAGCGCTTCAGGTTGACGAGCACGTCCATAAGATCGGCGCCGGTCTGAAACACTTTCGAATTGGCAGTGTAGTTCCGTTGGGATTCGATCATCGTCGTGAGTTCGGAGGCCAGATCGACGTTGGATTGCTCCAGCGCACCCGACACCATCGTGCCCAGCCCACCGGATCCCGGGAATCCGATGCGGACATCACCTGATTCGGCTGTCGCCAGGTAGGTGTTGCCTGTGTGCGGACGAAGATTGTCTGGACTGGCCACATTGGCTAACGGAATGCGGTGTGTCGCAACCCTGGCCCCATTCGCATAGACGGCATAGAGATAGCCATCATCGGCTATTTCGATGTCCTCGACCGAGTTTGGAGCATTTCCATTCACGACCGGCTCTGCGACCGAGTATTCAGCGGCGAGCTCGCTCGTTTTGGACAGATCCAATGTCAATGTCGCGCCATTAAAAATCGGAATATCGATCGAGGTCGGGCTCGCCGGCGCGAGTTCTCCGGTCGCGGGATCGAACGTCAGCGTAATGGTCGCCAGAGGTCCGGAGGAATAGGGGAATCCGCCGTTGGCAGCAGCCGCGGACCGATCGAAAACAGTTACCTCCCAGGTATTGTCCGCTGTCTTGGCACTGTAGATGTCGATGAGAACTTCTGCGCCGACATTGTTATAGGTCACGAGAGACGTTTTTCCCGCAAATTGCGCATTCGGCCCATTCGCGGACGGGAGGTCAGCTGTCGGAACGATATCCGCTTCCCAAGGCAAATTGGCGTAGAACCGGCCTGCCGTCGAGGGATTGGCCTGCATCGCCAAATCAGAGATATTTATGACTTCGAGCCCGGCATAACCATTGGCGACGACATTGGGTTCGCCGTTTGCCAAGGGATAGCCCAGCAATTGATAGCCGGCCGCATTCACCAGCCGCCCCTCGCCATCGATCATAAAGGAGCCCGCACGGGTCATGTAAATTTGACCACCTGGCTCCGAGACGAGAAAAAATCCATTGCCACGAATTGCGAGATCCGTTGCCGATGTGGTGTAGGAGAGCGGCCCCTGGCTGCTGATGGCATACCGCGTATGGGACTCGACGCTGCCCGAGACATAGCTGCCCGCACCGGCATCAAGAACCATCGTAGAGAATTCAGTGGAGGCGCGTTTATAGCCCGCAGTGCTCATATTGGCGATGTTGTCGGCCACCGTACCGAGCCTGCTCGCTTGCGCCGCCATACCCGAGGCGCCGGTTCGCATCATGCCGTAGAGGCTCATTTCATCACAACCTATTGAGTTGGTTTTGCTCGTAAGGCCAATGAGAGCATGCGCAGCTTGTGCCGGGCTGTTGACATGGGGAGCGGCCCCGCACCATCGACCGCTCCCCGCGCGCGCTACCCCGCTGCGCTTTGGTAGTTCAGCCGGTAGCCGAGATACCGCTGAGATTCGATGGGGTCATAGCCGAGCCGCTGGCGTAACCTTTTTCTAAGTTTGCTGATGTGACTTTCGATGACGGTTTCGTCGATACCCTCTCCGAAAAGGCCGTATACCGAATTGAAAATCTGGGACTTCGTGACCCGACGGCCTTTGTTCATGACGAGGTATTCAAGAATGCGACGCTCGCGTCGCGGGAGCGGCAAGACTTCGCCACGGACTTCGGGATCGCGACCATCGAAAAACACGCGAAGCTCGCCGGCATCCGTTCCATCTTGCTCCTGTCTTTTCGCGCGGCGCCGGATCGCTTCAATGCGAGCGAGGATTTCTCGAACATGAACGGGCTTCCGAACCACGTCATCAACACCAGCCGCAAAGAGCTCCAGCGTTTCCTCAAGGGATTTGTTCTCGTTCAGAGCAATGACGGCCGCCGATGATCGCCCCCTGATTTTCCGAGACAATGAATACCGCTCCCGGCAAGTCCCGAGCAGAAATGCTTCAACGGCTGAAATGTCTGGCTCAGAAACCGTTTCGACCCACTGATCGAAATCCCTGGGTCCGAGGCCCGTTGCGGAAACCCCCTCCCGGTCGAACCAGGACGCGTACCCGCCAGACACGGTTTCCCGCTCATCGACGATTACGATCATTGCTGCCCCCCGACTCAGATTTAATCGTCTACGTTTTCTGAGTACGATCCAACGGCTTGTTCGTCAATACATGCTCAATGATCGACAAAAATGAAGATCGCCTTACCTGGGGATAACCTGCGGGGCGACGGCACCTGCTCTCGGGTCATAATCTCCACGCGCACGGCCGCGCGCGGCCAGCCTGATCTGCTGGTCACGAGCGGCGTGATTAAGAAGGCGGAAGCGTTCTTCGGCCGTCTAGCTTGCTGCAGCAGTGAGGCCGGCTTGGAGGTCAGCAATGAGATCCTGGTCAGACTCCAACCCAACGGATAGCCGCAGCATGCCGTCGCCAATCCCGAACTCGGCACGCGCTTCCGGTTTGAGGCGCTGATGGGTGGTCGTTGCCGGATGGGTGATGAGGCTCTTGGCATCTCCCAAATTGTTGGAAATCCGAATCAGCCTCAAGGCGTTCAGGAACCGGAAGGCGGCCGGCTTGCCACCGGCGATTTCGAACGTGACGACCTGACCGCCGCCGGACATCTGCCGCCCGATGAGGTTCGCCTGGGGATGATCGGCCCGTCCACAATAGAGGACGCGGCTCACCTCTGGCTTGTTGGCCAGGAAGTCGGCGATGCGCGCAGCGCTCGCACACTGCGCATTGACGCGGAGCGGTAAAGTCTCGAGACCCTTCAGCATCACCCATGCGTTGAAGGGGCTGATCGACGGTCCCGTCTGGCGAAGGAATGTGTGCAGGTGATCGCGAAGGAACTTCTCCGAGCACAGCACGACACCACCGAGACATCGGCCCTGGCCGTCGATATGCTTGGTCGCCGAGTAGAGCACGACGTCAGCACCAAGTTGCAGCGGCTTCTGGAGGAGCGGCGTAGCGAACACGTTGTCGACGAAAACGAGTGCCCCTGCGTCGTGAGCCAGTTCCGCCACGGCCGGGATATCGACCACCTCCAGGGTCGGATTGGCAGGGGTTTCGAAGAAAACCGCTTTCGTGTTGGGGCGTATGGCCTTGCGCCAAGCCTCCACATCGCGCCCGTCAACCAGCGTCGAGGCGATGCCGAAGCGGGGACAAAGCTCCTCGACCACATAGCGGCAAGATCCGAACATCGCCCGCGCGGCCACGATGTGGTCACCGGCCCTGAGATAGGAGAGCAGCGCCGAGGTTACGGCAGCCATCCCGGTCGCTGTCGCGCGGCACGCCTCGGCGCCCTCGAGAAGGCGCATGCGTTCCTCGAACATCGCGACGGTCGGGTTGGAGAAGCGCGAGTAGATGAAGCCCGGCTCCTCGTCCTTGAAGCGCGCCTCGGCTTGCTCCGCAGTCTCGTACACGTAGCTCTGCGTGAGGAACAGCGCCTCGGCCGTCTCGCCGAAACCGGTGCGAAGCTGGCCACCGTGCACGAGCAGCGTCTCGGGGCTCCAGCTCTGGCTCAAGTTGGGGTCAATTGATGCGTCGCGCTGCGCCATCGGCGCCTCCTTACCCGTCTGGCCGAGGGCAAAAAGAAAACCCGGCCGCCTGATGCCCGCATAAAACGCCGGGCGCTGGCCAGGTTCGCGCGCGGCCTTTTAGCGAGTTGTTTAACGTGGCTGCAAGCCGGCCGGCCAAATCACCACGATGCTTCTTTGCGCTGATACGCCCGCGGAGGCGGAGCGTCAAGGAACTCGCGCGGATTTGCGCTATTCGCCGCTTCATTCTCTGAGCTTGGCGCACCGGGCGGGACGGGCTAGAGAGACCGTTCGGAGGTGCGGGATGACGGGAAATGCTGGGCCGCAGAATGAACGTGGGGGGATACTGCCGGCACAGGCCATCCGGCGGCTGATCGAGCAGGGCTACATCAAGGTGAAGGAGCCGCTGCTCGAGGGACAGCTTCAACCCGCCAGTCTCGACCTGCGGCTCGGCCCGTGCGCCTGGCGTGTTCGTGCAAGCTTTCTGCCAGGTTCCGAGGCCCGCGTCGCAGACAAGCTTGACGAGTTCGCGCTCCACAGGATCGATCTGACCGAATCGGCGGTGCTCGAGACAGGGTGTGTCTACGTGGCCCCTCTGCTCGAAGGGCTTGCGCTGCCGACCGGCATCTCCGCATCGGCGAACCCGAAGAGCTCGACCGGGCGCCTCGATGTCTTCACGCGGGTGATCGCCGATACCGTGTCAGCGTTCGACCAGGTTCCGGCTGGTTACACAGGCCCGCTTTACGCGGAGATTTGCCCGCAGACGTTTCCGATCATCGTGCGGCAGGGATCACGACTGAGCCAGATCAGATTCCGGCAAGGTGCCGCCGCCGATACGGATGCAGCCTTGGCCGACCTGCACCGGCGCGAGCGGCTGGTCTCATCCGACCAGCCCGACATTGCTCAAGGGATTGCCCTTTCCGTAGATCTGGCAGGCGACGACAATGGCCTCGTCGGCTACCGGGCCAAGCGCCACACGGGGCTTGTGGATGTCGACGCACCGGGCTCCTGCGCGGTGCTCGACTACTGGGAGCCGATCAGATTGCATGGCGAAAAGCGGCTCATTCTCGATCCGGACGAGTTCTACATCCTGGCGTCACGAGAAGCCGTCAATGTGCCGCCGACGCACGCCGCCGAAATGGTGCCGTTCAATCCTCTCGTCGGCGAGTTCCGGGTGCACTACGCTGGGTTCTTCGACCCCGGCTTTGGCCATGCCGCGGCGGGCGGAGCCGGCTCACGGGCGGTGTTAGAGGTGCGATCGCACAAAGTGCCGTTTATTCTGGAGCACGGCCAGATCATCGGGCGCCTGATTTACGAGCGGATGGCAGAGGTGCCGGAGATGCTCTATGGCTCAGCTCTCGGCAGCCATTACCAGGCCCAGGGCCTGAAGCTGTCGAAGCACTTCAAGTGAGGGGAGCGCTCAAACCTCTTCGGTTTGGCACTTCATCTGCTCGGCAGCGGCCTTCAGAATTGCCGGCACGACGCCTGGAAACTTGGCGTCGACCTCATCACACCGCAGGGTGTTGACCACCTCGGTGCCGCGCCGTTCGGAACGGATGAGCCCGGCTTCGCGCAGAACCTTGTAGTGATGCGATTGCGTGGATTTGGGCAGCTTCTCCGGAGCGGCCGTAGAACAGTTCATCGGGCAGCCCCCCGATTTCAGCTTGAGCATGATGGCAAGCCGAACAGGATCGGCGAGCGCGTAGAGCACGCTCTCCAGCGCTACATCCTCGATTGCCGGGTGAACAAAAGGCCGTTGCATGCCCTCATTATGGGACATGGGAAATATTTGTTCAATAGTTCCAAGTGATCGAACATTGCCCGGTTTAACTACCGGCAGCCCTGGTGAAGAACTGCTCCAGGAACCGCTCGTACACTGCCGTAAGGGTGTGCAGGTCAGACAGCGGAACGCGCTCGTCCACTTGGTGAATCGTCTCGTTGACGAGGCCGAACTCGATGACGGGGCAATAGGCCTGGATAAATCGGGCGTCGGAGGTTCCGCCGCTGGTGGACAATCGGGGTACGCGCCCGACGACAGCACGAACGGCTTCGGTCATGGTGTCGACCAGCGGCCCAGGCCGCGTCAGGAACACGTCACCCGTACCGGAGAAACTGACGCTCCAGCGCGCGCCGACCTCCTCTGCCGCCGCCGTACACTGTTGCCGGACCCATTCTTCGACGCCGGGGCGCCGGTGAAGGTCGTTGTAGCGGATATTGAACTTCGCTCGTGCCTCCGACGGGATGACGTTCGTTGCCGTGTTCGGTGCTGAAATGACCGTCACCTGTAGGCTCGACGGCTCGAAGTCGGGCGTGCCCTCGTCGAGCGGTGTCGTCGACAGCCGGTCGATGATGCGGGCGAGCTTCGGAATGGGGTTGTCCGCCAGATGCGGATACGCTGCATGTCCCTGCTTGCCGAATACGACGAGCTCTCCGTTCAAGCTGCCGCGACGGCCGATCTTGATCTCGTCTCCGATCGCATGGGGGTTCGACGGCTCGCCCACCACGCACGCATCGAGCCGCTCGCCTCTCTCCCTCAGCCAGTCCAGCACCTTGGCCGTGCCGTTGATGGAGGGGCCCTCCTCA
>Ga0180216_1000477_pt1 | contig 42472 bp, 51 predicted proteins | sample eDN3rd37CBELigMG_FD_128879 | JGI IMG/M metagenome (GOLD analysis project Ga0180216, IMG submission 128879) | Enriched Miracle-Growth compost microbial communities from Emeryville, California, USA - eDNA 3rd pass 37_C BE-Lig MG (version 2)... ...
CGAACGGCATTTTGCGATCTTCGATCACGTGCTGCCGGGGCACGATTTCGAGCTCGCAATGGCCGTTCAGGCCCGTATCGGGCGCGTCTGCGCGGAAATGTCCTAGAGCTGTTCCCGATTCAAGGGAATCGCCGGGAACAGCTCCATCCTTGCTTTAACGCATTATCCTGCGCAAAACCGCTTCGCACTTTTGCTGGAAATGCTCTTTTTATAAACCAGAGTGCGAAGAATCGAGGATGCGGGGTCGAACGCGCCTTGGCAAGGCCATCCTTCGATCCTATGTTAGACCGAAACATCGTTCCGTGCCCGCGGAATGGCCGTGGTATCGATTGGACCCGATATGAATCCGAACTATCGCAACTTCGCCCTCTGGGCGATCATTGCTCTTCTTTTGATCGCGCTGTTCAACCTGTTCCAAAGCCCAGGTCAGCGCTCCAATTCCCGTGAAGTTTCCTATTCGCAGTTTATTGACGACGTATCCAACGGTCGCGTGAAATCGGTGACGATCACCGGCCAGCGGATCACCGGTACTTTTGCTGACAATGGTTCGACCTTCCAGACCTATTCGCCGGGCGATACGGGTCTCGTTTCGCGCCTTGAAGACAAGGGTGTCGCGATCACCGCACGCCCGGAAACCGACGGTTCCAGCTCGCTGATCGGCATTCTCCTGTCGTGGCTCCCGATGATCCTGATCCTCGGCGTGTGGATTTTCTTCATGCGCCAGATGCAGGGCGGTTCGCGGGGCGCGATGGGCTTCGGCAAGTCCAAGGCCAAGCTTCTCACCGAAGCGCATGGCCGCGTGACCTTCCAGGACGTCGCCGGCGTGGACGAAGCCAAGCAGGACCTTGAGGAAATCGTCGAATTCCTGCGCGATCCGCAGAAGTTTCAGCGTCTGGGCGGCAAGATTCCGCGTGGCGTGCTCCTCGTTGGCCCTCCCGGCACCGGTAAGACGCTTCTGGCACGCTCGGTTGCGGGCGAAGCCAATGTGCCGTTCTTCACGATTTCCGGTTCGGACTTTGTTGAAATGTTCGTCGGCGTCGGTGCGAGCCGCGTCCGCGACATGTTCGAGCAGGCCAAGAAGAATGCGCCCTGCATCATCTTCATCGACGAAATCGACGCAGTCGGCCGTCATCGCGGCGCCGGTCTCGGCGGCGGCAATGACGAACGCGAACAGACGCTCAACCAGCTTCTGGTCGAGATGGACGGTTTTGAAGCCAACGAATCGATCATCCTGATCGCAGCGACCAACCGTCCCGACGTTCTCGATCCCGCGCTGCTGCGTCCGGGCCGTTTCGACCGTCAGGTCGTGGTGCCGAACCCAGATATCGTCGGCCGTGAACAGATTCTCAAAGTGCATGTGCGCAACGTGCCGCTTGCACCCAATGTCGATCTCAAGGTTGTCGCACGCGGCACGCCGGGCTTCTCCGGTGCCGATCTCGCCAACCTCGTCAACGAAGCCGCCCTCATGGCCGCGCGCCGCAACAAGCGCCTCGTGACCATGCAGGAATTCGAGGACGCCAAGGACAAGATCATGATGGGTGCGGAACGCCGCTCCGCCATGACGCAGGAAGAAAAGGCCAATACGGCCTATCACGAGGCAGGCCATGCCATCGTTGCGCTCAACGTGCCGAAGGCAGACCCTGTTCACAAGGCAACCATCATTCCGCGCGGCCGTGCGCTCGGCATGGTGATGCAGCTTCCGGAAGGCGACCGTTACTCGGCCACCTACACCTGGATGGTGTCGCGCCTTGCCATCATGATGGGCGGTCGTGTGGCCGAAGAGCTGAAATTCGGCAAGGAAAACATCACCTCCGGTGCTTCCTCCGATATCCAGCAGGCCACCAAGCTCGCCCGTTCGATGGTTACGCAATGGGGCTATTCGGACAAACTCGGCCGCGTGGCTTATGGCGACAATCAGGAAGAAGTCTTCCTCGGCCATTCGGTTTCCCGCACGCAGAACATTTCGGAAGAAACCGCGCAGATCATCGATGCCGAAGTGCGTCGCCTGATTGATGAGGCCTATGCCGAAGCGACCCGCATCCTGACCAAGAAGAAGAAGGACTGGATCGCGCTTGCCGAAGGCCTGCTCGAATATGAAACGCTCTCCGGCGACGAGATCAAGGAACTGATCGCGGGCAACAAGCCGTCGCGCGATCAGGGCAGCGATACGCCGTCGCGCGGTTCAGGCGTTCCGAAGGCTGGCAGCCCGCGCAAGCGCAAGGGCAGTGAGCCAGGCAGCGAACCGGGTATGGAGCCGCAGCCGCAATAAGCTGCTCGAAAAGAAATGCAGGAAGCCGGGCTAGTCCCGGCTTTCTGTTATCCGGCTTTATGGGGCTTGTCGCAAAGGCTCGTTAAGGATTTCGGCGCATCATACTGCACCAGCTTACGACTTTGGACGGGGGAAGGACGAACTTGCCGCCAAAGACGAAATTGCATTTGTGAAGGTTTTCGCGTTAAGAACAGCGAAAATCTGCTGCCCGGCCAACCGGCAGCCATTGCTCGCCGATCATTTTGGGCGGCATATATTTGAAGACAGAGAGCAATTCATGGCTCAGCGCAAGGCGAAACAGATGGCACGCAAATATTTTGGAACCGATGGCATTCGCGGACAGGCCAACAGCTTTCCGATGACCCCGGAAGTCGCCATGAAAGTCGGCATGGCGGTGGGTCACATCTTCCGTCGCAAGGGACAAGCTTCGCGCGTCGTGATCGGCAAGGATACGCGCCGTTCCGGCTACATGCTGGAAAACGCGCTGGTGGCCGGTTTCACTGCCGCAGGCATGGATGTTTTCCTGCTTGGCCCGATCCCGACGCCTGCCGTTGCGATGCTTTGCCGCTCGCTGCGCGCCGATATCGGCGTGATGATCTCGGCATCGCACAACCCGTTCTACGACAACGGCATCAAGCTTTTCGGCCCAGACGGATACAAGCTTTCCGACGAGATCGAATTGAAGATCGAGGCGATGATCGATGGCGATCTCTCTCCATATCTCGCCAGCCACGGCGATGTCGGTCGCGCCAAGCGCGTCGATGGTGACATTTATCGTTATATCGAATTCGCCAAGCGCACGCTGCCGCGCAATATCGACCTGAACGGTCTGCGCGTCGTGGTCGACTGCGCCAATGGCGCGGGCTACAAGGTTGCCCCGGCTGCGCTGTGGGAACTGGGCGCGGAAGTCATCACCATCAACAACGAGCCGAACGGCATCAACATCAATGAGGATTGCGGTTCGACGCATCCGATCGGCCTGATGAAAAAGGTTCATGAAGTGCGCGCCGATGTCGGCATTGCGCTCGATGGCGATGCCGACCGTGTGCTGCTGGTCGATGAAAACGGCACGGTCATCGACGGCGACCAGTTGATGGCCGTCATCGCCGAAAGCTGGGCGGCGAGCGACCGGCTTGAAGGCGGCGGCATCGTGGCGACCGTCATGTCCAATCTTGGCCTCGAGCGCTTCCTTGCCGACCGTCATCTGACGCTGGCCCGCACCAAGGTGGGCGACCGCTATGTGGTCGAGCATATGCGCGAGCACGGTTTCAATGTCGGCGGCGAGCAGTCCGGCCATATCGTCCTGTCCGATTTCGCGACGACGGGTGACGGCTTGATCTCGGCCTTGCAGATTCTTGCCGTCGCGCAGGAGCAGGGCAGGCCGATCAGTGAAGTCTGCCGCAAGTTCGATCCGGTGCCGCAGCTTCTCAAGAATGTTCGCACCGCTGGCGGCAAGCCGCTGGAGAACAAGCGCGTGAAAAGCGCAATCATTGAGGCAACCGAGCGCCTTGGCGGTCAGGGCCGTCTGGTTATCCGCCCGTCCGGCACCGAACCGCTCATCCGCGTCATGGCGGAAGGCGACGACCGCGGTCTGGTGGAAAAGGTCGTCAACGACATTATCGACGTGATCTCATCCGAGGGCAGTGCTGCCGCCTGATCACTCCATGAGCAATTTCAGCAAAGCGCGGGTTCTGTCCCGCGCTTTTTGTTTGGCGCGTCCCGAAGAGTGAGAACCGACAGCTGGATCACTGCCGGTATATTAGTGATTCTTAATGAGCTTGGTAAAAAAACAAGGTTCCTTGTTTATTATATTATGCTATTTTTCGCAACCTACTTAACCTATTGATTTTAATAGACAACGTTGCCTTACAGGCGGAAGATCTTCGGTTGCTCCTCTCCTATCGATGGATATCTTCTAACGCCGCAACGCACAGGTTGAAGTTATCGGCCCGATGAAATGCCTCATACTTGAGCATAGACTTGTAGTCTCGATTTCCCAGCCAATGTTGTACAAGATGCAAATTTAATCCGTGTCCAACCAAACGACTCGCGCACGTATGTCTCAATATTGTCGGCACGACTGCCTGATCTGCATCGAGATTCAACTCGGATTTAACTTCATTCCAAGCAATTCGGAACTTCGGTTGCTCAACGCTTCCATAGGGTCCGCGAAGTTCGCCAGTAAAGTCTGCGATTGCACGAAAAGCGCGATTTGTTAATGGAAGTGTCCTCGCTGCTCCTTTTGTGCTTTCAGGAATGTGTACGAGTTGCCCTTCGACATTCTCCCATCGAATCGCGATTGCTTCACCGAGCGTCATCCCTGTATCGACGAGGAACTCAACAAGCGATCCATAAATAGGGGTCTTCAAGGCGATACTGCTAATAATAGCCAGCTCTTCCTCTTTGGATAACACTCTCAAAGAAGTTCTGCCTTCAGATAACCTCTTAAAGGTAGGTACATGAGGAATGAGTCCAATCTTCTGCGCTGCCCTTAGGAGTTTGGTCAATGCATTGATTTTCCGGTTGATGGTCGAATTCTTATTGTTTCGCTTTCTCAACTCATTGGCGATCTCGATATAATCGTCATCGTGAAAAGTCACAAACTCGTCGCGCTTGATATCAGCAATCTCATGAAGGAAAATTATTGCACTTTCCCTGTACTTGCTTTCGCTCCAGAGATCATCTCCCAGAATTTCAATCAATCGACTGACGGTCAGTGGAGTGTTCGACATGATTCTCTCTTGCGTAAACAAAGTGGTTCGGAACTGCCTCAGTTTCTGGTGAATATGTTCAAAACACTACTCGGCAGTGTGAGAAAGAACGATATTCCACAGATAAGACCACTTTACGTATTGTTAAGAATTAGCCCATTCTGCGGCTAAAAGCAGACGTGAGTGGCAAATTTGTGTTAAATTGGCAACACAGGCAACGGTGAAAATTGAGCAGGTGCTGAACAAGGTTGCGATTAGCCTCCATTAAAGATTATTTATGACTCGTTGAAATCGAGCGCTTTACGGGCTCGGGGAAAAAGATTGATCTGGAGGTCAGAAATGAACATTAAGAGCCTTCTTCTCGGCTCCGCTGCGGCACTGGTTGCAGCATCCGGCGCTCAGGCTGCCGACGCAATCGTCGCGCCAGAACCAGAAGCCGTTGAATATGTACGCGTCTGCGATGCTTACGGCGCTGGCTACTTCTACATCCCAGGCACCGAAACCTGCCTGCGTATCCATGGTTACGTTCGTTACGACGTTAAAGGTGGCGACAACGTATATTCGGGTAGCGACCGCAAGGGCTGGGATAAGAGCGCACGTGCAGCACTCGAACTCTCCACGGGGTCTGAAACCGAACTCGGTACTTTGAAGACTTATACGCAGTTGCGTTTCAATTACTCTAACAGTAATTCGCGCCGCGATGGCTACTATGCTAACACAGCTTACGAAGACGCGAATGGCGATACATTCGCCACCGGCGGCGGTGTGAGCACTGAGACTGTAATGCAGTTTGCTTACATTCAGCTTGGTGGTCTGCGTGTTGGTATCGATGAATCGGAATTCCATACCTTTACCGGTTATCTTGGCGATGTGATCAACGATGACGTGGTAGCTGCTGGTACGTACCGCACCGGTAAGATTTCCTACACCTTCTCTGGCGGTAACGGCTTCTCGGCGGTTATTGCTCTCGAACAGGGTGGCGAAAACGACGGTGGTTACGATAATGGCGGTCACGACTATTCGATCGATGGCTACATGCCTGACATCGTTGGCGGCGTGAAGTATGCTGGCGGTTGGGGTTCGATCGCAGGTGTTGTTGCTTACGACTCGGTCATTGAGGAATGGGCTGCTAAGTTGCGGGGTGACGTGAATGTTACCGATCAGTTCTCGCTTTGGCTGCAGGGTGCTTATGCTTCTGAAGCATCGCCTGATCAGAACTACGGTCAGTGGGGCGGCGACTGGGCTGTCTGGGGTGGTCTGAAGTACAAGGCAACCGAAAAGGCTGTCTTCAATCTGCAGGGCGCTCATGATGACTGGGGCAAGACTGCAGTTACGGCAAACGTTGCGTATCAGTTGGTTCCAGGTTTCACCATCACTCCGGAAGTTTCGTACACCAAGTTTGGTGGCGAATGGAAGGACACTGTTGCTGAGAACAACGCATGGGGCGGTATGGTTCGCTTCCAGCGCTCGTTCTAATCAGTCTGCGGTTATCAAAGACGAACCCGGTAGTTACCACTACCGGGTTTTTTTGTTTGACAGTTCATTTTGTCTCGCTAAAGTTTTAATGCCTAGTTTAGTAGAAGGACTGCTAAACTGTCAGAATAATGTGGCCTCCAGTCCATTATTTAGGCATGGCGGTGGGTTGCTCCACCGCCATTTTTTATTTCTCAGTCTCGCCCTTTGAAATCAGTGGCAATAGCACAATGGAAATTAACATTGTGCGAGGGCCACATGAGCATTTTAAAGCATATGGGTTTCAGTGCTGCTGCAGTAGGAGTTGTAGCTGGTATTCCTTACTTGTTTAACGAGTTGCAGAAACATTCGATTGCAGAAAACGAAGCAGCGCAGCGGCAACTAGATCAGTTGATGATTGTAACTGTGTCGCCAGCATTTGAAGTGCTTGAGATAAGTCAGCAGCAAGCAATTATCCGAGACACAAACGGCATATGGGTTGTTCGTGTTGGTGACGTTTTGCCGACAGGCGAAACTATTACAGCAATCGGAAATGGAATAATGACTGATAAATCCCAAACATATACAGTGGGAAACAGTCGTTAAATAGCAACGGACACAACGTCCGACTGCTCAGTGGGGTTAGCAATGCGGCTAACCCCATTTTCTTTTAAGGTATACGTTATGAGTTACAAGGATTTCATCACCGAACTATTTGATAAGTCGAAAGCCTATCACGAAGCGCAAGGCGCAGTATGGGCGATTACGCTTGCGCAGTTTCGCGAGCGGATGAAGGAGTTAGGTTTCGAGCGGCCTGCTCCTATGGGTCAAATACTGGTCGTGCAACGGGTTTCGCGCAAGCGCAAGGAATGGACGCCGGACAATCTCAAGTTCCATGTGAAGGCCGTCCCCCCATCCTATGCCGCAAAGACGCAGAAACACGTCAAGGACGCGCAAGGGCAGTCCGACGCTTCGCAAGTACGTTTGTTGACGCGTCAGCAGTGGGTGAGCGAATTACGGGCAGATAAGGCCCACCTGCATAAATAGGATTGAGGACGTTTACACCCTTTACGATCCTCCCGCACAGCGCTCCAGATGCGGTAAGGCCCACTTGGTTCAGTCATCCCAAGTGGGCTTTTTATTGATGTGAAGTGGTATTTGGATGAAAATTTATGGAGCGCGAAACAAAATCTCGATGAAACAAATTGAAGCTGGAGGAATTTGAAACAGAAAGTTTATGGTAGATAATAGAAACGAAACAATGACAAACAGATTTTTACAATAGATCACTGATAGCAATAGTAAAATCCAAAGAAACAATATTGTCCTGCGATTTTACTTGTGCTAGGCCGGTGGTAACAGCAACAGCGGAGGGCATAACATGTTGGAATTCTTCTTAATCCTTTTCACTCTATGGGTTTTATCACGTCCACCAGATGCGCAGGGCAACGGTCCAATCAAGCGTTTCATCAAGCGCCGTATTGAAGCACTCGCATCGTGGGGTTGGAGTTCATGATTTCGTTCATTCAGGACAACTTGGTTCTGTCTGTCGTTGCAGTTGTCGCCTTCTATGCAGCAGGACTTGCCGTCATGTTGCGTAACAGCATGATTAAGATGGCGAAGATTGCAGACGACAATTTCATTCCACGTGAGGAAATGAACCCCATCTTGAAAGTTATCGCCAAACACACGAACGACATTCAGGCACTTAAAGAGCGCATCTAAACACAAATTCATCCGCTCATAGAAATGGCCCGGATTACGGGCCATTGTCGTTTCTATGAATGTCGCTTGCCCTTATGGGAACATCTTAGCCGCTTTGCCTTCTGCAAGCGTTTTGCCACCAGCGTCGAGCGCCTTCACTGTCCACGAGTAATTATGCGACCCGCTTGGTGGGCATGGGCCTTTGTAACGGAATGCCCCATATGGAATTGCAGCTTTACCGTTGAAGGCAACCTTGCCGCCGCCGTGCTCGAACCCCATAGCGTTACGATCCACCATACGGAAAGTAAGTGTCTTCGTTTCCTTCGGAACGCCTGTGATGTTGAAAGGCGGTGATTTGGAGTCGAAGCATTTCTTCGTCGGCCCCCACTGGAATGACACGCCGAGATCAGCCGATAGCGCAGGCGTTGCCATTGCGGCCATAACAGCAGCCGCAGCAATTAGTGTCTTTTTCATTCGTATTTCCTTCCAAGCCCCGACATAGACTCACTATGCCATAATAGGAACGTTAGTATTTTTCCCTTTGCACGCAATAGGGGAAATTCACTCGGGATTTATTATCTGCCCTTCGCGTCGAGCAGCAGCAGTCCATTTGCTCAACGGCAAGTCCGTTTGGAAATGCAGATCGCGTTCAACACGCCATAGATTGAATATCAGCAGTTGTTCGAGTTCCTTTAAACTCACGTAACCGAGTTCAGGTTCACCAAGCCCCAGATCACACAGTCCAAAGCACGTGTCGCCATCTGGCAGCATATCCTTGAGCAACCACGTGGCTTTCGTATTTGGGACGAACAATCTGACGACCGGCGGGTGATCTGCCTCGCAATTCCGATTGTTTTCGGCCAGCTTCAAGCGTTGTTGAGGTGTAAGCAGCATTATGCGGCCTCACTTTTCATGCCCAGCACTTCCATTTCATACCGGCTCTCGTTTAGCCTGCGCCATGCTTTCCATGCTGCTACAGTTGGGAACACCTTATCGAAAGCATCACCAGCAATTTTGCCCCACACCTGAAATCCAACTTGTGCTTGCATTTGCTTAACTCCGTTTTGCGTTTGCAACTCAGAGTTATTGCCGTTGGATTCAAAGGGCGAGCATAGACTGCTCTGGAAAAGGCAGTCTTTTCAATTACTTGGCTTTGCGATTGAAATTTGTATGGGTGTAATTAACTTCGCTTTGGTGTAGCTGGAAAAACAAAAAGAATTCAATGGGTTGATAGAATAATATTGACGCTCAAAATGGGTGTTCTGTATAAATAGAAGTGACGCGAAACATTGGGCGATGAGGTAGCGTCAAGTTACCTAGAGCAGTGTTTCGTATCAAGTTCCTAAAGAGAAAAATGATTGTGACTCTGCTCGCTAGCCCAATGTCGAGCAGGGTCATTTTTCTTTAAAATCATTTTTCTAAGGACAAAGTTATGGAACTTCACAACAATCTCACAACATCGGATATTATTGAACGTATCAAGCAAGCAAATGGCATCTATGATGATGACGCACGTCCTGCTTCTGATAGCATTGGTGGTATTGATTATTTCGCTAACCGCGACTCTTTTAAGGATATAACCAAGCGCAAAGCAGGCGCGACTCTTTTAAATAATAAGGAATGTAATGTAATCCTTAAAGCAGTCGCGCCTACGGCGCATGACGACTGCCAAGTAAGGGGTGATTTATCTATCACTGGGGAGAATAAGGCGCTCGCGGCTACGCCTGCTTCGCAAACTAATGGTGTCGCGGACTCGCTTCACTCACCCAGCGACGAAGATAATGAACTAATGGACGATGCTGTTCCGCTCGAAGACGAGGCCGTGCTGGCCGACGACGAGTTGTTCGACCCGGACTTCTACAAGATGCGCATTGATCTGTTCGACAACGGTGCACAGGCGAACAAGACGCAGTGGACAGCGAAGATCACCGCGCTCGTCAATCCCGATAGTGATCCTGAAAATCCCTATGTGATGGTTGCCAACTATTACAGTCGTTCGCGCGACTTTCGATCAGCCATCAAGAAGCGCGACATGTGGTGCAGCTTTTACGATGAAGTAGAAGCCGTATTTGAAGAACACGTTCATGCTGGCCTTGATTATAAGGTCAAGCCGATGATCGCTATTCTCAAGGAGCAGGTGAAGCACGAAGGAGGCAAGCCATCGTATCTGCCAATCGGTTACACAGCGTCAATCATGTATCAGGAACACGGGTGCGATCCGGTGGTCTGGGTCATTTACCAGAATTTTCTTCGCGAAGTTCATCTGGATCAGGCGTTCACTGTGCAGAAGGCCAGCAAACTCTACAAGATTGGTATCTATCGCGATCCTACTCGCGTTCACTTGGAACCGCGTAAGGACAAGCCGATCCAAATGGTAGTTCGAAAGCCGGGTGATTTCGGAAAGTAAGCGTTTTGATGCTGTTTGAAGCGTTCCCAGTGACCCTTGAGTAAATACAAGCGGAGAAAAAACGGGAGCGCTTCAAATGCAAAATTTAATTAATGAATTAGAAAACGCGGCTGCAACTTTGCCAATGTCCACACAGACACAGGCAGCAGCAATTCGCCAGTTGGCAGCACAGCAAGCAGAACAACAACGCCTCATCGATGCGCTAGAGGAAGCCATCGAACGTATTGAGCAGGCACTTATTCATTTCAACAATCAATAATTAAAGGGTAATAACATGAAACAATTAGATTTAAACGAACTATTCGATATCGAGTCATTCAAGATCACGGAGATTGTCGTCAAGCAGAAGCCTTCGCGACTAGATCCGATCAACGATATTAAAGCCGGAAATGTACGTGTGGATTATAAGCCACGTTACGGCAAGACCACTATCCCATTCATGGACTTTGCAAAGGGTGATCGCCGGTGGCTCGACCTGCTTGTGACGGAACTGGTTGGCATTGCTGACCTCTACAGGGCCGACAAGATTATCATGCTGAACTATGCAGCAGCGAGACGTGGCACAGGCTCGACGCAGACTTGGCAGAAATACGTCGAGGGCTTGTATTCGGACAAAGTGCTAGGCGGTATGGATTACACGACCTCGCAGCTTAAACACCTTCCCACGCTTATCGATTTGCTCCGCCAGGGCGAACGTCTCAAGGGCTGCGGCTCACTTGAGTTCTGCGACCTTGACACCGGCAAGACACTGTGAGGGGAGGCTAGCATGAATAAAGACAAGCGAATTATTGAGAACGGTAAAACGATTTGGGTTCCGAAGCATCAGGAACCGCAACCATTACCCAAGCAAACAGCACCAAAGAAGAAGAACCCATATGAGCCGAAACGAACCGGCAAGCGATATGGGGAGCGTAAGAATTGGTGGTGAGATAGGACCCGGCTTAAACAGCCGGGTTTTTCATGCGATTGGTCCGTGACATTCATATTGCGAATAGTTGCACTTGGTGGCAAACCTATGCGTAGAATTGTGGGTGGGGAGAATGTCGTCAATGCGTTCGATTTTGATTGTTGCGTGTGTCGCGCTGTCGGCTTGCGCTGGTACATCAGATGGTAAAGTTGCCTTGGGTTTCAGGGGCAGTGAGGCATGGATTGCCACAGCGCCGCGCGCTGACGTGTTAGCATTTTTCGATGGGCGTAGAACATTTGAATTATGTGATGCGTGGGCCAGACATCCGAACGAGCGGAGAGTTCGGCGTGAGATTGCTGATGCTCTCGTGAGACGCGGCGAACCCGAGGATAAATGCTACAACCCAACGGCTGATGCAATTAGACGGAGCCAGCAAACGGTTCCCCCGGTAGTAGTGAATCAAACCAGCCCGACGACAGTGAATTGCACCAGTTATGGCGGCGGTCGTTTGGGAACTCAGACTTACTGCAACGCCTACTAAGTCCAGCAAAGACACGATCAAACCCGGCTTTGCCGAGTTTTTTGATATGGGATAAATAACAAGTAGATGTAAGCGATCTGCATTGTTAACTCCTCACTTGGAAATCCTCGGTACGAAAGTGTCGGGGATTTTCTTTTGAGCCGAGTTGAATTCTTAGGTTGAACAGGTGAATCAACGGCAATAGGCCGAGTTTGTTAGCGGTACAAACGAGGCAAATGGATGAAACTTATCATACGCAGATCGATACAAGCGCAAATTGAACAACTGCGCAGGAAAATCGAACCCCAATACTTTGATATGCTCAAACTTGCAATCGAGTATAACCCAAAAGAATTGAATGAACTGCTGGAGCCAATGGGTACAGGTCCGTACAATTGGGAGCAAGTTGTTTGGGAACTGCACGATGGCGCTTGCACGACTTATGTGAGAGAGGGCAGGCTTCCGAATTTTGCAGTGTTGTGGATGGATGCATGGTACGCAGGTATTCCATATTGGAAATTCCTGGGTGTTGCGGAGTTTGGAGAAAACTCCCGGCTTTATCAGCGTTACACGACACAAAAGCGAGCCAAAGGCAGACCACGCAAACATAAGTTCCTGCTGCCGAATTAAGCGGAGAAGCCCCGGAAACGGGGCTTTTCTATGAGTGCCGTTTGAAGCCTCAAATGGGCTTTTCAGCTTAAATACTTGGACAAAGGAGAACTCAACGGTTGGGTTCCACAAGAGGAACACAGCATGTTTGAGTCAATCACGGCCTTTTTGATATCCATCGGAATTAACCCCTCACATGTATTTGCGGGCCTCGCTGGCGCTCTTGTGCGCACGTTTATCATGGGCAAGCGCTGGACATGGGAAACGCTCATGGGGTCACTCGTTGGCGCTCTTTGTGCGATCTATTTGACCCCGCTGATCGGTACATGGCTCGGCCTGAACCTGCTGGACCTGAGCGTGAACAATGCGCTTGCGTTTGCACTAGGAATGCTCGGCCTATCACTAGCGGAAGGACTTGTGAGACTCGCACAGCGTTGGGCAAACAATCCGAAATTGCCAGTTCGCTTGAGCATGAGGGGATTTGCAGAAGCCGTAAACGAGGCGGACGAAAAGCCCAAGAGCAAGGCCGAATAAATATCCGGAAGACAACTTTCGGAGCACAAAATGACTACAATCATCAGCACTAGCACCCACGGCATCGCTCATCAGGGCAACCTATACGTGGCGACATTAAAGACGGGCTGCGCACTTAGCACCGACCCCGAAGAGTTAATCCGAACAATCCAGAAGCACGAGGAAGCCAAGCACGAAGAGGTGTTTAGCGATGTCGTCACATGGACATTCGTTCGTTCGGATCACGCCGCGCATTACGACAATTGGCTCGCATTGCAGCAGAACGCGAGCCAGCAGGGGCCACTTTCACGACAACTCGGCCATATCATGTATCACGTCCCGATATCGCAACAGACGAAAGATGCAGCGGAGTGGATCGCACAGAACGCAAAGTCTCGCGTCCACTCATGGGTAATTCCGGGCACCGATCTTTGGTATTGGATTTTCGAGGACGCACAGGAAGCAGTAGTGTTTCGATTGGCTGTGACGCTATGAGAAACCGCTTTGAACAGAAGGTCGCCGCACAAGTAGGACCGGGATTTGCATATGAAGCAAAGCGATTGCCCTACACACTCTCACATACGTATTTGCCGGATTTCATCAACGAGCAGACCAAGGAGATAGTAGAGGCGAAAGGGCGGCTAACGGCAGCAGACCGAAAGAAGATGCTCGCAGTAAAGGCGGCTCATCCCGATTATAAAATCACCATCGTATTTCAGAACCCAACGTTGCCTATTAATAAAGGGAGCAAGACCAGCTACGCGGATTGGTGCGACAAGTACGGCTTTGCATGGCGACAGGCATGAGCGCTTGTGCAGTAATTGGTCGTAGGTCGCCCATGAGATTGACCCAACATTCGAGCCCAAATAGTGTTGCTCTCGATTTGCGGGCACTTTGGGGTGGCATATATGTTTCGGGACAAAACTACTTTTGTAATTGGCGCTGGCGCGAGTGCGGAGTTTGGACTGCCGGTGGGTACGCAACTCGCCATGAATATCAGAGATAGCGCACGTATCGCGTCGTCTAAGTTGCACGGGCTTCAAATAGTGGATGAGGATTTGGAGCAAGCAATTAAAATTGGTTGGCCCGAGTTCACGCGGGATGAGATTATAATGGCCCTTCGCCGCATTCACGCGGCAATTGACACTAGCATTAGTATCGACGCGTTTATTCACCGAAATCGGGACGATCCGGTTCTGGTGCATATGGGAAAAGCCCTAATTGCGTGGAATATCGCGAAGGCCGAGGCGCAATCCAAGATGAAAGCCATTGCGCAAACAGAATTAGGTGAGACGATAGATCGATCACAATTAACTGACACGTGGATAGGCAAGTTTACTCGCATTCTTTTTGATGGCGTAAGTGATATTGAGCAAATTCCCAAACAGGTATCCATTATATGTTTTAATTACGATCGCTGCATTGAGGCTTATCTGATAGAGTCCATTATGATCGCGTTCAATGTTGATAGGCTTGTTGCTGAAGGCGTCGTCAACGATATGAACATTATTCATCCGTATGGATACTTGGGAAAAGTTACAAATAATCCATTCGATGTAAAAGACGATGAATGTCTTTTCGCCTATCCTGTGCAAAGTAACTTCCCACTGCGCCAAGTTGCCAACCGCATTCGGACTTACACGGAGCAGACAGACAGTGCTGAACTAATTTCAGATATACACTTGGCGATTGATGATGCACACAACTTAGTCTTTTTAGGGTTTGGTTTCAATAATCAGAATTTGGATTTACTGAGGGTAGTTGAAGATTATCAACCTGGCTTGGCAAAAGAGAAGAACGTCTACGCAAGCGGATATGGATTAAAAGAAGAGATAAAAGAAACACTTTGCCGCAGAATAACTCACATTTATTACGACTTTCCACGTGCCTATAAGAAGAAATATTTTGACAGAATTTATATAGGTTTTGGTCTAAGTTGCAGCGAACTTATGGGCACACATGATTTAAATCTAAACAAATTTCTTCGAAGAAAATTTTCTGTCGTTCAGCATGGACATCGTATAAGTGTCGCAGTGCAACAATTGGATCGGGCCGGTGCGATTAGCGACGATGCTTAATATTGATTATTACAGCGAGCAAACAACGTAGTTCCCAAATTCACGTGCAGACTTCACATAGAGTACAGGGCCACATCCAAAAAATTCAAAGGGCAACCTAAAAATCCGCAAATGTAGTAACTAGTTATGACATTGCAGTCATAAAGGTAATGTTGAAAGGGCGCATTGTGCGCCTTTTCTATCAAAGGGCAACCGATCTTCGCTCTTGCAAGTAATTCTTTTGGCAATAGGCACAAGCAATGTGCGTTGACTGTGCCGAAGGAGTTACAACCTATGCAACCTATACAACCTGCAAGTTACGTTGCTTATTATCGCGTATCGACTGCAAAGCAAGGACAGAGCGGACTTGGACTAGAGGCACAACGCAAAGCATGTGCGGGTTACAGTCCCATAGCCGAGTTCACCGATATCGAGTCGGGCAAGAACAATGACCGTGACCAGTTGCAAGCAGCAATGCAGTTTGCACGAGCGAATAAGGCCACACTGGTATTTGCCAAACTGGACCGTCTGTCGCGTAATGCAGCATTCATACTATCGTTGATGGAGAAAGGTGTTCGCATACGTTGTGCGGACATGCCGGATGCAGATGAGTTCCAATTACAACTGTATGCAATCTTGGCGCATAAAGAACGCCGGATGATCTCAGAACGCACCAAAGCAGCACTGGCAGCGGCAAAAGAACGGGGCGTTAAATTGGGTGGTACACAAGCAAGCACGAGAGCGCGCATAGATGCTTTCGACAAACGTATGTTTCCCATTGTCCAGAGCATCATAGACAGCGGTGCTGTAGGTCCAGCAGCAATAGCGCGTGAGTTAAACGCAAAGCAAATACCAACAGCAGCAGGCAAACAGTGGGTTTCCACGCAGGTTACGCGCTTGATAAAAAGAATAGAAAGAATGTGAATTCTTCGGTTGCCCTGATTTTCCAATGGCTATTGATAGAGGGACAGCAGACGCAATTAAGCGCTGCAAATAGATCGAAGGAACAAACAAATGAATCAGGCACTTGCAATTCTCAAAGCAGCAGCAACGACCGGTATTGTCGCTCATCGTGATCCAGTTGAGATTTTCCTGAACAAACTGGATATGCAAATTGCTTACGCTAAGCAGGTGAAGGAAGGGAAGGAAATCAACACACGGTCGCTGTGGTTCAAGAAAGAGGGTGCGGAATATATCGTACGTGTTGGTCGTAATGCTTTCGAGATTGCCGGTTCGAAGTTGTTCAAGGCCAAAGACCTCGACACTGTTGTTGAATTGCTCGGTGCTGCAAAGCAGGCCATTCGTGAGGACAAGGCACTACAGCAGGTGATTGCCCGGCATAGCGCGGATCGCAGTGAACGGCTGAAAGCTGGACGCGCTGAAGGCAAGAAGAAGGAAGCGAAGAAGTAAACAAGCATCGTATTGCGCAATACGATTAGTGCCCGGATCGAAAGGTCCGGGCTTTGTCGTACCTGTACCTGGCCTGCTGCTTGCAATGCTAGTGCAAAGACGCACAGACGCTCATACAACGAGGCTAACGTATGAGTAGTGAACGGAATACGTTACAAGGGGTGATCACATTGCATGAAGCATCTGTGCGTCTTTGCGACTGTACTATCAAGCAGCACCACAGGCACGTCAAGGATAAGCGCTTGAACAAAGTGCTGCTTTGCTACTCGGATATTGCTCGCGTGTAAGGGTGATACATCAGGGCGTCTTACAGAAGCAAAGGGGCGGCTTCCCACGGCCTCCCTGACCATAGGCCACCACCCCCTAGCGGATTAAAAATTTATATATCTGCTGCGTCCGTAGATTTGATACACCTACAGAACTATTTCAGTTGGGTCGAATGGTTTTAGATAATGGCTGTAAGTTAATCTAAGTTGTAACGCTTCATTTTTATCCCTAAGGGCATGAATACTAATTTCGTCTGGCAATAAAAATAAAGTTAACCTGTCGGTGGGTTGGTTTTGGAGTTCATGATAATCCATGAGGAATTTTCCCGGCTCGGGCTGGTTTATCTCCATAAAGAAATAGTGATTTCTAGCAAAGTACAACGACAATATGTCTGTAAAATCTTCCTTAGATTTCTCAAACTTGATTGGTTGTTTAAAGATGTTTGCGTAAAATTCACTATAAGAAATGATGTATGCATCGTCCGATATTTGAATCTTCTTGCCATCGTTGCGAATAGGTTGATCGATGGCGGTATCGTAAACGTGGACACTTATCAGTGCTTCGATACTGTTGCTGAGAATCTTTGGTAGAAGTTCTACACCCCACGCACGAACGATATCTCGTTGGTCGATTTGTTGTTCGGTCAGCGACATTGCCACCCCCACATATTGTTGCCTGTTTCGGCTTTGCCATATGGGGCTTTGCTTATGAGTTAAGCCGAATGGTTACTGTTTGATTTTTTGTGGACGCCAAACAACCGTCTCGTGTTTCCGCTCGAAGCCCGGTAGTTCCGGCGTCACTTTGCAATTTGTCGTGTCGCAACTTTTACACCGGAATCGCAGGCTGCTTAGGCTTCGTCCATATCCGAAAAGCCCAGCTAGATCGCTTGCAAGAAATTTTGCCTGTCTTTGGCAATCGTTGCATTCTGCAATCACGAACATGCCGTGTCGTGCTGCATCGCCAATGTGTTTGATACTCCGGGTCATTCCCTCATATAGAACATACAGGGAACATTAGCAAACTCGAATCGCTCCGAAAGGTGATTCGCATCGGCTGATCCGCCAAAAACGATAAACGTCAACAGAAAAATGAAAAAAATTAAAAAAATATATGGACAGCAGCAAAAGCGATGGTATATCAACCAACCATACCTCGCGGTAAGTTCTTTGAAAGTTTAAAAATTAACAAGTTGCGGCTCGGCGTGAGTTGGGCCGCAATATATTCGTCCTTTGTATTTTGGCTCGATTAGATCGAACGAAAATAGCGCGTTCCTCCGTAAGTGGAGAGGTGTGTTGCCTGAGCAAAATATGAAGGAAAATGAAATATGTTTAGTAATGTTAAGTTGCTTCCGGGTCTGGAAATCGAAGAATTCTCGGCTTGTCGTTTTTCCGATTGGACCATTATGACAGTGAAGTATGAAGGTATTGAGGTATTGAATTGGTTCGAAGAGCGTAGCAGTGCCTCGCACGAACCTCATTTCACCACTCTAGACCAAGATGGATATGAGAACTGGTACGTGCTTGCGCATGATGGCGAATGGCGTCCGCAATTTGAAGGTAATGTCCAAACGCCGTGTCTATCGGTTCCAGCTTCGCGTCTAGTGGAGATGACGAACATGGCTATCTCCAAGCGTTTCGGAGATGCACTCAAACTGAAGACCGAGTGCATCCGTGATTATCCGAGTATGCGACGTTATGGGGATTGGGTATCTACGGTCGATGGCGAAATTGTTTTGCGTTGGGAAACCGATGCGAACGGTGAGAACCTTGTTTGTACCGACCGGAATGGCGAATTCACGTACATCGGCATGAACCTATGGCAAGGCTCGTTCATTGAGTCCGAGGAAATTGATCCCGGCTTTGAATGGTGGGAAGTTCCCGAACGGCTTATTCCGTTGATGGCTGTTTTCGCCCGCAAGGCATGGAATGATCGCCAATATTAAAACTAGATGAGCCGACCTCACGGCTCATTTTGACCGGCAAGGGCTGAAATATGGTCCTACGCTTCGATGACGATGCCGGTCACCGAGACAGCAAATCCGCTGTCATCCAAAAGGTGTCACTATCGGGTGGCTTGGCAAGCAGTAAGTCCAAGTCGGACATCTCTTTTGAGGTTTATTTACATGAGAATTGAATATCAAGACCGCGACGTGATTGTTCGCGACAATGAAGGTGTCCATCTTTTCACTTGGGAATTTTTCTGGGAAGACCATTCCGGCCACACTTTTATCTGCGTTTCGCCAGACGGTTTGGTGCTTCACCAGACCCCGACCGGATTGGAATGGGTAGACGCGGGACGTTGGCCTGATGATGACGTCTATATGGAATGGGAAGAAGAGAACCCGCGAGACGAGGTGTCGCCTGACGACATGCTCATGTGGACCGCAATGGTTATGGACGAGCATCTTCCAATCGTGGAGGGTCCTTATCGTGGCTAAGCCTCTAAAGATTTCCAAGCGTGTCAGGAAGGAACTTGAGAAAGTAGGAGGCTACCGCGTTTCTCGCGGTGGTCGCCACATCAAGATTTACGTCGACAACACACTCGTTGGCATTTCTCCTTCTTGTTTATCCGGTGATGGCCAGACCAGCGGATATGCTGAAAACAATGTCATTGCTACTATCCGTCGCGTAGCTGGTAGCAGAAACCCACAAGTCGCATCAGGAAAGGGGCACAGTAATGTCTAATCCCCTTCATGAGCCAGTGCTTTGGGAAAGTCCGGAGGAATTAGTTGTTGTTGGGCAATTCATCGAATCTCTGAACTTGAGAGAGCGCTTGCGCGGGAAAGCGCGCGAGCGGCCAAACGAAACATTCACCGCGAAAACAACAATTGGTGTGTTTCACGTTTGTTATCACTCGTTCGAAGGCGCTCTAGAAGTAATCAATGAAACCCGTACTTTTCGTCTCGTATATTGGCGACAATTAGTTCGCATTGACGGCGACAAAACCGCGTTAAAGCGTTGGTTGTTACCGTTAAAGCTGTCCGAATAAGAATTAACCCCCGTTCATGTATCGGGGGTTGTTCAAAAGCGAGAAAAGAGCGCAAAAACAATTGCTTATAAAAAAGTTTAACTGAGAGTAAATCTTAGGCTTACATTTAGGAATAACGGCAATAGGAAGAAAAGCGCAAGCAGTTATTGTTTGTTCCTCGTAACAAGTTGCTACCCTGAACCAAGCACAGGGTAGCAACTTAGGAGCAACGCTTGCAGCAGGATCAGCCCAAGGGCAGACATGATGTCGTTTGATCCTTTCGGTTCAACTCCGAAATGCTTCCTTATCTCAAAATAATCGAGAAATACCATGTCGAGCATACTTACGAACACGTCAGCAATGACGGCGTTGCAGACCCTTGCGTCCACAAACAAGGCTCTGGAGCAAACGCAAAACCGGATTGCAACGGGACTGCGCATTAACGAAGCATCCGACAACGCAAGTTATTGGTCCATCGCAAGTTCGATGAAATCCGATAACAAGGCCAACTCGGCGGTTCAGGATGCGTTGGGTCTTGGAGCTGGTAAAGTTGATACCGCATATACCGGGATCAACGATATCAAAACGCAGATCGAAAGCATGAAAGAATTGCTGGTGAGCGCGCAAGGCGCATCGCAGGAGGACCAGCAGAAGATTGCCACGCAGATCAAGGGCATTCAGGAGCAGATAAAATCATCTGCGACGAACGCCACATATGCAGGGACGAACTTGCTGCTCAACGATGGCAGTGCGAATGCGGATTTGAAAATTGTTTCCTCATACAATCGCACTGGTAACAGCGTTACCGTTGATACCATCGATATTGCGTCGGCTGATACTCGTGTATTCGGCAAAAACGCAGACGGCACAATCGACACGACGCAGGGCTTCGCTGCTGGTGTTGTGGACACTGCATTCTTCGATCCCTCAACTGCGGCACTCGATGACGCTGCAATTAAATCCGCAATGGACACGGTTGAAACCGCACTTAGCAGTCTCACAACGGGCGCTGCCAATCTCGGTGCTGCCAAGTCGCGCATTGATACGCAATCGGGTTTCCTCTCGAAACTCAGCGATTCCATTGACAAGGGCGTCGGAGCGCTTATTGATGCGGATATGAATAAGGAGTCGGCAAGGCTTTCAGCTTTGCAGGTTCAGCAGCAATTGGGTGTGCAAGCGCTTTCGATTGCAAACAGCAGTTCGCAGAATATCCTCTCGTTGTTCCGCTAACACAGTTCGACAGGGATATGAGAAGGGACGCCTTGTGCGTCCCTTTTTCGTCTAGTGCTTTTTCTGATCCGGTGGCGGAAGTAGTTCGGCCTCAATGACATTACCTTCAATGAGTTCACGAGCCTTCGCGGCTTTTGCAAGCAGGTCTGCGGTGTGTGTGATCTGCACATCAACATCGATATCGACCTTCTGCGCAGCCTTCGGAACTGTGGTCGATAGGAATATTTCAGCGGCTTTCAAACGTGCCATTTCATTTTTGCCATTGAGCATAATGTCTTCGACTGTAAGCAGCGCAGACGGCGACAAGTAGGCGATTGCTGTTTTCAGTTCGTCTGCAATAGGCGGCCGACCCTTGGGATTGCCTGATATACCCTTGCTGAATGCGTGTTTGCGCAGGTTTGCAAGCTGGCGCTCTGTCAGTGGTTTCTTTGCCATTATGCCTCCATTCGGTAGCCGCCGAGCAATTTGATAAACTCGTCTGCATCGGACTCGTATGTGAAGTCGATTATGAAGCGATCCGGGCTTGTCTGCGTAAATCGGAAGTCGCTGCTGATATTGTCACGAACGAACGCGCCAAACTTATTGTCGATCCACGTTGCAATTGCCTCGTTCTGTGGAACTCCCGGATTGCTCTTTAGATACTCAATCAGCCCGTTTTCGCCGCGCTTATGACCGTTTGCTATTTCGTATTGAACTTGCATGGTTCTGTCCTTGTTGTTGTATCTCGTATTTAAGCAAGAACAGCGAAAAACAGCACGAAACCAAACCGTTACGCTCAAATGAGCCGGTTTTGATGCGGTAAAACGTAAATATCTCGGATTTTCATTACCGAGGTATTTTTTATGACTATTTCAAAGCAGCAACAGCAGCAGCAATTGCTTGCGCTATTGCAGGAGTTTCACGGAGATATTGCGCTATTTGCGCTAACCGTCTTCGGATCGACTTTACGTCCCAAACAGATCGAATTTGCAGAGGCATTCCGCCGAAATAAGCGCATTAGTTTCAAAGGTGGTGTCGGGTTCGGCAAAACCCATGCGCTGGCAATTCTCGTCTGGTGGTCACTGTTCACGCATGACGATGTGCAGGTGACAATCTTCGGCCCGAACGAAGGGCAGTTACAGCGCGGTATCTGGAAAGAACTTTCCCTGCTTTATGGAAAGATGGACCAGACATTTCAGGACTGGTTTCGATTTACGGCAACGCGCATTGAGCGCAAACATAATTCGTCAGGCTGTTTTGCAACATACGCGCTTGCCAGCACCGACAACATTTCGGCTGCTCGCGGTATTCACCAGATAAACAACTTCGTTTTTGTGGACGAGGCGACAGGTGTGCCGGATGAGATTTTCACCGACGCGCTTGAGAACGTGCTGACCGATCCCAACGGCAAACTCTGCCTGATTAGCAACCCATCGACTACGAGCGGTTATTTTTGGGAGACGTGGAACGGGGACATGCAATCGCTGTGGAAGCATGTTCACGGCTGCATGACCGATGCACCGCATATCACTGCGCAAGACCTTTACGAGAAGGAATTGCTCTACGGCGGCAAAGACGCTCGCCTTTACAAGATCATGGTCCTTGGTGAGTTTCCCGACAGTAATGTTGACGGCCTTATTCCGAAGTGGGCCGTTGATGATGCAGTTGAGAACGACGAGGCAGTTCCAGCTACAACTTATCCCGTCATATGGGGCTTAGACCCTGCCGATGGCGGCGACCGCAGTGTCTTGGTCAAACGCCACGACAACAAGGTCATCGGCATTTCTGAGATACGCGGTACGGACCTCATGCAACTTGCTATGCGTGTTCGTGACGAATACGAGCGCACACCGCCGAAATTGCGACCGCAAGCAATTTGCGTTGATGCTATCGGCGTCGGTAATGGTGCTTACGTCAATTTGAACTACATGAACTTGCCGGTTCGCAAGGTCATCGTTTCCAATTCCCCGACACGCAAGCCCGATCTCTACAGCCGATTGCGCGATCAACTTTGGTGGGAATGTCGAGAATGGTTTGTAGCTGGAAACGTCAGCATTCCTGACAATGCCGATCTGCGCAAGGAACTCGTTGCTCCATCGTACGATAGCGACAACGGCAAGATTAAGGTCGAGAAGAAAGACCTCATCAAGCGCAAACTCAAGGGCGCATCGCCTGACTTTGCAGACGCTTTATGTCTGACCTTTGCGATTTCACCGACACGTTTTGCAAGCCAATTCGGCATCGATCAGTTCTTGGCACCGCCAGTAGACCTGAGACGCTTCAACTGACGCGCAACGGCACGAGCCAAATAAATATGAGCATAACAACAAAAATGAGAACGGCGGAACAACCGCCGCGAAAGGCGCTATGGCGAAAAACACAATCAGTAAAAAGGTGGATGAACAAGCGTTAGCAAATCGCTTTGCTGGTCTGGTTCAAGGCGCGGTTGGCGTGTCTAGTGCGAAGATCGCGGACAAGAATACCGCAGCGCTCAAATATTACATGCGTGAACCGTTCCCGTTCGATCTTGATAAGAACGGCAATCCGATTAGGGACGCAAAATCCAAATACGTAAGCAGCGACGTTCAGGAACGCACCGATTGGGCCGTTGGTCAGGGCGTTCGCATTTTCGATAACCAATGGCAGGTCGTAAGTTTCTCTCCGAATGAGCCGAACGACCAGCCGATTGCGGACGAAATGACGGAAGTTTGCAACTTCATCATGCGTAACAAAAATTCGCATGTTGCAATTCTCTCCCCATGGCTCACGAACGGCTTTCTCACTGGCCTTGGCATCGCAATGGTGGAACTGCGCAAGGATCGCGAGGAACTATTGCCGGAAATGGTCAAGGGCCTGACCGACATTCAACTGGTCCAGATCGAGCAGCAGGAAGAAGCCGGGAAGATCATTATCGAAGAACGCGGCGACCCTTATTTTCCCGATACGCCACCACCTACGAATTTGCCACCTGAACTGGCAGCGCTTGCGCAGCAGATGCAGCCGCAAGTCAGAGATATAAAAATTCGTAAGGTTCGCGAAAACGTATCGATCAACATTCGCAGTTTGCCACCGGAAGATTTTATCGTGTCACGCGATGCTGACATTGACGAGCAGACCGGCGGAATCAAAGCCACGTTGCAGGGACATAAGCGCGTCATAAGCCGTGCTGACCTGATCGATATGGGTTTCGACAAAGCCAAGGTTGATAAAATCCCATTGTCGGAATCGGACCTAGAGGGCATGGCGCAGGAACGCGCTCTCATCACGGATTATGATACCAGTGGTGTTACCGGCGACGAGGTTACGGTCTACGAGATTTACACGTTCACGGCGATTGAAGGCAAAAAGCGCCGTCATTATCGCATTACGTTGGCTGGCGATCTCGAAACAAAGCCCGTTCTGCTTCATTACGAGGAAGTCAGCAAATTCTATCCGTATGCGCCATTTGTGCCGTTCCCGATCCCGAACACGCTTTTCGGTGAGGGCATGATTGATCGTGTCGGCCCGACACAGAAACTTGTTTCGCAGATTATCCGCGCACAGCACGACAATCTCAATAAGTATGTCGATCCGATGGTGGTGATTAATCCAGAAGTCACCCGCCACGATGATTTGCTCAACCCGTATCCGGGTAAGGTTATTCGTTCGGAAGACCCGACCGCTGGTATTTCGTGGGTACAGCCGCCGTTCACAGCGATGCAGGCGCAGCCGATTATCGACAATCTGAAAACGGAACTCGATTACACAACCGGCGTCGGTGGTTCGCTCGCCAGCGTAAATGCATCGGATCTACAGAACACGACAGCTACAGCGAACGCACAGCGCGCAAGCAGTCAGCAGATGCTTATTGAGAAAGTCTGCCGCCATTTTGCCGATACCGGCTATCGCTATATTTTCCGTGTCATCATCGATTTGCTTGCGAACAATCCAGAAGAAGCGCAACGCCTCGTCACTCGTCTAACCGGCAAGTTCACTCCGATCCGCATAGACGAATGGGACGCCGACATGGATATCACGGCGAACGTGGCTTTCGGTGTTACGGACAAGATGGGGAATGCAGCAAACTTGCAGGCAATCTTGGCCTTGCAGATGCAGTTGCAGCCGATGGGCCTAGCAAATCCACAAACCATATATGCGACAGCAACCAAGTTAGCCGAGAACGCCGGTTTCAAGAATGCCGGTATGTTCTTTGTCGATCCATCGACATTGCCACCGCCACCACCCGCACCACCACCGCCAGACCCGAACGCGGCACTCATCGCGGAAATGAAGCTGAAAGCCGAAGTGGACGCCAAGAGCAAAGCCGCCGAATACGAATTCGAGATGCGCAAGTTGTACGTGGAGAACGACTTGAAGCGCGATCAGATGGCACAGGACTTGGAACTCAAGCGCGCTGAGATCGAGGCGAAGTACCAAGCAGAGGTCAACGTCGCAAAGATACAGGCGGAACAAGATCGTCGTCGCACAGACGTCGATTATGCCATTGCGCTCAACGAGGCACAGACACAGTTGCAGCAAGCGCAGGGGATGCCAGACGCTCAAAGCACTCTAGGAAACGCGCCAGCACAGCAGCAAGCGCAGGGAGCGCCCAAAGCACCGCCGCAGCCTATGACACCACCTGGCGCCGGTATGATGCCTCCGCAACAGTAAGGGAGAACTTATGAATCAGGAAATTATTGCGCGTGGTGAAAACGCGAGACGTGTTCTGGACAATCCAGATTTCAAGCAGTTGCTTACCGATATTAAGCGCCATTTGTTTGACAAGTTTTCAGCGACGAACACCCTCGATGTGGAGGAACGGGAGAACCTTCACAAGTTGACGCTGGCTTGCAACCTGCTTGAAATGCGTGGACGCAAGTTCATCGAATATGCAGATACAGAGATCGCACTGGATGCTCAGCGCAAGGCATCCAAAGAAGCGTGAAAAATATTCAATTCAATAAATACCTCAACAATAACAACAATTGAGGTATCAACTCATGGATATGACCAACACTCCCGAACAGGGAACTGGTTTTACGGTCGATGAAGCGGCCACACAGATCGAAACCCTTTTGGACAGCCCACAGGCTACACCCGAAAAAGTAGATGCTGAAACGAACGAGACTCCCGAAGTCTCAACCCCGCTAGAAACAGATATCGAGAGCGACGAGGAACAACCGGAAACGGACTCCGAAACCGTCGAAGCAGATGAAGACGAAGGCGAACAGGACGAGAAGCAGGAAACACCCGTCGAACGCGACCCGGAAGAAATTGTATTCGAACTCGAAGGCCAAGCAATTTCACGTAAGGAAGCAGAACGCGGATTTCTGAGACAGTCCGATTACACGCGCAAAATGCAGGAACTAGCTGAACACCGCAAAAAGTGGATCGTTCAGGAAATTGACATGCATCAGGTGCGTGAAACTTCTGCGCAGACACTGAACCAATTGGCTCATCACGTCGCACAGGTCTTTGACATGACCGATTTCGGTCCAGAACCCGATTGGGCTGCTGAATTCGAACTCGACCCATACACCACACAGCAGAAACGCTTCCAGTGGGAAAAAGACAAGGCGGCATGGACCAAGAAGCAGCAGGAACGTGAAGCCGCTGTTATGGCGATTTACAACGCGCAGAAGCAGATTGCCGAACAGAACGCACGTTTTGCGAAAAACAAGCGAGAGCAGGACATCATTGATAGTCGTGCGGAACTTGCTCGCAGAATGCCAGATCAGTTTGGTGACGACAGAAAAGCGAATGTTGTCCTGAATGACATTGCTAACTTCTTGACCCAGCAGGGATTGCCTGCGGAGCAGATCGAGAACCTGACAGACCCGACAATGGTGCAACTTGCATATTACGCAAAGTTGGGAATGGAAGCGGCAGCAAAGATGCCGAAAGCAGTGAAGGCAATTGAAGCCAAGCCCGCTCTTACGATGCCGGGCACAAAAGACGTTAGCGCAAGTGGAAACTCAAGTGCATTGGAGAAAGACCTAAAGAGGTTGAAGCGTACAGGTAGTCTTGATGATGCTGCAAGCGCACTCAGCAAACTATTTTAATTAAGGAGAAGCCAAAAATGGCCGCATATACCAGTTATTCCGGTAAAAATATTGCAGAAGATATTGATAGCATTATCAACAATATCGACCCAACAGAAACCCCTCTATATTCCTCTTTGAAGAAGCGTTCGGCTGGCAATCGTAAGGTTGAATGGCTTTCGGACGATATTCGTCCTTCTAACCCAACGAACAGCGTTGCAGAAGGCGCGGACAGCGTTGACTCTGTTCTTTCGTCTCCGAAGCGTTTCAACAACTACGTTCAGGAATTTCAGGGCGTTGTAAACGTTTCCGACATTGCTAACGCTGTTGACACCATCGGTTACAAGCAGGAACTCGGTTACAAGACCAGCCTTGAAGGTAAAGCGCTCAAGCTGGATATCGAAGCCGCGATCGTCGGTAACAACGCAAGCCGCCCCGGTGCACAAATGACCGAAGGTGGATTGTTCGCAGGTATGGAGTCTTGGATTAAGACCGCAGCGAGCCATGGTACTGACGGTGAAACACTCGGTTTTGATGAAAATACTCATCTTGTTTCTGCACCGACAGACGGTACTGTTCGCGATCTCACAGAAGAACTTTTGCTTGATACGCTCCAGATTTCTCATGAAGCAGGTGGCACACCGAGCAAGATCATCGTTCCAGCGAACCTCAAGCGCGCTATCTCCCGTTTCTCTGGTGATGCCGTTCGCAACATGGAAACCAAGGACCGCAAGGTAACAAACACCGTCCAGATCATCGAAGGTGACTTCGGGATTTACGATGTGTCATACCACAACAAGGTTCGTTCCACGACGGTTATTGCTTACGATCCTGCTCTTTGGGAACTTGCTGTATTGCAGGGCTTCAAGACCAAGGACTTGCCAGCAAACGGTTCTTATCAGCGCAAGTTGCTCAACACCGTTGTTTCCCTCGTTTGCAAGAACGAGAAGGGCAACGCGAAGATTGCAGACGTAAAGCGCGGCGCTTAATCCGCAAGCATAGTGGGGGCGTAATTGCCCCCACAGCACCCAATAATAACAATAAGAAAAATGGTGCTGTTTTGGACAAAAGAATACTATTTGAAGTTAAGCCCGATGGCACAGAAATTTGGTGGCATACAGACGGCGCTTTCATCACAATCGAACATGTTGTTCCTGTTGATCAGATTATTGATGACAACAAAACAGCAGAGGCCGCATTCAATCGCAGTGGAAAACTCGGCGATCTCGTACTTCACGCGGAACTTCCCGCGCAGATGTATTGGGATTTGTACGAGAAAGGAGTTGTCGAGGATCGAACAGCGTTCAAGCGCTTTTTGAATGATCCCGATAACAAGTACCTGCGTAAAAATAATTTGAGGTTGTAACATGGCAATCTCAAATTACTCAGACCTACAGCAAACAATTGCCGATTACATTTTGCGTCCCGATGCGCCGATCAAGTCATTCATCGCATTAGCGGAGAATGATGTTTCCGTATTTGTGCGCCACTACATGCAGGAAACGCAGGTAACGCTCACAAGCAGCAACAATGAAGTTTTATTGCCAGCTAATTTTCAGGAAGCGCGCCGCATTGTCATTGATGGTGTCTTGGCGACGCCAGTTAGCGCGTACCGTGCAATTCTTCGCCCTGGCGAAATCGGCTATTACCAGCGTGGCAACTCCTATGTGATCGTGCCAGAGCGTGACGAGCCGCGCAGTGTTGAACTCATCTATTATGCGCGTGTCCCGGTCCTTTCCGATGCAGAGCCTACAAACTGGTTGTTGCAGCGTTTTCCCACTGTCTTGTTTCATGCCTCGCTTGTTCGTGCATATCGCTGGCTTAAAGACCCGACAGCAGAAGCACAGGAGAAAGCCAGCCTTCAGGAAGCGTTCGGCATAGTCGTTGCAGACGACAAGCGCGCTGTTACCAGTGGCAACCAGCCGACGGTTGATTTCGGAGGTGGGTGGTGATTATCGACAGCGTTTTCGGCCCATGGCGTCCTGACTTTCCAGACCTCAACAATCCGGGCCTTACGATGGCTCGTAATGTCACAGCGGGCGCAGGTGCTATGCAGGGCACAGTCACTTACAGCGCGTTGAAGCGCGCTCGCTTATACTCCGCTACATCAATGGCGAGTCGTCCGACTGGAACAGCGGTTGGTTTGGACCAGTACAACAATGCTAAGGTTTACGGTGGTTGTGCGAGCGCTCTTTATAAGTTGTCGCCGGGTGATCGCCAGTGGACGGATATGTCACGAACTGGCGGCTACAATGGCACTGAGTCAGATCGTTGGCAGTCCGTGGAATATGGCCCATATCAGATTTTCACAAATTTCACGGATGCACCGCAATACGTGGACATGAACACCGACTTGCAGTTTGCCGACCTTACTTCGCTGGTTAAAGGCAGACGTATCGGCACTCACAAGGGATTCGTGATCCTTGCGAACACGTGGGACCCGCTCGATTCCTTCAAACCCAATCGCATTCGTTGGAGCGGTCAAGGTTATCCGAGTGATTGGGCGTTCTCCGCACAAACACAGGCAGACTTTCAGGATATTAACGGCTACGGGCCAATTCAACGTATCGTTTGCGAGAATGACGTTTGGGTATTCCTCAAGAATGGCATCGTTCAAATGTCCTATATCGGTGCGCCATATGTGTATCGTTTCGATACTCGCGTTGAGGGCAAGGGCTGCTCAGTTCCAGAAAGCCTAGTTACGGTCGATGGCAAAACCTTCTTCCTCAGCGATGACGGCTTTTACATGTTCCAGAATGGCAACCTCATGCCAATCGGGAACGGCAAGGTAAACAAGTATTTCCTCCAGAAAGCGGAATCCTCGCAGTTCCATTTGATGACTGCCATGGTCGATCCACGTGCATCTTTGATCCATTGGACATTCGTTAGCGTGGACACGCCGAACGGCCTTCCCGACAAGACGATGATCTATAACTACCAGACCGGCGAATGGTCAGAGGCAGAGGCTACAGCGCCATTCACGTTCAATACGATTGCGCTTTCATGGACAATCGACAAGCTGGACGAATTCGGAACGCTTGATGATGTGCCTGCCAGTTGGGACGATCCAATTTGGGCGGGTGGCTCTGCATTGCTCGCGGGTATGGATATGACCGGCAACGTCTACATTTATTCAGGTGACACATTGCCAGCGATCTTCGAGACGCAGGAGCAATTGCTCATCAATTCGGTTCGGGCTGTTGATCCTAAAGCAGTAGGCGACCGCACAAATGTTATGGGTGTGCGCCCGTTTTTCGAAGGTTCGCAGGCAACGGCTTCTGTTGCAGTGGGATCGCGCAGCACAAGCAACGGCGTGGTGCAGTGGTCAAATCCATCGCTCCAACATGCCGAAACGGGCTTCGCATATTTCCGCGTTCAAAATCGCTTCCATCGCTTTCGTCTGCAATTGCGCGGTGAATGGGACAAAGCAAGTGCCATTCAAATAGACGCTAATGCGGCGGGTTTCAGATAAATATCTGCGACCATAAGGAGGCGAAATGGAAGGCGTTTATAATCCAGAAGACCCAAAACATGTTGCGCGTGTCGTGAATGATCTTGTTCGTCAATTCGATAATACAGGATCGTTGACACTCAACACGTCTGCAACATCGACGGTTGTTATGAATCCGAAGGTCGTTTGGTCAACAGTTCCATTTCTTATTCCAGCTAACGCGAATGCAAAAGCAGAACAGTGGTGGATTGAAAGTGTTGGCATCGGACAGTTTACGGTCGGCCATGCAAGTTCAACGACTGCAAGGAAATTTTATTACGTATTACATGGAGTATAATGGCGATAAAGCGGATTGATACAGCGGTTGATTTTGATGCTGAATATCCGCGAGTACGAGAATGGCTAATCAGCGCATTCAAATATTCCGCCAATAAAATTGATGAGCGTCAATTGCTCCAAGGACTGGACGAGCGAGATTACTTGCTTTGGACAGCCAATAACGCGGCTTGTGTAACCTCACTAACCGAATGGCGTGGTCATCCAGTTTGCGTGTTCTTTGTTGTCGGCGGTGCAGCAGGGAAAGCAATCAAAGAGATTTTTGAAGAAGGCTTGCCGGTAGTCGAGCAATACGCACGAGAGCACAACTGCAAATATGTGCTGGGTATTGGTCGAATACAGTGGGTGAGAATTGTCGAACGATACGGTTTCACAACAGAAGGAAACGAATACTATAAGGAAGTTTAATTATGGGAAGTACGCCTAAAGAAACAACAACAAAGGTGGAACCTTGGGACGGCGCGAAACCTTATATTTTGGAATATTTGAAGCAAGCCGATCAGATGTACAAGGATGGCAAGCCCGAATATTATCAGGGCAGCACGGTAGCCGACCAGTCACCAGCCACTAAAGATGCATTGGCCCAACAGGAAGCGCTTGCGCGTCAGGGTTCATCTGCAATCACGAATGCACAGAACACCGTCAACAACATCACGCAGGGAAACAACTTCTCGCAGCAGCCTAACCAAACGCTGTCGCAGTTGCAGAATGGCGTTGATGTGGGAACCAACCCAGCGACAGCGGGTGTTAACAATATTGCCAGCGGCGCGAACACCGGACAAGCACCGGGACAATCCACGCTTAACGCAGGTGCAAACTACACGAACGCCGCTTCCGGCTTGCAGCAGCAGCAGGCGAACAATCTTGCAGGATCGAACAATCCAGCGATGGATTATTTGCAGCAAACTGCGTCCGGCGCGAACATCGGCAACAATCCATATTTGGATCAGATGGTTGCGACACAGCAGGGCAAGATTGCCGAGCAACTTGCCACTGTCACGAACCCGCAGATAGCCTCTCAGGCCGCATCATTGGGTCGAATGGGTTCTGCTGCATTTGCTAATCAGCGCAACAAGGCAGACCAGACAGCAGCAACCGCAATGGCGCAAGTTGCAACCGATATGTACGGGAATCAGTACAATACGGATAAGGATCGCCAGTTGTCGGCGGCTGGTCAGTACGGCAATTTCTACAATACCGATCAGCAGAACCAGATGCAGGCCAATTCAAATCTCGCGAGCACGAGTTCGAACCAACAAGGCTTGCGCAATGACGCTGCAAACTCCCTGAATAGCCAGTACCAGTTCGATAAAAATTACCAGCTACAGGGCTTAGGCTTGCAGAATGACATTTATCAGCAGGGCGTGAACAACAAATTCAACAACGCCAACTTGCAGATGAATGCCGCAAATTCACAAGCGGGTAATCAGAACGCACAGGCTAACACTCAGTTGGGTGCTGCTGGTATGGCTGGTGATATGTATGGGCTTGGCTATCTGCCTTCGCAGTATTTGCAGCAGATCGGTGCGATGCAGGATGAACGCAGTCAGAACGTCTTGAATGCAGATATTCAGCGTCATGATTTCCAGCAAAACCAGCCGCTAGCGAACATTGCCAACATGATCAATCTGGCCAACGGTGGCGGGTACAACAACACCACAACGCCGGTTTATTCCAACACAGGCAGTCAGGTGCTTGGTGGATTGACCTCGCTGCTTGGTCTGTTCTCGCTTTGCGATGAGCGCACCAAGATTGTTTTCGAGTGCGTCGGCAAATTCCCGAACGGCATTCCAATGTATCGCTTCGCGTACAAGGACAACCCGGAAGAAATCTTTATCGGGCCGCTTGCGCATGAGGTTGAGGAAGTTCTGCCGGATGCAGTCGTTGAGATTAACGGCGTGAAACTCATCATCAATGATACATTTATGGAGGCTGCATAATGGCCGGATTTGATATTTTAGAGTTATTGAAGCGCTTGCGTGGCGAACAGGAACAGACAGGGTTGCTCGGTGCACAGGCCGAGCAACCAGCACCAGAGCAAGCCCCCGCACAGGCAGCACCTACCGAAAGTGGTGGCGGTGGTTTGCTTGGTAGCTTTATGCCGTCCGATCCGTCGAAGCGTGAGGCGATGGCGATGGCGCTTATGAGTGGCGGCGCGAATATGATGGCGGCAGGCGGTCCATCGACAACACCAATGAATTTCGGAAGTGCGCTCGGTGCTGGTTTCAGTGGCGGCGTGCAAGCGTATCAGGAAGCCATGAAAAATGATGCTGCTATCGGTGCAAGCCGTTCGAAGGTTCGTACTGACCAGCTAAAAATGCAGCAGGCACAGGACGCACAGGATTTCGCAAATACCATCGATGCCAATGGCAATAACCCGTTTTCGATTGAGTTTCTAAAGAAGTATCTCAAGAGACAGATCGCCAGTGGAGACGATGAAGGTGCACGTGCAACGATGGCTTTGATCCAGCGTCTTGACGACGAGCAGCGTAAAGATGGCCGTGTGCTTGATGAAAACGGCAATTACGTCAACGCCGATGGCACTGTTGATGCCGCGAGAGAAATGGAACAGGGCAAGGCCGCTGGTCGTGTTGCAGGTGAGGAATCGCAGAAACTCACCGACGATATTCGCGAGTACAATTTGTATCGCGATCAGCAGAAGGCCAAAGGTCTTGAGCCGATGGAGTTCCGTGATTGGATGCTTGATCAGAAACGAGCGTCGGCACAGCAGATCACAATCGGCGGTGGCACAGACAAGCAGTTCTTCGATACCATGCTGGAGCAGAACAAGACTGCGCAGCAGAACGTCAAGGGTCTCACTGCTATCGGTAACGCTCGCCAGTCGGTGCAGGATGGAGCAATTCTCGGTGCTGGTGCTGATTTCCGATTGGGCTTGCAGAAGATTGGCGCTTACTTAGGCGTCACCGACAGCGATAAAATCTCGAACACAGAAACTTTCCGATCTGCAATTGCCCCGCAGGTTGCAGCGATGTTGAAGGAAACAGTTGGTTCGACACAGATTTCGGACAACGACCGTGCGTTTGCTGAAAAAGCGGCAGGTGGTTCTATCGATTTGGATGAGAAAACCATTCTCCGTTTGCTTGATATCATGGAGCGCATGAACCGCGTCTCGCTTGAGAATTATCAGCGTCGTGTCGATACGATCTATCCCGAAGGCAAGGGCTTTGATCGCGAACGCGCAATCCTGCAAGTGTCCGTTCCAGAGCCGGTTGCTCCGAAGTCTAAGGCCGACAAGAAGGGTCCGAGATTGTTGGGGGCAACTGCGCCAACAACCGATAACGATACCTTCACTGACGATCAGGGCGTTAAATATCGTTACATCGGGCCAGCGGGTGGCAATCGCAATGACCCGAAAAATTGGGAAGAAGTACGATAATTAGAGAAGCCCGGTAAACGGGACGAGGTGAATAGTGGCAAAGCCCGCACTCAATAGTAATGCGCATTATGCTTATCGATATTACATCGACAAATATAATCTGAAACCGCACCAAGCAGCCGGTATTGTCGGCAATCTTATGCAGGAAAGCACCATGAACACGGGTGCGCGCAATAAGGGTGACGGCAGCGACGGCACGGATAGTATCGGCATTGGTCAGTGGAATGGTGATCGCGCTCGCGCTTTGCACCGTTTCGCTGGTGGCAACGTGAACAATTTGGACACACAGTTAGATTTCGTAATTCACGAAATGCGCAACGGTCCAGAACGTGCCGCCTGGAATAACCTCATGGCAGCGGACAACGTGAACGACGCGACCGCTGCAATGATCGGTTACGAACGTCCCTTCGGTTATAAGCGAGACAATCCACGTGCCGGTCACGGTTGGGATAATCGATATGCTTGGGCGCAGGAAATTAACGGTGCAAGCCCAACGGATATAGCTAGAAGCGCACAGTCACATTTGGGATCGACGCAGCAGCCGGACTTCGGTTCGCGTGTTGAACCTGCAACGCAGGAGGTGTCACAACCGACCGCAGAGCAGCAGACAGCGCAAGCAACGGCACCTAGCACCCCTGATGACCGTGGCTTCGGCCAGCGCTTGTTTGATCGTGTTTTGGGCACGGAAACACCGGAGCAAGCAAAATCACCGGTTCTCGGAAAAATGCTGCCAGATGAATTCATGGGCGTGAACACCAAGAAGGGAATCAACCTGCTTGGCGCTCTTAGTTCATCGATGCAGGAAGCAGACGCGCAAGCGAACAAGCAGGTGCAAGCAGCATCGCAGTCGGCACAGGCCAGACGCGGACAGGCGCAGCCGGTTCAAGTTTCCATGATGAGTTCGATGGCAAAGCCGAACCAACAGGACATGGGCCAAGCGCTTACGCAGATGCGCGACCAAGGCACGAATTCACAAACGAAAGACATTGCAAGCCTGTTGCTGGCTCTCAATGGCGCAAACAATCCGAACGCGCTCCAAGACCTATTGAAGAAAAAGAAAACTGGTTGGGGCGGCAGTTACGGAAATTGGGGAGCATAAGATATGAAGCCATGGGAAATGGACTGGTCACATCTGGACCAGCAGACCGAGCAAAAGCCGAAGGGCAAGAAGCCTTGGGAAATGGATTGGAATGAGGACGGTACGCTCAAGCAGAGCGAGCCAGCACAGCAGGAAGAACCCGCAATAGCCGAACCTGATATTGCTGATCTTGACCGCGATTTACGTGTCTCATGGGGCACACGTATGGAACTAGGAGCATTGCATAAACCGGAAGATCGATTGAAGGCGATGCGAAAGCGTTACCCGGATGCGCAACTCTACGGCGATGATGACATCATCTATACCGACCCAGAGACAGGTAAGGTCGGATTGCTCAATCCCGAAGGTTTCGATTTGGGTGATATCCCTAGCATCGTTCCAGAAATTGGCGAAATAATCGGCGCTATCATTGGTGCTGGTGGTGGTGCAACAGTAACAGGTGCCGCCAGTTCTGTCGTTCCGGTACTCGGTACAGGTGCAGGCGCTGTTACCGGCGCGATGGCTGGTGCTGGTGCTGGCGGCGCAGCGGGTAAAGATATTGTCGAACGCGTTATCAATTGGGCGTACGACAACGAGGACACACGCGACACAGGCGAGTATATTAGGGATAAGGCGATTGACGCAGGCGTGAACGCGGCAGGCGAGGGCGTCGGTCGTGGTGTTGTCGCAGGCTTTAAAGCTGGCAAGCGCGGTATCGATGGACTGATTGCAGGAAAAGCCGACGATGCAGCAGAAGCAGCAGGACGATACAACGCATATAAAGAAGCAGGAGTTGAACCGACTGCCGGTATGATTACAGGCACGACGCGCACGACAGCCCGTGAAGGTCGCTTGCTTGCCGATCCTAGCAGTCGCGTTGCTCGTGCACACGAGTTGGCCGACGATATTCTGGATAAGCGATACACTGGTCTTGTCGATGGTGTTGCCGGTCCTCGCGGTGTGACAACACCGGAAGGTGCGGGCGCTGCTCTGCAAGAGGCGGGAACGCAGGCTAGAGACTTCATCAAGGGTCGCATTAACGACGCTTACGACCAGACCGACACGCTACTGCGAGACGCTCGTTCGCCCGGTAAGAATGTGCGTGAATTGCTTGATAATCTCCAGAAGGAGAAAGCCGCTTTCGGTCGCTCAGCCGAATTGAACAAAGGTCCGGTCATTGATGGCGCGATCAAACAAGCCGATGCGCTGTCAACGGACTCTGTTTTCAATGGCGTCCCGTTTGGTGATCTCAAGGAAACCCGCACAGCCATCGGCAATCTTGCATTCGGCAATTCCGGTGCAAGCGCGTACGAGCAGAACCTTTATAAGCGTCTTTATGGTGCGATCACTGCCGATATGGACGATGCAGCGAAGCAGGCAGGGCAGGCCGGTATCGACTCGCTACAGGCGGCAGAGAAGGCCAATCGCGAATACGTCAAGCAGGGCGGCACAAAGGATTTGCTCAAGCCTTTGGTGAAAGAGGCAGATCCGATTAAGCCGTATCAGACGTTCCAGCGATATGTTCGTGAGGGCAATGCTACAGCGCTTGACCGCATGAGAACCGAAATCGGTGCATCCGGTGGTGATGAGCAATGGCGTCAGACTGTCGGCACGATGCTCGACAACATGGGACGCAAAGCCGACGAGAACGGCATTGAGGTTTTCAATCCGAAGAAGTTTTTTGCTGACTTCAACAAAATTCCTGACAACGTGAAGGACGTAATGTTCAAGGGAACGGACCTTGAGAAGTATCGTGCCGACTTGGACAAACTTCATAAGATCGCAGCTTTTCGCAGTGCCAATCCATCGAGGGCCACTCGCAGCAATTGGGGTAACAAACTGCTCGATATTGGTATGAGCGGCCTCGGTTCGATCACTGGCGGTCCATGGGGCGCGGCGGCAGGTGCGGTTGTTCGTCCGGTCAAGGAATTTGCAGCAAACGCATACATGGATCGCTTGCTTGTCGATCCTGAGTTTGTCGGCTGGCTCGCTGGCATCCCGCAAGCACAGATGCAGAAAGGCGGATTGCGTGAGTACGTGAAGAAACTCCACGTTATTCGCCGTGGCGCGTCTGCTGCAACTGCCGATGCGATCAACCGCTATATGCGCGATGCAGGAATTGACGGCGAAATCGAAGAATAAAGGTAAATACGAAACACAGGAACACGCAAAAGCGTGACACCCAATAACAATAATAAGAAAGCGGTGTTCACTTATGGCAGATATTATAGACAGTTCATGGAACCCAAACGATGAGGCCAATACTGGCGTAGCACCAGACGGCGTTCAGGGTGGTTATGCTCCGAGTACGGTTGCTCCAATTATTCGAGCAATTCGCGGTGCAGTTCGACGTTCCTATGAACAAATCAATCCGATTTTCACTAGCACAGGATCGGCAAATGCTTATGTCCTGACTTATCCAATTGCTCCGGCGAAATACACCAAAGGCATCATCTATGCGTTTTGGGCGAATCATACGAATACGGGCGCTGCTACGCTCAACATCAATGGCCTTGGTGCAAAAGCCATTACCAGCAGCGATAAGAATCCGCTGGTTGCCAACCAGATACTAGCCGATACGGTTGTAACAGTAGTCTACGATGGCTCTGCGTTCCGCATGATCGCTGCGTCAACGGTTAATCCGAAGTTCACTGGCACGACCTCGTTGGAGAACCTGACTGTATCGGGGACAACGAATGCGCAGGCAATCAACGTTACGACAGTTAGCGCAACTGGCACGATGAACATCAAGTCGGAAGGCAATCGCGTCCTGTGGTTCAGGGATGGTGAAGGGAAAGAAACCGGGCTTATCTATAATAACAGCGGAACCAACAACACACATCTGCGCGCATACACGCCGGGAGAAACGACTTACAAAGAGACCATTTTGCAGTCAGACGGCCAGTTGATACTCGGTGCATCACCTTCAAGCGCATCGGCGGCGACAACAAAGTCTTATGTGGATACGCTTGCAGGTACTAAATTGTCCCTTTCCGGCGGTACAGTCGCAGGCAACCTTGTAGTCGCTCATCCTTCTGATGTGTCGAACGTCTACATGCGCGGCGGCGGCTCCAGAACTCTTTTCTTCCAAGATGGCGCTGGTGCAAATCAGGGACTGGTGCAATCGGGTGGAACGTCTAATAACCTGCTTCTACGTGCATACGCGCTTGGCAATCCGGCTTCGTATAAAGATGTTACGTTGCGCGCTTCCGATGGTGCTTTGATCCTCAACCATTACGCTACCGATGCAAACGAAGCGACGAGCAAGACCTACGTTGACAATGCAGCAGAAGCCGCTCGTGCTAGTGCAGTCAGCGCGACAAACGGGAACATGGCCGGTCGCGCATATCCGCGCAGATCAGACGGCGGTGCACTAAACTTCTATTGGTCCGGTCAAGGTGGCCAGCCATCTTGGTTATGGGGTGGTAACGGAAATGGCAATGACATGTACGTTTACAATCCCGCCAACTTCAACGTGAATGCCGTTGGCGGCTGGACACAGGCAACAATCTCCAACCAGATTGAAGGCCGCGCTGCTGCATGGGCGAGACAGGAAGCAAGGTATCGCGCTCGCAAATGTGGCTCGTGGGATCAGTGGAACTTTACCTCCCATGACCAGCGAATGCAGAACAATACGGGTGAGAATATCTACTATACGGCGAAGTTAACCGGAACCTATGCCAATAGTGTTCAATTACAGATAAGCCCGGACAACGGCACGTACTGGACTGTATGTACTACGCTGGGCGGTGACACCGGCAACGGCGAGTATAGCGGAGGTTGTTTACCTCCGGGCTGGTGGATGCGTTTGATTCGCGGTTCGGGTTCTTACAACGGCAATGTCATTTTAATTTGGTGATTTATGGAAGAAAAAGCATACTCAACATATTGGATTTATTCAGCCAGCACCGGTGTTTTTGGTCGATTAAGCACAGCCGAAAGGGCACTTGAAGGCTTAGATGCAGATGCGAGAATCATTCCCGCAAAACCCGAGGGCGAGTATCGTTTCGATGCACCTTCTAACGAATGGGTGCATTCGCCGCAACCTGAGCCAACAGTAGAAGAATTGCGCGAGCATATGCCTCCGCTGGAACGTGTCGAGTTTCGTCTACGCTTGAAGAAAGCAGCAATTACCACGAGCGTTATCAAAGCAGCAATTGCAGCAGTAGCCGACGAGGAATTGCGCGAGGATTACGAAATCATTTGGGAAGACGGTCAATCGTTCGGTCGCCTTGATCCGCTAGTGCTTGCAATATTCGAGTACGCAGGAAAAACACCGGAACAGGCAGACAGCATATGGGAAGGTTGAGGGGGATTTGCCCCCCAAATCATTTGCTTAGAACACGACTTTCACATCCACGAGATCGGCGTTGTCTTCATTTTCTTTATAATATGTCGTGCCGCCGTCACGGTCGACGTTCAATTCGTGGCGTGTGAAACAATCTTTCGGCGACGTTGTTAACTTGCTATAGATTTCAGTGAGCGCTTCATTCGAAAGCCTTGTAGGGCGAAAAGTTTGCCAATCGCCTGACAGCCACCCAGATACGAATGCGGTTAGCTGACGTTCCACTACAAACTCGACACTTTGTTTGTTATCGATTTTATCGGCTATGGTTGTATAATCGGTAGCGTAGTTCAACATGGTTGCCCCCTTGATAATCAATCACCTTTTGGTCGATTCGCGTCCATTATTCTAACCAATGTTTCGCGCTTTGCATCAAGTTGGTCGCGTTCCAATTCGCTTTCATATGTTCGGACAAAATTATCGACCGTCAACGGCGACGGACCATCCCGCATTGGCGATGTTGCAAGATCGAATTTGTTCGTCAGTCGGCCTTGCTTGTCGAATTCATATGCGACGATGCCAGCACCGATAATCACTCGGAAGCGTCGTGTATCCATATCGAAGGATATAAAGTCGATAATCTGCGTGAGTGCTTGCGCGATCTTTGACCGGCTCTCGTAGACTTTCTCGTCCGATCCGGTTTCCCACATCATGCGCTCGCTGGCGATCCGTTCGGCAAGCGAGTTAGCGTTACGTTCTGCACTGTCCAGCGTCATCAAATCAGCGCGCAATATTTCGAGTTCGGCTTTGGTGCTATCCTCGCGGGATCGACGTTCGGTCAGTGCCCGCATCACGTCCGCACGAGTTGCGTCATCTTCGGCCATCGCTGCAACGCTCATGAGGTTTTTGCGCTGCTTCTCCAATTCCGCGAGCGTGGTTTCGTGGCTAGCTATCTTCTCCTGCAACTGCTGCTTTCCAGCGCTGTTGTTTTCACGAGCAAACGCGGAGAATGAGTGAAACTCCCTCACGTGATCGAGAATTGCATTCTCAACCTTGTCGTATCGGAATTGTCCGCTTGGTCCGGTGCATGGTCCACCGCGATAGTTGTTGTCACAACGAATGTACTTTTGAGGGTTCTTTGCAGCACCGCCCGTTTTAATGAGCATTCGGCCCTGACAATGTGCGCAAGTGGCGAGTGGCCCAATTAGGTTCGTGAGCCTTTCGCCTTTTCGTCCGGCTGAATTGCGAACCCGCTTGTTCTTCTGCACTCTCCAGAAAAGTTCCTCACTAATTACCGCTGGCAGATACCCGCGCAGTAATTCGCCGTATGGTTGTGACTTTCCGTTAACACGATGAACCGGCTGATACGTTCCGATCACCGCTTCGTTCCGTAAAATTAACCCTACCGTTGGCTGTTGCCATTCACCTTTACCGGTCAGGGTAGGGGTCTTCGCCTCATTGAGACGACGAGTAATTACGATCTGGCCTATGCCTGCATCGGCCCACTCGTATATCTGTCGCACTGTGTCGGCATGCTTGTTCAGCCGGTACTCATATTTGTCCGGTGCAATCTCGATTTGATCGAGCCAACGGAACATGTGATGTGAAAAACGTGTCTCACCGGCAAGCGCCCGTTTGCGTCTGCCTTCGGCTGCTCGTTGCAGTCGGTCACTTTTTGTCTGGCTCTCTTCATGTGCACGAGACATGATTGCCAGCGACATCATTAATTGCGTCCAGTTCTCGTCAACGGTCGCATCGGAGTAAACCTGCTTATCTGCAAGCGTTACAATGGTTATTCCGGCGTTGATTAGATCGATGAACGGGCCGAGCGCGTTACGAACTTGCAGTCGTGAAAGTCGATCCAACGACTCAACGAGCAGGTAACTACCGCGTTTGATTTGTCCGCTTTGCACAAGTTCCAGAAAGCGTCCAAGCGCGCCGGATCGCACGTTTGCACCAGTGTAAGCACTGACGCCAATATCGTGCAGAGAGTCGTCCAAACGGAGATTGTTTTCGGCTGCATATTCGCGACTGCGTTCTAGCTGGCGACGAAGCGAATCACCCTTCAACTGTTGTTGGGTACTCATGCGCACATAAGAATATGCAGTGGGGCGAATGTCGGTTTCTTCCATTGGTACAGCCTTCTTTAACCATTAACGGCTATGGTTAAGGAACTCCCTTCATTTAGCAGTTGCTAACTAAGTCGCTTAACGTAATAGCACAATACAAAACTTAACGTTAAGTCGGATTTAACTTTTGCCGAATAGTCTTCCCCACAAACATCCGTACCGTCGCTTCCGGCGGCGTGATTCTCCGATGGGGCAGACATATGAAAAGTCTTACGAAAACTCTTTTTGCCGGTGTGGCGGCATCGGTTGCCCTCACGGCCATGGTATCTGTCGCGCTGGCGGCCGATATCATCGAACCTGTGCCGGAAGTCCCTGAAGTCGTTGTCGCTCCGCCTGCCGTTGGCGGCTGGTATCTGCGCGGCGACATCGGATACTCCAAGGCCAAGTTCAAGGATGCGGATTACGCAACCATTGATAATTGCGACACCTGCGGCGGCGGCTCGCCGACCTTCGGCAGCAACACGCTCTATGGCGACCTGAAGGGCTCATTCCTTGTGGGCGGCGGTGTCGGCTATCAGGTGACGGATTATTTCCGCACCGACCTGACGGTCGACTACATGACCCGCGCCAAGTTCGATGGCCATACCTATGGCTCGGCCTGTAACGGCGATATCAACTGCGCTTCCGACGAGCGCGGCCGTTTCTCTGCACTTTCCATTCTGGCCAATGCCTATGTCGATCTCGGCAATTTCGCCGGCTTCACGCCTTATGTCGGCGCCGGTATCGGCGGCACCCGCGTAAAGTGGGGCGATCTCGACGATGTTCGTTATGGCG
>Ga0180216_1000480_pt1 | contig 42397 bp, 42 predicted proteins | sample eDN3rd37CBELigMG_FD_128879 | JGI IMG/M metagenome (GOLD analysis project Ga0180216, IMG submission 128879) | Enriched Miracle-Growth compost microbial communities from Emeryville, California, USA - eDNA 3rd pass 37_C BE-Lig MG (version 2)... ...
CGAAGAGGACGAGGACGAAGAGGACGAGGACGCAGGAGGACGCAGGAGGACGCAGGAGGACGCAGGAGGACGCAGGAGGACGCAGGAGGACGCAGCGGACGACGGCGATGTAGAGCACGACGGTGGGCGACGAATCGGGCGACGCAGAGGACGGCGGGGACCAGCACGAGGTCGCGAGCGTGCCTTGTTACGGTGGATTGTAGACGAACCTCCCACTCGCCTCGGTGCACGCCAATTCGACCACACCAGCGCTCTCGAACGGATGGCGGCCGTCAGCCTCGGCGCGGCGGCGCTCCTCGTCGCCAAGCGGCTGGCCCAGGGCACGGCCGTGGCCGGCGGCGGCGCCGCCGCGTGGCTGCTCGCCGACGACCGCCGCCGCGAGCAGACCCGCCGCACGCTCGCCTTCTACCGCACGATGGTGCCCATCTACGCGCACTACCGCTGGACCGAGTGGCGCGTCGACGGCAAGCCCGCGGACGAGCGCGACGCAGCGTTCGACGCCCTGCACAACCTGTACGCGCCCAAGATGTTCGACCTCATCTCGTCGCTGCGCGGCCTCTACGTCAAGCTCGGCCAGATCGGCGCGACGCGCGGCGACTTCGTGCCGGAGCGGTACCTCGAGGAGTTCTCGCGGCTGCAGGACGGCCTGCCGCCCGAGGACTTTAGCGTCATCCGCGGCATCATCGAGGGCGACCTCCAGCGGCCGCTCGAGGACGTGTTCGAGTGGGTCGACCCCAAGCCGCTCGGCGCGGCCTCCATCGGCCAGGCGCACGCGGCGCGGCTTAGGAACGGCGACGACGTCGTCGTCAAGGTTCAGTACCCGCACGTCAAGCACCACTTTGCGCTCGACTTTACCACCGTCCGCTCCTTTGCCCGCTTCGCCCAGCCCGAGTTCAACGAGATCTGGGACGAGTTGGAGCAGCAGTTTATGACCGGTCCGAACCAGCAAGAGGGAGGGCTTGAAGCGCGCCGTTCGCCCGCGGTCCCTAACCCTTGCCTCGCTCGCCCCCCCCCCGCCGCCGTGTGCGTGCGCTGGCCAGAGTTCAACTTTGAGCGCGAGGCCGCCATGCAGAAGCGGATCGCCGCCAACCTGCTGCCGTACTATGGCGACCGCATCCACATCGCCAAGGTCTACGACGACCTCGTCACGCCCAACGTCCTTGTCATGGAGCGGGTCCGCAGCCGCCCATTCGGGGCACGCGCCCGGTTGCATCAGCCTAACCGCCGCCGTCTTGGCCAGCGTGCCGCGCCTCGGCTTGCCCCGGGGCAGATCGAAGGGCCGAAGCTGGTGGACGGCATGAAGGCGCAGCTGACGGCGATCGCCGAGAGCCAGGGCATGACCCTCGAGCAGATGCGCCAGCAGTACACGGCCAGGCCCAAGAACGCCGACGGCACCGGCGACGCCGTGCCGCCCTTGCGCATGCCGTCGCCGTGGGTCGTGCGCTCCTACCTGTGGTACATCCGCTTGCGGCAGTACATGCGCAATGTCGGCATCTTCCTCTACAATATCACGCTGGGCTGGCTCCGCGGCGCCCTGCCCTACACGCGCCCCGTGCCCGTCCTCCACGCCTCGCGCATCATGACCACCCTCGCGCAGGTCAACGGCCACGCCGTGCTGGTAAGCGCGTCCGCGCGCGCGCGCGCAACCTGCGATGGACTGCATCGTGAAGCGCCGCCCTGACCCTGCCCCCCCCTAGAACGCGCCCAACTCGTTTGGCAATTAGGTGGACGGCCTCTTTAATGCGGACCAGCACCCGGGCAACATCCTGCTCATGCCCGACGGCCGGCTGGGCCTGATCGACTTTGGCCAGGTGAAGGAGATCGACGAGCCGCGGCGCTACCAGCTCGCGCGCCTGATGCTCGCGCTCGCGCGCGACGACCGCGCCGCGGTCGTGGAGGAGTGCAAGCGGCAAGGGTTCCGCACCAAGCGCATGGACCCGGAGGCGATCTACCTCCACGCCGTCTCCAACTTTGACCGCGACACGCGCGACGTCACGGGCGGGCGCAACCTCCAGCAGTTCATCGAGTACCTCAACGAGCTCGACCCGATCGACACGCTGCCCACCCACCTGATCATGCCGGCGCGCTGCGCGATCCTCATGCGCAGCGTCGGCACGCTGCTGGCGTACCCCATCTCTGTCGCCAAGCTGTGGCAGCCGATTGCCGACCGCGTCGTGAAAGACTATGCCGCTCGCCATCCGGAGGCCGCGGTGTAGCCGAGCATGTGTAACAACACACCCTGTCGCCTGTGGGCGATCGCACTGGCATCATCTTATGTCCCTTGTAGCCCATGTGCATGTACACTGGATCCCGCGCGCCTGTCATAGCACTACGAACGCCTCTGCGTGTTTGTTCGCCGCCCTGTACATGCACTAGTCGCCCTGGTCGTCGCCCGCTGGCTCGACCGGCAAATCGTCCGCTTTCCCCATCTGCACCAGCAGGTCGTACAGCTCCGAGTTGCCTGCAGGAGCGCTCGCATGCGCGGAGCGCGTGCCGCGCCGGCTCGTGAGCCACGGCCTCTGCCCGCCGCTCGCGGCTCGGTGCGTGGGGCCGTACTGGGGTTGCGCTCGTAGGCCTTCCGGAGGAAGCTCACGCCCTCGTCGTACGCGTCCAGCACCTGGCCGTCGTCCTCCAGCAGCGTGCTCTTCAGGATCAGCGCGTCGCCCAGCTGGGGTCGTGCACGCAGAGCCCCGCCCGCGCCGACGCGCCGCCCTCAGCGCCCACGACGTCAGCAGGCCCAGGTGGAACTACGAGTCCGTACGCCCTTCAGCAGGTCTGCGGGCGTGTCCTCGGGGTCCTCCACTGCTGCCAGCGCGTCGCGGTAGCTCTGCACGCTCCGGTTGGCGAGGTCCTGGTGGCCACGGCGCGCATCGCCAACTGCGACCTGCCGCGTCTTAGCGCCTGCCTGCCTTCACCCGCTCCAAAGCGGCGTGCCGTACCAAAGCGTCCGCCGGCCTGGCGGTGGCCAGGGCGCTGGCCAGCCCGTGCAGGGCGCTGCCGTGGACGGTCAGCACAAAGTGGTCCTTGGGCGCCAGCCCCGCCGCCGCCTCGGACGACGCCAGCGCCTTCCGGTAGACGGCCTGCTGATGCGGCCCCGCCGACTGCACGGCGGCGTACGAGACCAGGTACTTGGCCAGCAGCGCCATTTCGTCCGCGCGCTTCGACGCCGAGCTCATCAAGGGGAACGCCTGCGGGATGGTGGACCTTGCGGCCGGCAGCGGTCCGGCGTCAGCCGCGCCTTGAGGGGCGCGCCCATGCCCAGGCGCCGGATGGCGCCGCACCTGCTCATAGTGGGCCACGCCCTGCTCGTACAGCTCGGTCTCCTCCGCGGATGGCGCCACTGGCAGCTCCTCGGCATCAGCCGGGGCGTCAGCCTGCTGCGCGGCCACCAGGTCCTCGTGCTCCATGAGCGCCTGGCCGGTGCCACCCCATCAGCGCCAGGAGCGGTGAGCGGCGTCAGCGCCGAGTCCAGCCGTAGCGTCCGGGGGTCGTGTCGCGGGCCGCACCAGCGTGAGCTCGGTGCGGCCGAGGCCGATGCACGCCTTGGCCTTGAAGCTCGTCGACATGCCCTCGCGGTCCACCAAGCTGGCAAACTTGGTGCGCGCGCGCTGCAAGTACTCCCTGCGGTCAAGGCTCGTGATAGCGGTGGCGCGGCGCCAGCGTTTAGCGCCAAAGACTTGGCGACACCCCGCGAGGCGGGACGAGCGTACTTGAGCGGGTAGTACTCGCCAAACTCGCGCATGCAGTGCGCCCACGTCAGGACAAACTCGCCGTACTCCTTGCCGTCCTTCTTCTCATGGGCCTCGTCCTCCTCCTCAAACTTGGCCAGGGCCCTCTCAAAGAGCTTGATCGCGATCTCGGCGTTGTCGTCCGCGCGCTCCTCCGCGGCCATTTCGTACAGATCCGACGCATCCGGCTGGGCGCCGCCACAGCAGAGCCAACCATGGCGAGGTTCGTCAGCATGGCCAGCCAGCAGCGGGTGCGGGCCGTGTGCCCGCTTGCGCGGCGTCGGTACCTGCTCGCCCTCAAAGTTGAGCTCGATCTCGGCCGGCTCGTCCTCGTCGCTGCTGCCGTCGCCGCCGCCGCCGGCACGGCTCGCGGCCGACTCGCCCTCCTCGCGGCGGGCGCGCTTGCGCTGCTGCTCCGTCTCCTCGCCCTGGCCCACCGGGGCGCGGGCCTTGCCCTTCCCGGCCATGGTGTCGGCGCCGGCCCGGCCCTGACGCTGGCGTCACCACCGCCTTCGTCGCAGCAAGCGGTTCGCGTATGCCTTTTTCGCCGCCCTCGCGCCCGCGTCCAGCACGCGGGCGGTGGCCCGGTACCTCGCCCTCGCGCAGTGGCCTCGTCCGCGCCCGCGCCGCCGTCGTCCGCGCCGCCGTCGTCCGCCGCCGCCGCCGCCGCTCCGCCACGTGCTGACGTGGCGCCTCACAATCCATGACGTCATCATGGCGACGATGACGTCATCGCCGGCGGCCGCGGCGGCCGCGACGCCGCCGCCGCCGCCGCCGCCGCTCACCGAGGCGACGTTTGCGGTCGGCCCCGCGGGCGCCATGCGCACCGTACGTGCTAGAAAGGAGGCGGGGGGAGTGGAGGAAGCGCGTGGTGTGCATGCATCTGGGGCTTGGAAGCGGAGGGGACGGGGGGAGGGCCGCCGAGATCCGCTGCGGTCTCGGGGGTTTGGCGTTGGCCGCCGCTCACCGAGCCGACGTGTGCGGTCGGCCCCGCGGGCTCCGCCATGCGCGCCGTAGGAGTGGAAACGAAGATGTGGGGCGGTATAGAGTAAGGCAGAAGAGTCACTGGGTTTTGAGGCGGCGGGCGCGGGCGCAAGGCGGCCGTAGCTGTTTGCGGCATATCGCTCTGCCTGCTGGCGTGTGGCTCACGCTCGGTAGCGCGCTCGGCTGTGCCCGCGATCTGGCGCAGGTCTTTGCTATCGACATCGGGCCCGAGATGGCCATGCCCATGGCCACGCACGGCGGCAGGAAACGGTGCGGTGCCTAACGCACTCGGCATCCGACGGCGCCTGCAGGCTCACCCACCAGAGGGCACGCCAACCACCCGTCGTGCACACAGGACCCGGCTGGAATGGATCAAGCTGTTCATTGTGTCGTTCGCCCGGGCCCGGCGGTTCATGAACCCGCTGCACCAGACCGCCGTGGTGACGGTCGGCGACACCGTCGAATGGGTACGGTGCACCTTCCGGCCGGTCGCTCCAGCGCGCACCCGCTCACGCCCGCGCTGCCTCGGCGGGAGGACACCGCGACCGCAGGTTCAACACTTCACGAACGACCCGGCCGTGCTGGACCGTCGTCTCACCGGCGTGCAAGCCCTGCCGTCACCGCCGCGGGCCTTCGGTGCGGCACCATCGAGGCGGTAAGCAAACGACGTGACACACGCAGCGGCGCTGACATGGCCCAGGCCTTGCCGCGTGCGTGATGAACTACGGCAGACGTTGGTCAGCTCTGCGACTCTATGTGCGAGCGCATCGACCCGGGATGCTGCTCGTCCGTCGCTGTGACTGACGTAGCGGCCTCCGCTCCGGTACGGTACCATCGCATGCAGTGAGCGGCACGCCCACCTGCGACCTGGGCAGCCGCCGTCCCACGAGATCTACCAGCTGGTGCTCCTCTACGGCCGCTCGCAGGAGCTGCCCGTCGTCCCGCTGGAGCACCCCGTGCGTGCCGCCTCGCGTGGCTGCGGCCAGCATGTAGCGAGGCTGCGCTCACGCCACCCCCTGTCAATCGTTCGCTTTTGCGTGCGAACGACGCTGCGGCAGTCGGTGGCGTTCCTGGTGCGGGAGCACGAGCGGTTCTTTGTCGACATCATCTACATCCACGAGAAGAAGGCCGCGGGCGAAAACCGCGTGCAGGTGGGCGCGCGCGCCGTCCACGCGCTCTTGTACACCAGGCCACACGTCTGACGAAATATCCTCCACCACCGCCCCTGCGCCGCAACCAGGACGTGTACGACGTGCTGTGCTCCCTCGAGTCGGCGCAGCGCGGCAGCTACTTCAGCGAGATGGTCAACCGCGTACGGCTACTGTCATCGGCGTTTACCATGCTGCTCGCGCTGCCGACGCAGCGGACCGTGCAAGAGGACGCGCTCTTTTCCAAGCCGTTCACCGTCGCCGTCAGCGACAACCCGGACCGCCCGCTGCCGGCCGCAGACAAGGCGGCCGACGCCAAGCCGGCCGGGCCGTCCTACGCGCGCGTCGCCGGGGGGAAGACTGCCGGCGACACGGGCGGCGCCGCGCCGGCGAACGCGGCCGCGGCCGCGACCGCCGCACCCCCGGCGGCAGCAGCGCCCGCCACCGTCGACGCCGCACCGGCCGCCGCCGCTGCGGACCGGCCGCTGCCCGAGCTGCCCACCGGCGCGGCCGCGCCGGACCTGGGCCCGCTGCAGCCCGACGCCGCCAGCGGCGGCAGCCCATGAGGTCGCGACATCGTGGTGTCATGTGTTGTCATAGTAGTACATCGGCCGCGCCACCGCGGCAGGCCGTGCGACGCTGTACAGAACGTAGTAGCAACTAGTGGGCAGACTACAGGCAGGCTACATGGAAAACCCACTGAACGGTACAGTACACACAACGTAATAGGTAATGCCAAGTTTGCTGCTGCTCTAAGCGGTGGTGCTGCGAGCCCGTTTACGGCGGCGCGATCGCGCCCTTTTCGATGAGCGCGCGCTTCCACGCCGGAATCTTGGCCAGCCGCGCGGCCTCGGCCTCGGCCTCGGCGCGCGCCTTCTCTTCGGCCTGCTGCCGTCGGCGCTCGTCCAGCCCGCGCTTCCACGCCGGGACATTGTCCTGCTGGCCGGCCTCCATACGAACCCCGAGGGGGTGGTGGCAGCGGCGCGACGGGGCCGCTGTTAGCAGCGCCGTGACGGGCGCAATGGCGGCCCGGCACGCAGTGGGCCCTACCTTGACGGGCGCAGCGGGCGCAGCGGCCGCGGCCGGCGCGGCGCCCGGCCGGCGAGCGCCGCCGGCCGCCGCGCTCGACGCCGGCTGCGGCGGCGGGGGCGTCGCCGCGGCCGCGGGGGCGGGGCTGGGCGAGGGCCGCCCGGGCGACAGGCCCGGGCGCGCCGGGCCCGGGCTCGGGCTCGGGATGGCGCCGGGCCGGACGCCCGGCGGCCCGCGGGCAGGACCGCCGCCCCACCGCGGCTTGGGCGGCTCCGGCGGCGGCGGCGGCGGCTCCGCCTCTTTCGCGGCCGCGGCCGCGGCCGCCTGCGCTTTCTGCGGGCAGAGAACGGGTCCGCAAACCAGCGCATAGATTGTCTGGATCAGCGTCGGTGGCACAAGCGTGCCGCGGCAAACCGCTCGCCGTGCGGCGCACCCGCTCCATCATCTCGCGCTTCCAGGGCGGCATAGGTTCGGCAGCGGCGGCCTCGGCCTTGCGGCGCTCCTCCTCCTGGCGCTTCCGCTCCTCCTCCTGCTCCTGCTTGATGATGAGGTCCAGCTGGCGCTTGAGCTCCTGCGGGACGCCGTGCGTGCCACGGGGGACTGCGCCAGCTCGAGGTCAGGGCCTGCGGGCTGCGGGCCATCACGCCTGCGACTGCGTTGCCCAAGTGCCCACGCACCTTTTCGACGAGCCAGTCCGGCTTGGCCGCCAGCTTGGCCTCGATCTCGGCGCGCGTCATGGTCGGCTGCGCCGCGGCGCCCCGGCCGCGGACCTCCATGTCGCCGCCGCGGGCGCCGCCGGCGGCCGCGCCGCTGTCGCGGCGGTCGACGCGCGCGAGCTTGCCCTTGGCCAGGTTCTCGGCGACCTTGCTCAGGTCCACCGGCGGTTCTTCCTGCACGGCCGCCGCCGCGGAGCCCCGCCCGGCCTGTTCGTCGGGCTACCCACGCCGCGAGAGGTGTCGCGACAGCCGTGGCACGTCATTAGCCCAACGCCTGCGTGTTGACCGCGCACACAACCCCAGCAGCCTTCTGGCAGGGGCGATTACGGACCTCGCTGCGCCCGCGGGCCTGGTTGATCTCGCCCGCGCGCCGTCTCATGATCTCCAGCCGCCACGGCGGCAGCTTGGTGAGCTCTTCCTCCGCGGCGCGCTTGGCGGCCTCCTGCTCGGCCAGCTTTTGCTGGTACGCGTCGTGCCGCTTGTACAGGTCCAGCAGCTGGCCGGAAGGGGGGCGCGAGCCGGCGTGCGCCGAGCGGAACGTGCACTGCAGCGCGTCAGCACACCCCGGCAGATGCTCTTGGCTGCGCGCTGGCGAAGCGCCGCGGCGCGCACCTTGCGCAGCTGCCGCTCCTCCTGCCACGACGGGTTGTTGTTGAGGCGCTCGTAGATCTCCTCGCGGCTCGGCGCGTTCTTCGGGATCGGCTCCGGCGCCTCGTCCGGGTTGTGCGACGCCGGCTGGCCCGTCTCCAGCGCTACAATGGCCGGAGGCGGCGCCACCGCTGCATTCAAGGCAGGTTTCGGCGAGAGGTAAGTCCCGATCGCAAGCGTGAGCGACTGCACGGCTGCCGGGAGTGCACAGCTGAACAGTCGCCCCGCATGGCCGCGCATCCCGTACGCTCTCGATCCTCCTCCGGCTCCGGCGGCGGCGGCGGCGGCTCCGGCGGCGCGTTCTTCGCGGCCTCCAGCCGGCGCGCCTCGGCCTCCTGGGCGGCGCGGACCATTTCGGCGGCCAGCGCCTTTTCTTCGGCCTCCCTGTTACCGGCGCCACGCGGCGCACCACTGAGCAGGGCGCCGTTGTCAGGACGGGCCGCTCCTGCGGTTTGGCGGCGGCGGCGGCGGCCGACGAACGCACTTGGCCAAGCGCTCCGCCTCGAGGCGCGCTTCCTCCTCGGCGCGGCGCTCCTCCTCCTCCTTGCGCTTGCGCTCGATTTCGGCCTTGAGCTTGGCCAGGCGGAGCGCCTGGATCTGCGCCAGGCGCGTCTCCAGCAGCGCGGCGGGCTTGTCGCGCAAAAAGATCTTGGTGCGGCCATATTGGAAGTCCGTGGCCGGCAGTTGGATCTGCATGCGCCCACCAACCATGGGAACGACGCGTGGCGCGGCTCAGCGCTGTGTTCCTGGAACGCCAACGTGTGGGGCGATGCCAGGGACCGTACCGCCTTGACCAAGTCGGCGCACGCTGGGCGGGGGTCGCGCTTCTCGATGAGCTTGCGCTGCTCCGGCTCGACCATGAGCACGAACCTGGTCGGCCGTAGCAAACGGCGGCCGTTCCGGTTACGCATCAGGGCGACGACGCGGCCACGCGGGTGTGGGCGCGGGGCCGCCGGGGCGCACCGGTTCACAAAGTCCTCGTAGGTGTACCGCACGGGGTACCCTTGCCGGCGGATGCGGACCGTCTCCAGCATGCCCGAGTACTTGAGCTGCTTTTGCACAAAGTCGGTGAGGAAGTGGTTCGGCACCTGCTCCTGGTTGGGCTTGACGCAGCGCACAAAGTACGGCTGCGTCTTGCGCAGCACGGTCATCAGCTCCTCCAGCGACGACTGCGGTCGGCGCGGCAACAACGGGCGGTAGGTGGGCCGGGATGAGCGACGCACGCGAAGCGGCCGTGGCGATGGCCGCGGCGACGCTGTTACCTTGAAGCTGCTGCCAACGGTGGGCATGCGGCGGCGCGCCGTGTTGGTCTCGTTGTGGCTCCTGCCGCGTGCGCGCAGGGACCGCACAGGGAGTTGGAAACCGGTTTGGTCAGTCGGACCCCGCCCCGCCTCGTTGTGGCAGGCGTCGGCTGGGAGCCAGCGTACGGCCGCTTCGCGTCGGGCGTGTCGAACAGCTCGCGGATGAGCTCAAAGACGCTCGTGTTGAACACCTCGAGCAGGTCCAGCGGCATCGTGTCGCGGTTCTTCTCCAGGAACTGACTGGCGTCGTAGATGACGAGGCCGGCGTAGTGCCGGATGCCAAAGGCGTCGCGCGATGGCAGCCGCTCGCACTCGTAGTTCGGGTGGCCTTTGAAGTTGCCCATCGCCCTGGTCGACCGCGCCCGGGGCCACCCGGCGCGAGCGCCGCATGAGCCGATGCCCGCGAGGGCGGCGCAGCCAGCGGCGTCGAGCGCAGCACGCACTTGCTGAGCAGCGACTGCGTGGTGGCCTTGGGGAAGTAGCTCTGCTCGTCCAGGATCTCCAGCAGGCCGGCGCCCTTTTCGGCGATCATATCCAGGCACGGCTTGTTGTCCACGAACTGGATCTCGTTGATCTTGACGCCCTCGTGCTTGTACTCGAGCTGCTCCAGCTGGTCGCGCCACGCGCGGAAGCGTGCGGGGCGCCACGCGTCGCGTCAGCGGGCCGAACGCGCGTGCACGTTCGCGGCGAAACATGAGCGGAGCGCTACCTTGAAGATGTACTCGTTGAAAAAGTCTTGGAGCTGCTCGTTGGCATAGTTGATGCAGAGCTGCTCGAACGAGTTTTTCTGATCCGCCGTCGGTGTGAAGCGCCAACGACGCGCGCGCGACCGTTAGGGCCCACTCGGGACCGGGGATCGGGGCTCCTTTCCACGCGATTTCGACGGATACCTCAAAGTTTTCAAAGCCAAAGATGTCGAGAATGCCAATGAAGCGCTCGCCGCCCTTGGGCAGGCAGATGGCCGAGTTGACCAGCTTGATGATGTACAAGAACATGCGGCCGTAGATGGCCTTGGCCAGCGCGTCGCGCGAGTCAATGGCCTGGACGCAGGCGTCGACCCACGCGCGCCGTGTGCGGCGCCTCCGCCGTCAGCTTGGCGCGACGACGTGCGCTCCCATTGCGAGTACGGCCACGCGGGGGGGGCCGCACCTTGCCGCGGTCCATGGGCGAGTTGATGCTCTCGCCGCGGATGAACGCGAACCGCGAGATCAGTGGGCCCGCCAGCACCTCGGGCTGCACGCCAAAAATAGTTGCCGCGGCATCCAGCGCTGGCGCCGCCGCCGTCACGTCGGACACGGTCCCACGCCATTAGCGCGGTGGCGCGGGAGGCGCGACCGACCCACCGCGCCCGCCGGCGCGGCGTACCGTGCTGCGACGCGGCCGACACGCCCGTGACGTAGTCGCCGTTGGCGTCCACGTCAAAGTTGATGTTGCCCAGGTGCAGCACGCCCGCCACGAGGCGGAAGATGGAGTTGCGCTCCACCGCCGAGAACATGCTCATGGCATTCTGCGCAAGCCAGCGCGCCACGGAGGGCCAACGGGCAGGCGGTGGGCGGCCGCTACACGCGATTGAGGTTGGCGACGGCCGGCACACGCACCTTGAGCTCCACGAAGCACTTGTCGTCGTGCCAGTTCTCGATGGAGGTGCAGCCGCTCTGGTTGAGGTAGTAAAAGTCCTCGCAGCGCTTGTTCTGCAGGAAGCAGCGCGTGCGCTCCTCCGGGTCGGCGCCCTTGACCAGGTAGTAGAACACGTGGTAGTTGCGCTCCCGCGGCGCCTGCCGGACGACGCGCGACTGCAGGCGGGACCAGCGGCGCACGGCGCGGTGTGCGGCGGCGCTCAGCACCCGGCTCGCAAACGAGCGCGCATTCCGATGAGCCAGGGGTGGGCCGTGCCTTCTCCAGCAGGTACTCGCGGACGCGGGCGCCGGCCAGCGTGCCCGTCGGGTCAAACTGCAGCTCGGTGAACTTGCCCTGCGCGGATAGAGGGCGCACAGGGAGCAAACGGCACTGGTCAGCGCAAGGGGCCACGCTCGCTCATCCGGCGAGCAGCGCGCGCGGCCGCCGCACAAAGCGACTCGAGTTGTTGTTGTAGACCGTCTTGGCGTTGCCAAAGGCCTCGAGCACGACGTTCACGCTGAGCACGCCGTACTGCACCGGCGACTGCTCCTCGCCCTCCAAGTGGGCCATGTAGCGGCAGATGAGCTTCATGCTCTCGGTCTTGCCAGCGCCGCTTTCGCCGCTGATCACGAAGGACTGGTTCACGCCGGACGAGATCAGCGCGCTGTAGGCCTTCTCGGCCAGCGCAAAGATGTGCGGCGGTTCTTCGGAGAGGGCCTTCTTCCGGAAGCGGCTCGGGTTGTCGTACAGGCCCTTGATCAGCTTGAACGAGTTGACCGCCACCAGAATGGATCCGATGTACGTCTAGAGGTGGTGCGACGCCGTCCGCGCGACGTGGGGCGCCGCGCCTGTCAGCCCATCGCGCGCCAGCTGCGCCGCTGCGGCGGGCTCCGACCAGCGCCATACGTAGATGATGTCCTTCTTGTAGCGGAGCTCGAGGTTCTTCATGATCGTGGGCTCGTCCAGGTTGTCCAGCTGGATCATATCGTCCACGCCATCTTCGCCCAGCCGTTGCAGCTGCCACGCCAACCGTCAGACGTACACGCGGTGCGGTGCGGCGGGTCGCGTCAGCGTGGACGACGACAGGCCAGGGCAGCCCCCGGCCACCCCGCGGGCTCCGTACCGTGGACGCCGCGGCGTCCAAGCCCGAGATGGGCGTGTACAGCGACTTGTCAATGTCTGCGCGCGCGCGCAACCCGGCCCGCGACGTGGCTCCGCTGCACTGTCAGCACGGATCCGCCGAGGCCGGCCGGAGCCGGGGCGCGGGCGCACCGTCGAGGTTCAGCCCGTCGACGTCCACGCCGGCCGCCGCCAGCATGTCCTGGAAGCTGCCGTTCAGCCCGGACTGGCGGTGGGATTCGCACGCACGCGACCACGACGGCAACGTGCACGTTAGCAGGTGGTATAACGCACGCGGCGCGGGTGGGCGTCTGGGCCGGGCGCGCACCGTTGCGGACGGCGCCATGGCTGCCGTCGCGTGCCTGGGGGCGCCCGGTCGGGCGCGGGAGAGCGCTGCGGTTGTTCAGGCGCACGGGTCCGATGGCTGGTCACCAGCGGGCCGCGGGCACCGGCGAGCACTGGCGAGCACGCTCCACGGCGCGATCCGTTCCGGAGCGCCGCGCTCGCCGACCAGGCCTGTGCAGGCCGCCAAGCCGGCGACGTCTTGAGCAGCGTTTCCGCACGCCGATCTGCGGCGTCCAGCCGCGCGACGCAGGGTCCGCGTGCCTCGGTCGACGCCGTGCGCTGTCTGCTCCGGACCGTCGCCGCGTCGCCGCCCTCCGCCGGCGCACGTTCGTCCACTGGCCGTTGCGTCGTCGGGCGGTCCGCGCTGCGTCGACGACGGCTGTGGCGGTCCGCGTCCGGCCGCTGCGGGCACCGTCGACGACTCGCCCGCTCGCTCGCTCGGTAGATCGTCCGTTCTTCGCAATGGTCGCACGAACACGCGAGTGGCCAGTGGCCTATGCGGGCGGCCAGGTGCCTATGAGTGCCTAGGCTGCTGTCCGCACTATGTGGTGGTCCTTCTCTTGCGCGCGTCCAAGAGGAGCGCCGCGGCAGCGTGCCCGCTCTGTTTTCTACTGAAAGCGTTGCCAAGCGGAGAACACGGTCGCCGACCGGCACTTGGCGGGCGCTTTGAATGACAAAGAAGAGAAGAAACAAGCGCCCTTCTGCCTCGCAAGGGCGGAACTGAGATGGCAGACGGGGACGCAGATCGGCGGAGGCATGCGACCAGCCTCAGACCAGTAGGGCCTGCCAACACCACTGAGTGAAAAGAGGGCTGAGGATGCGGCCGACGACTTGAGCTGGTTAAGACTAATGCCATGCAAGCCTTGAATATAAACGGCCTATCCACACCTTTTCTGTGCAGCCGCCCCCAGTGGAATATATGGTCACACGTAGGCTTGCGTGGATCGAGGCTGCACTGCATCGCTAGAGCGCGCGCGCGTGCGCGACGACGCGGCGGCCGGGGACCTCAAGGCATGTCAAGCGATCTGTGCTCGAGCTCTGGCGTGTTGGCGGCATGCACCGCCTGGATGCAGGCTGTGCGGAAAGCCCACCACATCGTCGGCCGGGTGATGGCGCGCTGGAGATGCGCTGGTGTCGTGCCCATGGCTTTGATCTGCAGTAAGCTGTCACGCCGTGCACGCCCATCGGTTAGTTGATGCCCCAGATGCCTTGGCTTGCGCTTATGGCACAGTCTTCCACGCGCACGAATGCCGTGCATTGCCAGGCTGGGAGACAGCCGCCGTCGGAAGGCCCGCGTGTGCGCAGCATCAACATGTTGATCACAAAGAACCGCAACATGCTCTACGCCGTTCGCGAAGCTGCCCGCGAAAAGCCCCGTCGATCCTCAAGGGCCCGGGCCAGTCGAACTGCGCGCGACCTGGCCTGCACGTCCGTGCATGTATGCAATGTACTGGCCTGTACAAAAGCCTGAATGTGTCACTCCGCGTACGCGATAATTATAAAACGTACCGGCAGTTCAACACCCTACACATACACCCCGAGTGCCTTGGCATTCACCCATGCATGTAGCAGGCGGTTGCGGTACTGCCTGCGGGGACAACGACTTAGTTAAATCCAAAAACGAACGTGTACTGAACCCCGTACCGCAACAAGCAACTGAAGTACGTGCGCTGACGATCCGGCCCTGCCCGCGGCCGGGCCGTTGCCGGCCATCGGAGCGGTACTCAACCGGCAAGGAGAAGAACGGACAACAACACCAGCGCCCAAACTGTGCTGCCTGGCGTTGCGGCGGCGATGGCGCCGCTCCCGGCACAGTAGAACATTTTCGAAGTACCCGCCTCGGTAATGCAGACGTTCACCTGTTGCTCTTCCTCAACCGTGCACACCGTGCACTCGCTGTCGTCGCACTTCAGGTCGTAGTACATGTCACCCTCGCAGTAGGACGTGTGGTACTTATCCAAGACCTTGAGGCACTTGTTCGTGCTGTACATGATGCCGGCGCTGCTGCCCGAGCAAGTAGGCGACGACTGCCAGCGTTCCGTCACGTAGAACTGTCCTTTGCCGGCAGGAACCAGGTCGTCGCGCGACGTCGCGCACGTTGCGTCCTTGGAGTTCAAGGCGGCGCTCGTGCACTGATCAACCGTGCAGGACGTCGTACTCATGAACGAGCCGCTGTTGGCAGGGCCCACGCAGTTCGGTTCGTCGTAGTGCCACTCCACCTTGTACCCCGCAAGCGCGGTTGGCGCGGCAGACGCGAAAAGAAGCGCGCCCAAGAACAGCGCCAGCGTTCCACGCGTCATGGTGCCGCGACAGAGCTGGCGCAACATTGCGCTCAACGTAGACGCGTCGTTCGGTCTCGCATCGACGTGCACTTGTGACTGCTAGCAGCGCGCGGGCGTCCTCACGCGTCGTCGGGGAAGGCAAAAAGAAAAGGCGCGCCAACGCTGCGGTCCTTGCGGTCTTGATCACGCTGTGCTACTGCCGCAACAGGGCCGACACACGTGCTACGCCCTCTGTTCAAGGCTCCGGTGCTGGCAACAACAACGCCCCTTCGCGTCTTCACCACCCCGCGACGTACGGCGCGCCGCGCGGTCACGTACGGACACCAACCCAACGGCCTCCGAGTCGACGTGCACGAGAGTGTACCAGTGTGGTCCAGCGGGCAGTCGAGCGACTCAGCGTGTAAGAAACGTCTCAGGCTGGGGACGTGTTCCAGAAGATTCGACGCTGTGCGCAGGCAGGCGACGGGGTGCGCGCCGGCGCCCTGCCGCATGCATACATGTATTGGCACTGGTATTGGTAGTGGTCTATTGACGCTAAAGGAAACTCGAGCGCCTTATGCGCCACAGACTACAGGGGATTCCATCGACCAGCTGACATACAGTGCCTTACGGGGCTGCAGAGGCCAGCGCATGTGTGGACATGCCACGGCGCCTTCAGTGCCGCCATCCATAGCTAGCGTGCGCTGCGGCCTCGCCGCCCATGGTCGAGGCGCCATGCATGCACGCGCGCGATCCTGCGTGTACAGCCTGCAGGTACACCGCGCGCACGTGGAGCTGCAGGCGCTCGTGCCCGCATGCTCGTGCGACAGCGCTCCACTTGTTCATATGGCCCCGCCGTACGCCCCGCCACCCAAGGCATCTGCTCGTGCATGTGCATGCATGCGGTGGCCCCGTCGTGTGCACCACCGCATGCACCGCCGCGGGCGCCAGCGCCCCAGACGACGTCGGTGCGGCGGTGCCCCCCACACGCCCACCAGCGAGGCCAGCGGCACCTGCGGCCACACGACGGCGCTACTAGATCGCGCCGCACCAGGATCTACGGCCGCCATGGCGCGCACCCCCGGCAAGGCCGCGCTCGCGGCGCTGCTGGCCACGGCCGCCGCGGCGTCGGCGGCGTCGGCGGCCGCCACCGCGGCGTACCCGGCGCCGCCGCTGCCGTACTCGACGACGCTGCTGCGGACGCACCACTACGCGGACGCGCTCTTCCTGTCGGTCGGCGAGGAGCTCAGCGTGCGGCAGCCCGTGGCCGGCGGCTCCGTGTGGGAGGCGTACATGATCGCGCCTGGCTGGCCGTTCGACCTGCGCGACGACCCGACGGACCCGACCGTCGTGAACGGCCTGCGTGTCGTGTACGAGTACGCGGCGGCCAACGGCACGTACACCATCTGGTACTACGCGACCAACCTGGACGGCGTGGAGGAGTGCCTCACGCACGGCACGTACGCGTGGCGGCCGTTCCAGCCGGACTACGAGGGCGAGGCCGTCGTGCGCGGCATCGCCACCGACGTCTGGCGCGACTACGACCCCGGCACGGGCGTGACGACGACGCACTTTGTGACGCCGGACCTGGGCGGCGCGCTCTACCCGTTCCGCGTCCACACGCGGTACCCGAGCGGCAGCGGCGAGGTCGAGTGGACGCTGGACCACGGCACGCACTACGCCGTCGAGCAGACCGCGTGGTTCAACACGTCGGGCTGCACCGACGCCGACCGCGCGCGCTCACCGCTGGCCGCGCGGCTCGGCCCCAAGGCGCGGCCCATGCCGCACAACCCGTGGATCTTCCTGGCCTACCCGAAGCACTGAAAGCACGAGTAGCCGCTTCCCTGCTGTAAGTCTGTTATAGTTCCGTGTGTGGGTGGGCGCATGCAGCCCGCTCTTGTGCTGTACGTATGGCAACGCCGCCCTCATAAACAGTTTTGTCCTGCTGTCACCGCGCGCGGCCGATAAGCTGCGGTTCGGCACCGCGGCCGCCGTCCCACGACGAGCGTCACGTAGGAGGGCACGAGCACCCCGCACCATGGGCCGCTCACGGTCGCGGTCGCGGTCGCCGCGCGGGCGGGGCCGCTCGCGGTCGCGGTCGCGGTCGCCGCGGTACGGACGCGGCCGCTCGCGGTCGCGGTCGCGGTCGCGGTCGCCGCACCACCACGGACGAGGTAGACGCCGCAGTCGCACAGGGGAGCGCGGAGAGGCGGCGCGCCGTGGGCTCACCCGGTCATCCCTCTGTCGCGGCTTGGGCGTGCCGAACCAGACGGCCGGCGCAGCGAGCGCGGCCGGTACCGCTACGACCGCCGGGACGGCCGCGGGCGCGACGACCGCCGCGGCGGACGCTACGTGGACCCGGACGCGCCGCGGGGCGAGGCGCCGCGGCTGTACGTGGAGCGGGACACGGACGACCGGGACCGGCGCGACCGGTACGCCCGGGCGCGTTCGAACGCCGCTGGCAAGGCAATGGACGGGCAGGGCTAACGCCGCGACGGCCCCGCTGTGTGCACCTGGCGTGGCCTACAGTCGCTCGCGGTCGCCGTCGCCAGCCCCGCCTCCGGCCGCGGCTGGTACGGCGCACACGCACGACGACCGGCCGGCACCGGTGGCGCACGTTGCGCGCTGACGAGGCCCTGGCTTGCGACCACCGGCTGCGCTTGGACGCCTCACAGAAACGGCGCCGCCGGTGCCGCCCGCGGCGGCGGCCGCGCTGGCCGCGCTGTCCGAGGGCGAGGGCTCGGAGATGTCGGAGGAGGAGGCGATGGCCGCGCTCATGGGCTTTGGCGGCTTCGACAGCACCAAGGTGCGTACGGAGCTGGTTGCCGTGCGCCGCAGCTGGTGCTGCCCGCGCTGACGGGGAGCGCCCGCGCGCTGCGTGCGTTGGGGCTGAGCCCAGGGCAAGCACGTGCCGGGCAACAGCAAGGGCGCGGCGCGCGTGCTCAAGGAGCGCAAGTACCGCCAGTACATGAACCGCAAGGGCGCCTTCCAGAAGGACATCAAGACGTAAGACGTCGTGTACATAGCCGTAGACCGAGCGTGAGCATCCCGTGTACCATGGCGCGGCAGCCGCCCATACAACCACGCCGCTGACGCCGCTGGACATGTGGGGCGGCACCCCGCCATGTTGCCCTCCATCCCACCGCTCGCTCAACGGTCAGGCAGCACAGGCCCTTGAGAGGAGGCGACGTTCCGTGCGCCCGAGCCATGGCGCACCGCACGGCCGTCGCAGCGTCGCGCCGGCGTCGCGGTTGGACCGGCCGACGTCCGCTTAGGGTTAGGGTTAGGGCTACAGCACTAGGGTCTGGTGTACCAATCGATGACGTCATCGGACGCCGTGAAAATGGCGCGAACGTTGGCGGCGGCGGCGGCGGCGGCGGCGGCGGCGGCGGCGCTCGTGGCGCACGCGGCGCCGCTCGCCATGGCCCCGAAGCGCGGTAACCCCGTCGCGGTGGACCTGCACGTCATGTCCATCTGCCCTGGTACGCGAGTTTCGCGTTCTGGTGGGCGAGGCCGCAACCGCCAGGCTGACAGGCTGCTTTCGGAAGGCCGGCGGGGATCCCGCGAGCACCCTCCTCCAGACGGCGTGTACTGCAAGGACGCCTTCCAGGACGTGCTGGCTGAGGTCGGGTCCATCGTCCATTTCACCAACCAGTACATCGCGCAGGTGGAGGGCGACGGCTTCGTCTGCAAGCGTACACGAGGCAGCGGCGCACCGCGGCCATCGCCGCCGGCCGGCAGGCTGACGCTGTCGCCTCTTCCACTGATTGCGTGCCGGCCGTGCAGACGGCGAGCCCGAGTGCGAGGGCAACATTATGCAGCTGTGCACGCGCTACCTCTACCCCGAGGTGGACCAGTGGTACGCGTTTGTCCTCTGCCAGGATGAGACGTACCAGTCGATTCCGGACAACGCCGAGCTCTGCGCGCAGCGCGTCGGCCTGGACCTCGCGCCCGTCTACGAGTGCATGGCCACCTGGGGCCAGGAGCTGCACCGCGACTCGATCGCGCTGACCAACGCGCGCGGGATCACGTACGTGGGAGCGATGCCGTAGCGGACCGTAGCACCACGGCTGACGCGCGCTCTGCCCGGCCGCGATGCCATTGTCGTGCGCAGCAAATCGTGCACGGTGGCGATCGACGGCGTGCCGGTGTGCATCCGCGACGGCGGCGAGTGGTACAACTGCACCACCGGGTACGACACCGAGGACTTTGTGCGGGCCATCTGCGAGGCGTACACCGGGGCGGACACGCCCGCCGCGTGCCAGTAAGCCGAGCGAGTCGAGCCCTCCGTCGTTTCCCCATGCTGCAGCGATGCGATGTGAACTGCCGTCATTGTACATTTGTCATTGTGGTACTGTACAATCGTGGAACGCGGATGCATGGTGCTACCAGGCCTTCAGCGTCACGTTGCCGGCGTGGAGCACGGCCGCGACGACGGTGAGCGTCAGCATGTAGGCCAGCAGCACCGCGAACGCCAGCGGATCCGGCGTGTACAGCGTCGGCATGGAAAAGTTGACCGCGCCCGTCAGCACGTTGGCCTGCGGGCGCAACGGTGGCAGGCGCACGTGGCGCCGTTAGGCCCGATCGATGGCCTCAGCGCGCCCTATTCCCCGTTCCGTGGCTGCGTACCAGCAGGAACGTGAAGAGCATGTTGCGGTTGATCGCGGGGTAGATCAGGCCCTTGCGCGTGAAGCCCACCGCCAGGTCCATGCCGAGCAGCAGCGCCAGGAACGGCAGGTTGTAGGCCAGCGTGAACAGCACATACGGCAGGTTGGCCTGCGGCGCCGGCGTGCGACCCACATCGTTAACTTAGTATTAGCATCCTCACACTGCGTGCGTGCACCCACCGGTCACCGCATGGCGCACCAGGCGACGGGAGGTCTGAATGTCCAGCACGCCCGTGCAGAGCCACCAGACGCCCCACAGCACGGCGTCGGCCACGAGCAGCCGGACCACGGTGAACCGCCACTCGGCCAGGGCCTTGCGCCGCAGCAGCATGGCGCCCAGCTGCGTGCCCATCGCAAAGATCGCAAAGTACCCTGCCCACGGCCACCGGCCGCACGCGCAACGTCCCACGCGAGGTGAGCCGCCGAACCCGACATCTTATTAAGGCCTCCTGCCGCCGACGGACCGAGGACGCTAAAGATGCCTTCCTTGTTGGCGCTGAACAGGTCGGTCCGCTCGCCGTTCAGGATGTAGTCCTGCAGTGGCGTCAGCGACAGCGCCAGTTGGTAGCCTGCCGACGCGGCGCAGCCGAAAACGCTGCCTCACACCGCATGAGCTGGTGGCGGCCGTGGCCGTTCGCGGCGGCGTGCTAGGCACCTACCGACGGCCACGAGCAGGCCCACGACGCCAAACCGGTTCAGCCGCCGCACAAGCCGGTGCACGATCATCGACAGGATCGGCAGGCACGCCAGCGTGAAGAAAAAGTTCCAGTGCACGCCGTACTCGCTGACGTGCTCCTGGTAGTCGGTGGCCTTGACGCTGACCAGGCGGCCGAGGCCGAGGATCAGGAGCGGGACCGACGCCTTCAGCGAGTGGAGGAACGGGCTCGCCGCCTGGCGCGACTGCTCCAGGCCGTTGCCCGCCGTCAGGCTGTTGACCAGCACGAACGAGCCCACGCCCACGTCCATCTGCGACGGTGCCGACGGAACGGATCGAAGGGTAATTTCAGTGCGGGTCTGGCTGCGCCCCCCATCGCCGTGGGGCCGCGCTCGCCAGACGGACCAGCGAGGTGCCCCACGTCTCGGTCTTGGCGAACCGGCGCGGAAAGATCGGAAAGTCCACGGCCAGGATGGCCAGGCACGTGCTCAGCATCATCATGCTCCGGTACACGTCCAAGAACGCTGGGCGCGCCGTGCTCGACCGCGGTATGGCGTCGAGGAGCAGTCAGGGGCGGTGGCTCGGTGGGCCCGGCCGGCGGGGCGAAACAGGGTGCGGCGCGTACGCTTCCGGGCGTCGGCCAGCGAGACCATAAGGGCGCGCTCTTCGGCCGTCGGCCCGGCGCCGACCGGGCGCTCCTTGCGCGCCGCATGGTACCTGGCCGCGCGCGACCAGGCACAACGTGCGGCGCGTTCAGCCAGCGCGTCCAGCCCTCCTCCTGCCGCCGAGGGGCAGCGCACCAGCGCGAGAGCGTGTAGAGGCCGCCCGCGCCGCCGAGGCCGAGGATGAGCCACGTCGTCGTCGCGGGCGCGGTGAACGAGAGCATCAGCGGCAGGACGATGACGGCAAAGTCAAACACGAAGAGGAGCGGGCCCTCCCAGTTGGCCGCGAACGACGAGCGGCATGCTTTCCAGAAGAGGTGCGCCGCCTGCGGCCGGCGCCGGCGCGACCGAACCGCGCCGCTGCGGGCCGGCGTGCGGGCGTCAGCCCCGTTCCACTCACCTCTTCGTTCCTCCCGGCGGCCGCGCCGTACCAGGGCGACGCTGACGGTCCACTGCACCTCCCAGGCCGTCGTGCCGGTGAGGCCCGAGACGAACCGCTCCTTGGCGGCCTTGTAGGCGGCGGGGTCCATGGCGGCAGCGCCCCGCCAGCAGCGTTTTGGCGCGAAAACGGACTAGTGCGTTTTGAACGCTCACGCCCCGGTGCAGGTGCATGCAGCAGAGGGTGCCACAAGGGCGCACGCACGCACATGTGGCGCGCGCGGCATCTCACTGCACACCTGCATGTATATACTATGCATGCACGCACGTAGATATGCAGCGCAGGCGCCGCGGGCATGTACGTCCGTCATGGAAACAGGGCTGCCCTGCGGGCGCCATATGCTGGCGTCGGTCTGTACCTTCCCCCCCCTGCGCTGCCAATACCGTTCTCCTGCATGGAGTGCACTGCACGGTGGCGCTACAGATAGACCCCCTCGCTCAAGCATGTTGATTGCATGCGTTCTGCATGTGTGGGCGCACATTTATCTACGCCGCGACATATATAGCAGCGTGTTGCGGCGTACCGTCGTAGGGCCCCTGCATGCTCCTCCGGCCCAGAGCCATATAGCACGCGCTCGCCATGTACGCGTCTACACCTGAGGTGCAACAGTCGCGGGGCGCCCTACATGCCGTGGCCTGCATGCATGCACATGCAGGCGCGCGGCTCGTCAGCGTGGCCCGCCCTCGGGTCACATGCGTGGCGCGCGCTGTCGCGATGGACGTTGTCTGCCGTTGGGTCATAGCCGATTCTGCCGGTGTTCTACCGCTTTTCGGCCGCCGGCACGTTCTTTCCCTTCCAGTGGGAAACGGCCGCGGCCGCGTGTGCCGCCGCGGACGAGCGCAGACGACGACGAGGACGAGGACGAGGACGACGGCGGCGGCGGCGGCGGCCCGCGGCCGGCGCCCTGTGGGCTGAGAGAGCGCGAGGCCGCGAGGAGCACGCTATCGCAGGCAGCAGCGGAAGGAAGACAGCGTCATAGAGCTCATGCGCACCCAGTCATCGCGACGCGTAAAGGGCCGGCACTGTGCAATATAGACGCGGCCGCATGGGCCAAGGAAAAAAGGGAGAGAGAGCGCTAGCGCGGAGCCGGTCGGCCGCGCCGGAAGAAGCTAGAGCGCGGCGCAACTGACGGGAAAGGCACCGAGCGAAGCTACAGCCGGCACACTGCGACCCGTCTGTGCTTGGCTTTCCTGCTCGCCCGCTTGGCTCGATCCCTTCAGTTGGGAACGTGCGCGCACGGAGGCCCACTTTCCCTACAGGGCGCCAGATCCTAAGGCGACACGGCGGCCGCCGACCGACTTGTTGAGCTGCACACCCGTACGCTCCTTACGCAAGAATGCATGGCACTGCCGACGCGGTCGCGCCTTGTCACCTGTCCCGCTTCAGCCAGCGAGCACCTGTGACGGCCGCGCCGGCCCCCTAGGACGTCGGCCGCGACCATGGCGGTCCATGCGCTCTGGCTCCAAATGCGCCGCGTGAAACGGACGCGCATTCACGTGGTCGCGCTCGTGGTGCTGCTGGCGTGTGCGCTTCTGTGGCGGTTCGGCGACGACGTCGGCGACCTAGGGTCGTCTGCCACCGGCGCGATCGGCATTGACGCCAGCATCGAGCTGGGCAGGCGGTCGCTCGGCCTGTTCGCGTGGCAGTCAGCGGCGGCGCACGGCGACGCCGATGCCGCGGCGCCGCTGGCGCCGCTGGCGCCGCTGGTGCCGGGCCGCGCGGTGCGCCTGGGCATCCTCACGACCGAGGTGTGGTCGTACGAGGTCGACCAGCGGCTGGGCGGCTTCGGCTTCGCAGCGCTGATGGTCTCCAAAGTCATCACGGGCAACCCAAGCCTGAACGTGACGGGTTACCTACTGCACACCGAGCGCCGGCCGCGCGACCTGGCGCACCTCAAGACGCTGCATGGCTGCGAGATCATCTTCCGGGACGACCCCGGCGAGGACGCGCCCGCACATGGCGCCGACGCCAGCGACGATCGCGCCGTCGCCAACAGCTACGCGAGCCGGCTGCGCTCGCTCAACCTGGACCTGATCATCACCATCGAGTTCCGCCGCCCCTACGTGCAGGTGCTCAAGCACGTCATGGACGTGCCCGTCGTCGTGTGGGTGCACGACCCGCACACGCCGGCCATCCTGCGCAAGATCCGCGAGCTGCACGTGCCGACGGCCAATGGCTTCGTCTACCCGACGCAGCTCTCGCCGCCGAGCTACATCCTGCGCGACTCGCTGCGGCACCACCGCCGCGTCCACTTCGCCGTTACCGCCGAGTACTTCCGCGGCTACTACCAGGAGGCGTACAACATCAGCCTGCCCGAGTCGTACACGCCGATGCTCCTGCCGTACCCGATGGACGCCCTCGAGCAGGGCCGCGACGGCGTTGGCGACGCCGCGGGCGCGACCGAGGCGCTCAGCAGCGGCGGCGCGGCGGCGGGGCCGTCGGGCAAGCACCCGACGCCCCGCGTCATCGCCATCGGCCGGCTCGACCCGGTCAAGCGGCCGTGGCTGGTGGTGGAGGTGGCGCGGGCGATGCCCGACGTCGAGTTCGTCATGCTCGGGCGCCTGTACACCAACAACCCGCTCGGCTTCAACTTTTCCGACGCGACGGCGATCCCGCCCAACGTCCGGCTGTTTGGGCACGTCGAGGGCGCCAAGAAGCGCGCGCTGATCGAGTCGTCGTGGATGCTGCTCTCCACCGCCATCCACGAGGGCCTGCCGTTCAACTACGTCGAGGCGCTGCAGGGGGGCCTGCCGATCGTCGCGACGCACAACGCCGAGCGCATCGCCGAGCGGTTCGGCATCTACGTGGGAAACTTTCCCAAGAACTCGGGCTTCGAGGCCGTGCCGTATCTGGTGCAGGCGATCCGGCACCTCGTGGCCAACGAGCCGCTGCGCCGGCAGCTCGGCGAGGCCGGCCGCGCGTGGGTCGCGCAGACGATGAACACGGCGGCGTTCGCGGGCGCGCTGCGCGGCCTGCTGGAGGAGTCGCGGCGGCCGGAGCGGTTCCCCGCGATCGCCGACTGGCGGCCGCGCCGGGACGGCCAGCGCGTGGCGATCTGCACGACGATGAAGAACGAGGACGACGCCCTCGTCGAGTGGATCGAGTTCCACCGCATGGTCGGCGTGAGCCACATCTTTATCTACCACGCCGACGACCACGACGACCGCAACCGGTGGCGCAGCCTGCTGTGGCCGTACGTGAGCGCCGGCGTCGTCACCGTCGAGGCGGTCGAGTTCTCGTTCCTGGGCCAGCAGGCCAACCGGCAGGCCGCGTCGCTGCAGGCGTGCCTGGCCAAGCGCGCCGCCGACTTTGACTGGATCGCCTTCATCGACATGGACGAGTTCCTCGTGCCGGCCAACCCGGCTCAGACGCTGCCCGAGATCCTCGACGGCTACCGGAACGCGCCGGGCCTCGTGCTGCCGTGGCGCACGTTCGGGCCGGCGCCCGCCGAGGAGCCCTTCCCGCCGATCACGCGCGCGACGCTCGCGATGCCGTTCGACCTGCGCACAGGCCTCTTTGGCCGCTTCAGCGCGACGCTCAAGGTCATCGTCAACACGGCGCACCCGCTGGGCGCGTCGCAGTGCCACTTCTTGCAGAGCGGCGGCCTCGCCAAGGCCGAGCGGTTCGTGCACTACTGCCACAACTGCCTGTACAACAGCCCCGAGCCGGCGGTCGACGTGCTCCAGCGGCCAGTGACGGTCGCGTGGAACCTGGAGCACGGCGCCAGCAGCGCGGTGCTCCAGCTCAACCACTACTTTGCGCGCTCCTGCGCGCACTACCGCGCCAAGATCCGCATGCGCCTGGCGTGGTACCGCGCGCGCTACGGGCACGTCGTCCAGCCGTGGTTCCAGAGCCGGGTCGGCATCGGCCTCGGCGACACCGACGAGGAGGTGTGCCGCAACCTGCGCCAGCACTTCAACACGACCGACCTGAGCGTCGCCGCATACGCCGACCTGCTGCAGAAGGCGGTGCAGGCACGGTACCAGCAGATCGAGCGACTGGAAACGGCCGCCAGCGGCGGCGGCACCGGCACCGGCACCGACAGCAGCACCGACGCCGCGGGGGCCGCCCGCGAGACGCCGGTGCCGCCGCGGCCCTCGTGCGACCGCTGCCACGCGATGGCGGCGTGCGTCGACACGCTGCAGGGCGCGGCGGCGTGCACGTGCGCGTCGGGCTTTGTGGGCAACGGCACGTTTTGCGGCGTGCCGCACTGGGTGCAAAAGGTGCTGTTGCCGCCGCAGCAGGGCACCGGCGCGTGGGCCAACCTCTCGTACCTGGTCGGCGCGCCCGACGGCAACGTGTACCACGCGCGGTTTGCGGCTGACAGCCCGCTGATGGCGCCCACCATGGCGCCCGAAAGCGACGACGACGACGACGACGACGCGGACTCCCAGCTCATTGTCAGCTTTGTCGACAGCTCAAAGGCGTTCGTGCCCGACGTTGGGCTGATCTACCTGTACCAGCCCTTCCGCGCGGGCGCGATCGCCTCCATCTCGGCGTCGTCGAGCGCCATCCACGCACTGGCCGGCGAGTGGACCGAGCTGTGGTCGCGCGACGAGGGCGGGCACGCCCCGTGGCAGCCGGACGTGCTCGACCAGGTCTGGCAGGCGGTGCCGATCCCCCGCACGGACGTCTGCATGCTGCGCATCCGCTTCCGCGCGGCGCTGCGGTACCCGCTATTGCCCGTGCTGGGCGGCATCGCCATCATTGAGACGCCCACCGCGGCCGTCCTGGAGGCCGCCGCCGGAAGCGTCGAAGACGCCACCGGCGCTGACAGATAGCGCATTGTACAAAACACAAAGTCGCTGTACCACTACGTGGCGCGGCCCTGCCGTAGAGGCAGGGCTGGTGCGGCCGCGTACGTCAAGCATGCAGGTCATGCGCTTGTACACAAGCGTGACAATGATACAGAATAAGAAATCCCCGCACCTTTTATCTTTTTTTTTTAGAATCGTCTCGTACAACAGCGTTCCGCACAGATTGGTTCATCACAAACAAGTCTATACACCACCATTTTTTTTTCAATGTTTTTACAGAAGGGGTCAACGGGACGTCACGACCAGGACCGACGGCTGGCGCACCGGCGTCGCCACGTCGTCCGCCTTGCGGGGCGGCGACAGCCGCATGCCGCGCAGCGCGTTGCGCGTTTGGTCCACGCGCGCGTCCGCATCGCGGGCGGCGGCGGCCGACGTGCGCGGCACGAGCGGCGGCAGGCGCGCTGCCTCGGCCGCAGAACGGGCAGCGGTGGCGGTGGCGGTGGCGGTGGCGGTGGCGGGCGCCACGGGGTGCACTTCGTGGTGGACGTCCTCCTCGTCGTGCAGGTCCAGCGCAAAGATGTCGTGCGACTCGTCCGAGCTGTGCGACGCGGCGTCGTCCCCGTCGTCATCGCCAGCGGCGCGGTGGCGGTCGCCGCCACCTTCGCCGCTGTCGCCGTCGCTGCTGCTGCCGGTGCTGGTGCTGCCGCCGAGCGACGACAGCATCGCCGCGAGGCCACGCGGGGCCGGCGCCGACGCGGCCGCGATGGCCAGCGTCGCCTTGGTGCCTGCGCCGTCCTCAAAGACGACGGGCGCCGTAAAGTCCATCGGCAGGTCCAGGTCGTCCGCCCAGGAGCCGACCACGATCGACGCGGCGTTGGACGTGCCGCTGGACGCGCGCGACTTGGGGATCGACGCGGCCGCGTGGTCCTGGTGCCAGCCGTGGTCCGCCGTGGCGCGCGTGCCGTTGCTGCCCGCGCTGCCACCCCCGCCGTGGGCGCCGCCAAAGCCCGCGGCGACCGTCACGGCCACGCCGAGGCGCCCGTTGGTGGCCGTGTGGCCCCCGTGGTGGTTGGCGCCGTGCACCAGGGGGCGCATGCGCAGCGGGTGCGTCTGCATCGACACGGCCGGCGAGACGCCGTAGTGCATCGACAGCGGGTACAGCTCGGCGACGTCGAGCGCGGCGACGGCGTCGCGGAAGGCGGGCAGGGTGAGGCGGCGCGCGGGGTCCGGGTGCAGCACCTGCTGGAAGAGCGTGTGGACGGCGGGCGTCATCTGGAAGCGGCTGGCGAGGTACGTCGTCGGCGCCGCCACGTAGCGGCGGTAGCGGCGGTCGGTGTCGACGGCCTTCTCCCACGGGTTGACGCCAAAGAGCATGTTGAAGAAGACGATGCCCAGCGACCACACGTCCGCGGCGGCCGCGTCGTAGGTCGGCGTCGTGCGGTCGATGACCTCGGGCGCCATGTACGGCGGCGAGCCGCAGCCGTACTCGGTGGGCGCGGTGGCGTGCGTGGCCAGGCCAAAGTCGCCGAGCTTGGCCACCCAGTCGTCCGTCAGAAGCACGTTCTCCGGCTTGATGTCGCGGTGGTACACGCCGCGGCCGTGGCAGAACTGCAGGCCCGCGGCGATCTGCAGCAGCAGGCGCTGCGCCAGGCTCTTGTCGTAGATGCCGTCGGCCTCGCGCTTGATAAAGTCGTACAGGTCGCCGCGCGCGGCGTACTCGAAGACCAGGAACAGGTGGTCCGCCGTCTCCAGCGTGTCGACCAGGGCGACGAGGTTTGGGTGGCTGCGCAGATGCTCGTGCATGGCGATCTCGGCGTGCTGCAGCGCCATGTGCTCGGGCTTGAGGCCGGTCTTGAAGAGGCACTTGACCGCAAAGCGCTCGCGCGTGCCGTTGCGCTCGGCCAGGTACACGGCGCCGTACGTGCCCAGCGCCAGCACACGCACCAGCATCACGTCGTGCACGCGGTGGCCAATCATGGCATCGATGGGGTCCTCCGCGTCGCTGGCGCTCGCCATGGTGGTGGGGCCGCTGCAGCCGCTACCCCGGCGTCCGGCGGAGCGACAGCGCGCGACGGAAGCGCCACCGAGCCGAGGCACCGCGGCTGCCGCCGCTGCTGGCGCTGTCGCTGCTGCTGCTGCTGCTGCTGCTGCTGCTGCTGCTGCTAGAGATGCGCCGTCCTCCGCTCCTCCTCCATAGCAGTACACGGCCAATAAATAACCCACAGTATATACACGGCTACTATCCACAAAAACCAGATGGTGCGGACGCCTCGCATGCACTGCACGCTCAACGGTCACGACCCGCGGCCGCTCCCCCCAGGGCCCTTCCGCTACATGTACAAGTGCGCCCTCATCCGCGCAACGTCAAGCGCCACGCCACGCGCCGTTCGCTGGTTGCGCACCGACGCACTCGCTCCCTGCACAAGCTGCTGGCAGGAGCCGGCCCAACTGCCTAGAGCGCCCACACGACCTACACGGCACGGCGCGTGCGGAACGAGTCCGTCCCCACGCCGGCCGGCGCCGTTGCGGTTGTGCGCATAAGCTACCCAGCCTGCGCAAGTCCCAGTTGATTCAGTGACGAGTCGAGCAAGCGGAGCGCCCCTTCCAAGCGGCTCGGCGCGCCCGGCGGCCGGGCAACCGGGCTACGGCTGCCAGGCGCCGCGTCGCGCGCGAGCCGAGGCTAGAGACCGGGCCCAAAGCACAAGAACGCCTCCACCGCCGCCCGCATCGCAGTGCGTCCAGCAGAAGCCGAGACGGGCAGAGAAGAGAGAAGCCCTCGTGGTGGCCGGATGACCAATCACCGTCGGGAGGCGGCTGTTGCGCCACCGGGCCGCGCGATGGCGCCAACGCAGTCCCTTCAAAATATTACGCAGGCAAGCAACTGGGCAGCGAAACTGTCCGATGCCGCACAGGCACGCACGCAACGCCGTGCTTCGTTCGTCTCGCCAGCCACCGTCCTAACGGCCAGGTATTCACGCCGCGTTCTTGCACTGGGCCGGTGCACGGCAACGACTAACGCGCAAGGTCCCGGCTCCCAACTTGGACAACGAACATGACTAACTACGCCGCGCACGTCCCACGTAACACGTCCGGTTCCAACACGCCTGCGTAGGCTGCCTACTGTTTACGTTTCGGCCCTCCGTCGGCCGGCGTCGTTCACGCCGCTCCACCTCCGCGGCCGTCCACGCTGCTCCACCGCCGAAGGCCGCGGCGTGCGCCGCAAGGCGCTGTCCCGGTTAATCTTGCCGGCTAGTCTTGTCCCCCGCTTGGCGCACGCGTCCACGCCGGCCTCGGTGCGCCTGGTGCCGGCACACGTTACGCGTGGGCGCCTTGGACCACCGCGCAGGCACGCAGCGGCGCCTTCGCGATGCTCCCAGGATCACCCGCTCGGAACTACAGGCACGCCCGCATCCACTGTGCGCACCACTAGCACCACAAGCGCCGTTCGTCCAGCCGCGACGGCGACAAACGACCCCGCAACGCCGATGACGACCGTTCTCCGCTTCATGCGCGTGCCGTCCCGTGATCGTCCAGCGCGCCGCCGTTGCGGTGCCGCGTCGCCAGTTCCGCCGCCGCTATGTCGCGCCCGGGTCGCGCCGCCAACGACACCGGTCCCACCGCCCCCCCCACACCCACACCGGCGACGAGTGTAGCCTGTGCGAGGAGCGCCAAGAGAGGTGGAGAGGCTAATGCGGATGATGCGTGTCTATAGACTAGAGAGAGAGGAAGAGAGAGAAGAGAGACAAGAAAGAAACCACGTGAAGTGGCGTCGATTTTGTTTTTGTTTATTTCGACGCCCCACAACAGAACGTTCCAGAATGTTCCAGAATCTTCCAGCACCTTCCATAGCCCTTCCTAGCTCTCTATCGACTTTTATAACCTTCGATAGCCCTCCATAGCCTTCTAACGACTTTTATAACCTTCGATAGCCTTCCATAGGCTTCGATAGCCGTACAGGGACAAACCTCGTTTGCACGCCTTGCCTCTGGTTCCAGCTAGCGCGATGGCACCCCCAGCCTGCGTCAGAACGTTCCAGAAGCTTCTGGAAACATCCAGATGCGTCCAGAACGCTCTGGAACCTTCCACCGGCCAGCGGCGACGATGGCGGCGCCGCGGCGGCCGGCGCGGCCGCTGGGCCTGCTGCTGCTGGCCGCCGTCGGCCTGCTGGCGAGCGGGCTGCGGGCCAGCGACGCCCAGCCCATCGACGTACGGCCCGTGCGCCCCACCGGTCCCGTGCGGGACGTCCCTGACCGCGCGCGCGTGCCGCCACCGCCGTGGAGGCGGCGCCCCGCGCAGGTCGTGCTGATCGCGCACTCGCACTGCGACGCCGGCTGGATCAAGACGGTGGACCAGTACTACGAGGAGCAGGTCCGCTACATCCTGAACGCGACCGTCCACGCCACGGCCGCGGACCCGCGCCGCCGCTTCGTCTGGGCCGAGGTCGTCTTCTTCTCGCGCTGGTGGGCCGAGCAGGACGCGGAGACGCAGGCGCGCGTCCGGCAGCTCGTCGCCAACGGCCAGTGGGAGTTTGTGCACGGCGGCTGGGTCATGGAGGACGAGGCGTCCACGACGCCCGCCGCCCGCGTCCACCAGCTCACGGTACGCGACGCACGCGGCGCCCGCCTGGGGACCAGCCAGTGGGCGGGCGTCTCAACGCGGCGTCGGACGCTCCCCGGCCTGGGCGGCCCGGCAGCTGGGCCACACGTTCCTTCGGGACGAGTTTGGCGTGCAGCCGCAGATCGCGTGGTCCATCGACCCCTTTGGCAGCGCGGGCGTGTCGCCGCAGCTGTTCAAGGGCAGCGGCTTCAAGGTGCTCGTGAACGACCGCATCAGCCTGCGGCTCAAGGAGGCGCGCAAGCAAACCAAGGAGCTCCAGTTCATCTGGCGCGGCTCCGAGTCGCAAGGCAGCCGCGCCACCCTCTTCACGCACACGCTGGACAGCTGGTACTGGCTGCCCGGCGGCTACAACTGGGACAACGGCGACGAGGGCGTCACGCCCGAGAACATTGCGTACGGCCCGCGGTGGCGCCAGCGTCGCTGGACAGCAGGTTGCCCGCCGCTGCTAAGGGGGGTCCGTCAAACGCCTCATCTGCTCGCCCACGTGGCTGACGGCAGGGCCAAGGCGGACGACCTGGCGCGGATCTTTTTGGAGCGCGCGGCGTGGTTCCGGACGCCCCACCTGCTCTTCCCGTACGCGGGCGAACCGGCCGGATCCGTGCTTCCGCGTTTGTCGACACCGTCGCCAACCGTTCGCTGCGCCGTCTGCGCATGCGCCGCCACAGGTTCGGCCACGACTTTGCGTTCCAGGACGCCGAGGTGATGTTTGGCAACATGACGCTGCTGATGGACTACATCAACGCCAACATGGCGTCGACGCTGTCGGTGCGCTACGGCACGCTCGCCGAGTACTTCACGGCCGTCGGCGCGCTGCCGGAGCCGGACCCCGCCGCGTGGCCCGTCTTCACGGAGGACTACGTGCCCTTTGAGGACAACCCGTGGGCCGGGTGGTGGGTGCGTCCAAATGAGGAGGGCGCGCGGGCTCCGCGGAATCTCGGGAGGCCTTACACTCCCGCTGCGTCACGACCGCGTGCATGTGCGGTGCTTGCGCAGGCGGGCCATCTGACGTCGCGGCCGCATTTGAAGCGGGCGATCCGCACGCTGGACGCGCAGCTGCACGCGGCCGACGCACTCTTCGCCCTGGCCGTCACGGGGCCCGCGTCCCTGCCCGCGGCGGACCTCCAGGCCGCCTTCAGCGACCTCGACGCTGCGCGCAAGACCTCGGCCCTGCTCAACCACCACGACGGCATCACCGGTGCGGCCCAAGCGATCCATGCCCAACGCCCGCCGCCGCCAACGGAGGCGGCCGCCTGATCGTGCCACGCCTGTGCTGTTGCGTCTGGGGCCCACCAGGCACGTCCAAGCAGTTCGTGGTGGACGACTACTTGGCCAAGCTGGCGGACGGCTCGGCGCGCACCGTCGACGTGCTGGGCCGCGCGGCGTCGTGGCTGCTCACGGAGCGCGCCGACGCCAATGGCTCGCTGGCGCTGCAGCCCGTGGCGCCGGGGGCGCCCCTGGCCGACTTGGAGGCGTCGTCCGCCGCCGAGCCTGTGCCGCTCGTCTTCACCAACCCGCTCGGCCGCGCGGTTATGACGGCACAGGCCGTGCGCGTGGCGCTGCCCGTCGCGTCGGCGGCGCGCCTGCGCGTCGAAACCGCGGACCGCAGCCCCGTCCTGGCGCAGATCGTTCCCGTGGTGTCCGACGCCGCCGTCGCCGACGTCGTGTTTGTGCGCGAGCTGCCGGCGCTGAGCGTCAGGTACGGCCACGTACGCGCGCGCGCGCGCAGCGGTGGCGACGCCAGCAGGCGCTTACGCGCCGCGCCCGCCCCGCTGATCTCCTTGTGCAACGTCGGCTCGCAGCACCTACTACATCTACATGGACCAGCCGTCGTCGTGGACGGTCGTGTCGTCCCAGTCGACCATGCCGCTGCAGTGCCACACGGGCCAGACCGAGCCGTCCTTCGCCGTCTCGTCCAGCCAGGTGGTGCTGGTCTACAGCGGCGTCGACGGCCGACTGGCGTCTATCAGCACAAACAGCACGGAGGTAGCGCCCTCGCGCCGAGGGGGCGGTGGTTGCTTGGAGGACCTCGTCCTGTAGCTGACGCCAGCTGGCCTCGGCTTTGGGGGACGCCGCGAGGATGCCGCCGCAGATCACGCTCGAGCAGCTCTTCATGGAGTACAGCACGACCGCGTCTGGCGCGTACCTGTTCACGCCGGCGGGGCCCGCCGCGCCGCTGCAAAGGACGTGCGCCGAGTCGGTCGTCGTATGGCAGGGCCCCGTGGTGACGGTCGCCGAGCAAGCCTTTGTGGAGAACGCCACTGCCGCCGCGCCGGACGGCCGGTTTGTGCAGCGCATGACGCTCCTGAAGGACGCGGGCGCGCTGAGCCACGTGGTGCAGCTCGAGGTGACCAGCCCCGGGGCCATCTCCCCCAACCGCGAGCTGATCACCCGCTTCTACACGGACCTCGGCAACGACGTGCGTGCCAAACGACCGGGCGTTCGGAGCGTTTACGGAACCGGGGGTGAACTGAGCGGTTGCCTCGGCCGGTGCCCCGCCGGGTTCTTGCTGCCAGGCGGTGCTGTGGAGCGACGACGGCCTGGAGCTGCGGCCGCACCCCTTTGACGACTCGTGGACGGACACGATCGCGTCCAACTACCGCTCGGTGATCACGACGGCGCTGATCACCGAGGGCGCCACGCCATACGAGAGCGGCCGGCGGCTCGCGCTGCTGGTGGACCACGCCCACGGCGCGGCGTCGCTGGCCAACGGCCAGCTCGAGCTGATGCTGCAGCGGCGGCTGATGCAGGACGACGGCCTCGGCATGAACGAGGCCATGGACGAGCGCGCGCCCTTTTCGAGCCCCGTGTGGCTCCTGGCGGAGGAGCCGGGCGCGCGGGCCACGCTGCGCAAGGAGCTGGCCGAGCAGCTCAATGCGGTGGAGCCGGTGCCGGCGCTGACGCCGGTCGACCGCGCCGCGTGGCGCGCCGCCGGCGCAGCGGCCGCCGTGCGGGGCCTCGCCAGCGACCTGCCGCCGGCGATTCGGCTGTTCTCCTGCCTAGCCACGAGCCCCGAGATGCTCTCCAGCGTGGTGCTGCGGCTGGCGCACGCCTACGCCGCCGGCGAGGACCCCGAGTACAGCCAGGGGGCCACGCTGAACCTCGCCGAGCTGTGGGCGCCGCCGCGCGAGCTGGCGACCATTAGCGCGCGCGGCCTCACACTGAACGCGCCCGTCTTTGACGACGGCGCCGCCTTGCCGATAACCACGCTCAACACCTTGGATGTGGGCGCGTGGGTGCTGTCCTTCCGGCCGGCGAACGCCACCCTGTAATCTTTCTAATGTCCAGCCTCTCATGCTCCTGTGGCATTATCATGCTCCTGTGTCATTATCATGCTACAGTGTACAGTGCTCGTGCATGGAACACCCATGATAAAATCAAGCAGTCAGCTCAAAAGCGGATCCCATCAATCACTTCGTGTTATCGGCGCGATACGATGGAGCGGACGACGCTGGATGCGCTGCTCCGATGCCCCAAGGTGCAGCGATGGCCGGCCGAGGCGGCCGAGGGACGCACGGCGGCCGCCCCGCTGGACTGGACGCAGCCGGAGGACGCCGCCGGCGCGAGCGACCCGGACGGCTACGCCTGGCGCCTGTGGGTTCCCGCAGCCCGGCGGGGGCGGCGGCCGCCGGCACCGCCAGCGCCTGAGCCGGACGGCGAAGAGCACGACGCCCCTCCCGCGGCGCCCGACGCCCTGCCGGCGCTCGCCGGCACCTTCCAGCGCGACGGCGCCGGCCGCTGGGTCTTCCGCGACGCGACGGCGTCGCTGCCGGCCGTCATTCAGCGGCCGTGGCCGTGGGCGGCGGCGCGCGCCTTCAACGGCGGCTCCGTGGTCATCGGCCAGTATGCCCTGCTGCTGGAGCGGTTCGGCCGCACCGAGCCAGACGCCGATGGCGGGGCGGCGGGCCCGCTGACGTGCACCACGCTGGTCGTGCCGTGCACGGCCATCTCGGGCTTCCCCGGCTCGGTCGGCGGCCCATCCGACGCCGCCAGCGGCGTCCTGGGCGTCGGCCACCTCCTGTTGCATGCGTCCCGGCTAGAGGCGGGCGCCGCCGTCCCCGCGGTCGTCGGCCGCGTCGCTGCGGTCGCGCTGCGGCAGGCCGCCGCCCCCGACGACGGCGCTGCGGGCCTGGACGACCCGCTGTGGCTGTTCCAGGCGCGTCGCGTGGGGCTCGGCCGGCGGGACCGGCTGCTGTACCTGCGGCTGGCCGACCTGGCGACTGTCGATGCGGTGGACGTGTACCTGGACGTGCGCGACCGCCCGCTGCCGCTGGGCGTGTACCCGGGCGCGGTCGTGGAGGCGCACGCGCTCGAGCTGCGGCTGTCGCCGCAGGGCACGCCGTTCCTGGTCAGCACGGCCGCCACTGCCGTCGACGCCTACGCACCGCAACCGGCCGCGCTCGCGCGCGCGACCGCGTCGAACGCCCGCTGGCTCATCGACGTCTACCGCGCCGCGGACGCGCTCGGTACGGATTCGGGCCGCGCATGCGGGGGGAGAGCGACTCAAGCACGCCATCGGCTTAGGCGCTGCGAACGGCATCTTGTAGCCGGCCTCCCCAGGGTGGGCGTCCCTGCGTGTGGTGGCCACGGTGGAGCCGCCGCTGCGTGCGCGGTTCGCGCACGAGTGCAGCCTGTGCAAGGTGCCGCGGCGGCTCGGCCAGTGCACCGGCGCCTGCGGCGGCCTGGGCCGCGCCTGCCTGACCGTCGACGGTATGCGGCGCCCTGGGCAAGATCTGGCCAACGTGCGAAGGCTGGCACGGCCACTCACGCACGGTGCGCGGGGCGCAGGAGGGAGGGCGCCCGTCCAGCGATGGTGTCGCTGCAGGACGGGACGGCCGAGGTGCAGGCCCTGGCGGACGGCGCAGTGGCGCTTGCCCTGCTGGGCGTGGACGCGGCGGGGCGCCGCCGCCTCGCGCAGCTGGTCGAGCGGATCGGCTACCTGACCATCAAGCGCGCCGACCACGCGGACGACGCGGCCGCGCTGGAGGTGCGTCCACGCGCCCGGCCCGCGGGCAGGACTGCCAGCGAATGGGCTGATTTGATGCGGCGTTGTTCAAGCCGTGTACGGCGATCAGCTGCTGGACGAGGACGGGCGGCCACGGGTGCTTGCGCCGGAGGACGTCGCCACGGTGAAGGCAGTGATCCCAGTCGCGGCGGGCCGCGCGTCCGGGCCGCGCGCGATCTGGTGCCGGCCCAACCCCGCGCCGCCGCCGCTGCCGCCGCCCGCGGCCACCACCGACGACGGCGCCGGCGCGGCGCCCCCGCCCACGTCCGCACCGCCGTCCGCGCGGTCGGTGAGGCTCGGCCACATCACGGTGTCCGTGCGCGCCCCACCGCAGGCGACCGTGCGCGTCCTGCACGCCGAGGCGGCCGCGCCAGCCCGCGAGGCGCTCGCCCTTCTCTCAACACTTGCCGCATAATTGTACACCAAACTGTACACCTAACTGTGCAGCGCTCTACAATGCACCCCTGTACATTATGCATCATCACCCGCCTGCGTCACCCGTCAGCATCACCACCCGTCACGGGCCCGCTTGGGGAAAGCGGTACTTGTCGCTGTAGCGAGGCGCGCCCGGCGGCGGGCGCCCGCCGGGGCGGGCGGCCGCAGCGAGGTGCGGGTTGAACTGCGAAAAGTACTTTCCGGACGGGCGCGCCGCGTCGGCCGCACCGGCCGCGGCGGGCGTGAGCCCCTTGAGGGCGGCGACGCGCGCTCGCTCCTCGGCCTCCCGCATCAGGCGCTCCTGCCGCAGCCGCGCAATGTCGTCGTTGGCAGCCTTGCTCGACGTGGCCGGCAGCTTGAACGGCTACGCCGACGGCGGACCCGTGGTACGGTGGGGGGCAGAGCGCGTTTAGCTCGTCACGAGCCGGACCGCTGCGACGGCGAAGGCGGGCGCGACGTACCAGCGGGGGCGGCGGCGGGGGCTCCGCCTTCTGCTTGAGGAACGTCGACATGTTCACCAGCGGGTCTTCGCGGTTCAACAGCTTCTCGTGCTTGCGCCTGTTGCCGCGGGAGCACGCTGGCTGCATCTCGGTGGTGAGCGGTCGCGCGGCGGCGCGCTGCTCATCGACGGCTGCGGCGGCGTACTTGGCGCGGTCGTCCCGCTTCGTCACGTCGTTCTTGGCAGCCACATCTTTGTCGCGGTACCACGGCTCGGCCTTGGAGAACTCGGCAGAGCCCTGGCCCAGGTACACTGTGACCTTGTCCTCCTCCTTCTTCCGCTTGAGCCGCGCTTCCTCCTCGAACTCGGGGTTGCCCGCAGCTCGCAGCGCGGCCTGCGCCAACGCGCGATAAGGCGGGATGACCTTTCCCGCCTTAGTCGGACGGCCGCACGCGGCGGCAGCGGCGGCGGGGCCCCTGGGCGCACCTCGTGCTCCTCCTTGTAGAACAGGTTCACATGCTCCTCGCGCGCGTCGGCGCCGTCCGCCGAGCCCTCACCCCGCTTGCGCTTGAGCTGCTCGAGGCGCGCCTCTTGCTCCTGCGCGCCGCGGAGCACACGCGAAGCTTGCAGCCGGCCACGGTTAGCACCCACAACGCGCGCGCCGGGCCGGCGGGCGGGCCGCGTCGTACCGCGCGCGCTGCCTTGGCCGCCTGCTCCTTCTCCTTCCGCGCGGCCTCGGCCTCGTCGCGGGCGATGCGGGCCAAGTTATCCTTGTTCCAAATGTGCCAGCTGGTCACCCCAGGCCGCGGCAGCCCCTGGCACGGCGGCATTAGCCAAGGCCTTCCTCCTCCCGCTGGCGTGGGGCCGTCGTCCGCGATACCTCTTCTTTGGCAGGATGTTCATGGTGCCGCCGACAGTGGCCGTCGCCGCGGCCGATCGCGGCCGCTCCTCCACGCGCTCGCCCCAAACCGCCTTGTCCGCGTCGCCCGGCCGTCCTTAAGGATCTTCACGACCCTGCCACCGGCCCCCTGCCACTGAGCGGGCGCCCCGCTGCCGCACCCGGCCGCGCTGCACCCTCTTGCTCGACCGCGTCCCCCCGCCGGCCCGTCTGCCCGCTCGCGGGTGGCCGGCGCGCCTCGGATGACGTCATGGACGAATGACGTCACACCTTGTCCTGCGCCGCTTCGCTGTGGGTACGCCCATCGCCCGCGCTCCGGCGCCGCCGCTCGGCCCGCCTCGGCCCTCTCGGCCAGACCTCTCTACCTACCTCGAGCGAGGGTGGGCGCAAACGGCGCGCGGCACCGACGGCCGCCGCCCGCCGCCGCTGGAACCGGCCGATGGCGCCGATGGCCGCGCGAACACCGGCCGCGGGCCCAACGGCCGGCCGGATGCATCCGCGGCGGGGGGCGCCGCGTGCGGTGCGGCCGGGGCGCGCCATCGGCGCCATCGGGCCGCGCCGCCGCGCCGGAGGGGTCGGCCGGCGGTGCGCCGTGGACACGCGGCACCGCTGGACGCGACGGCGCCTCGAGCTGGATAGCAACGGATAGCGAACGATGCCGGGGGCCGATTAGGGCGGCGCCGCCGCATGGGCGCTGGAGCGCACATGATGAGGGCCGGACGTAAGGGATGGAGGACGGCCTGTGTACTATCTACGGCGGCGGCGGCGGCGGCTGGAAGCGACGCGTGTTTGGAGCTGCTCTCGCCCGCGACCTGCTCTCCCCTGTCGCTCTCGGCAACATCGAGCCGCATACGGTTTCTGAAACGAGCCCGCCATTCGTGCCTGCTGCGGGTGTGGTTTCTGCTGCCACGCTCGGTGGCGGCGTCAACAGACCCGTCCGTCCCTCTCCTCCTGCTGCCTGCCCGCCCCTCGAGGCGTGTGATTCATCTGCAACCATGGCCGACGACGGCGAGCTGCTCGACTACGAGGAGGAGGTCGTCAGCACGACCGCGGCCGTGCCGGCCACCGCGCCCAAGGAGACCAAGAAGGGCTCCTACGTCGGCATCCACGCCACTGGCTTCCGCGACCTCATGCTGAAGCCTGAGCTGTCGCGCGCCATTGTGGATGCTGGCTTTGAGCACCCGTCGGAAGGTGCGCGGCCCTGCCGGACGCGAACCGCGGCGGAGCCGCCGCGAGGGGGCCGGCGCTGACGCCGCCTGCGGACCGCTCCGTCGCGTGGGCGCGGCGACTTGCAGTGCAGCAGCAGTGCATTCCGCAGGCGATCCTGGGGACGGACGTGCTGTGCCAGGCGAAGAGCGGCATGGGCAAGACGGCCGTGTTCGTCATCGCCACGCTGCAGCAGCTGGACATTGACGAGTCCAAGGGCGCGGACGACGTGCTCGTGCTCGTGCTGGCGCACACGCGTGAGCTTGCTTACCAGATCCAGAACGAGTACATTCGCTTTGCCAAGCACATGCCGAACGTGCGCACCGCCGTCTTCTACGGCGGCGAGCCGCTCTCCAAGAACCTCGAGACGCTCAAGACGCTCAAGCCGCAGATCGTCGTCGGCACGCCAGGCCGCATTCACGACCTGGTGAACCGCGGCGAGCTCAAGCTCGGCAAGCTCAAGCACTTTATCCTCGACGAGTGCGACCAGGTGCTGGAGAACACCGGTACGGGCCGCATGGCGCCAAGGGCGGTAGCGGCGGGCCGTACTCGTGACCTGCGTGCCTGACGCGCCCACCGTCGCGTCGCCCCCCGTCGGGCGCCACGCGCACCCACGCAGACATGCGCCAGGACGTCCAGAACATCTTCCGCCAGACGCCCCACCAGAAGCAGGTCATGATGTTCACCGCCACCCTCTCCAAGGAGATCAAGCCCGTCTGCAAGAAGTTCATGCACAAGGCACGCGAGCGCCGCCCGCGCCGCGGGGCGTAGCGCCCCCCGCCTCGCTTGTCCGGTCGTAGGCCTTTGTGTTGACACCGCCGCCGCCCCACCGATGCCGCCCGCCGCCGACGTGCACGCTGCTGCTGCTGCCGCCGCTGCCGCCGCCGTCGTTCGCGCGCCGTCGCCTCCCGTCTTGGGTTTCCCCTTGCGCGCGTCCCATAGCCGCACGAGATCCTCATCGACAACGAGACCAAGCTGACGCTGCACGGCCTCCAGCAGTACTACGTCACCGTCAAGGAGAGCGAGAAGAACCGCAAGCTCGCCAACCTCATCGACGAGCTCGAGTTCAACCAGATGGTCATCTTTGTCAAGTCGGTCGCCCGCGCCCGCGAGCTCGCCAAGCTGCTGGAGACGCTCGGCTTCCCGGCCATCAGCATCCACAGCGGCATGAAGCAGGAGGAGCGGTACGCCGCGGCTGCCCCGCCGCTCCGCGGGCAGCGGCCGGCGGCGTGGCACTGACGCGTTAAAGCCACTGGCGCCGGCTTCCCCGCTTGGCGTGGTCCGTGCTGCAGCATTGCCAAGTACAAGGCGTTCAAGGACTTCCAGGCCCGCATCATGGTCGCCACCGACGTGTTTGGCCGCGGCATCGACATTGAGCGCGTCAACATCGTCATCAACTACGACCTGCCCGAGTCGACGGACGCGTACCTGCACCGCGTCGGCCGTGCGGGCCGCTTCGGCACCAAGGGCCTGGCTATCTCGTTCGTGACGGACTCGACCGAGGACTCGGCCTTCATCAACAGCGTCCAGGAGCGCTTCATGGTCGAGATCGCCGTCATGCCGGACCAGATCGACGTCCACACCTACAGTACGCGCCCGCCCGATGCTTTCAGGCCGTACGGACACGACGACGCGCTGGCACAGCGCTAACTGGTGATGGTGGCGGCGTGGTCGTTTTGGGTCCCCCCCGCCCGGTGTACAGTGAACGCATAAGCGACCTGCCCTTGACCTGCCCTTGACCGACCGCCGTTCTCGGCGCGGCTCTCGGGCGCGCGCCGCTAGGCTGCCTGCGATGCGGCGCACTGCCGCCCCTTTGTGCCATAAAAAAGTGTCTGCAACAGAAAAGAGCCCATCGCTGTGTACTTTACCTCGTGACCCACCCCCCTTTTTTGAAACGAAGCAAAAAATACTACCTAGCACTCGCACAAAATTGCCGTGTATTTTTCTAGGGCGCAAGCTCCAAAGTTCACTGTGCAGCGGCCGCGACCGCGCGCCTCACTGGCGGATGGCCGCGACCGCCTTCTGCGCGGCGTCGTCGAGGTCGTCGGCGTTGATGATGGCGATGTTGCCCTTCTGCTCGGCGAGGATCTTCTTGGCGAGGTCGACGTTGGTGCCGGCCAGCCGCACCACGAGCGGGAGGGTGAGGCCGATCTCCTTGGCGGCGGCGAGGATGCCGAGCGCGATGGTGTCGCACTTCATGATGCCGCCAAAGATGTTGACGAGGATGCCCTTGACCTGCTTGTCGGTGGTGATGATCTTGAAGGCCTCCTTGACCGCCTTCTCGGTGGCGCTGCCGCCGACGTCGAGGAAGTTGGCCGGCGTGCCGCCGTAGAGCTTGATAATGTCCATGGTGGCCATGGCCAGGCCGGCGCCGTTGACCAGGCAGCCAATCTCGCCGTCCATCCCGATGTAGTTCAGGTTGAACTTGGCGGCGGCGACCTCGCGCGGGTCCTCCTCGGCGACGTCGCGCTGCGCAAAGATGGCCTCCTGGCGGAACGCGGCGTTGTCGTCAAAGTTGATCTTGGCATCGAAGCACACCACTGCACGAGCGTCCAGCAAAGCCGGTGGGGCGGCTCGGCCGCAGCGCGGCGTCAGCCGCCGGCGACCCGCCAACGACGCGCATCGGCCGTGGGTTCTCCTCCTTACCGCGGCCGTCGGGGGTGAGGCCGAACGGGTTGATCTCGACCTGGGTGGCGTCGACGGAGAGGAAGAGGTTGTACAGGCGCTCCATCTGCTCGGCAGCCTGCGCGCGGTCGCCCACGCCAGCACAGGCGAGGTTGATCAGGGCGTTAGAGCCATGGGTCGGTGCCGGGCAGGGGACCCAGCGGGCGGCACGCACGGTGGTCGCCTCCTGGCCATCCTTGAAACCGAGGTTCTTGGCCATGCGCAGGGCGGCCTCGCGGGACAGGCCCTTGCGGATGTCGACCGGCTCCTGCCCGGCCGGGCAGAGGCAGAGAGGCCGTGGCGCACCCGCCTGCGGTGAGCATCGGGGCCGCGCTGCCGCCTCGGTCCGCGCGCGCCGGCCGGACCTTGAAGATGAGCTCGGGCGTCTCCTCGGCGACGGCTTCGATGTCCATGCCGCCCTTGGGCGAGCCGACGAGCACGGGGCCGCCGGAGGCGCGGTCCATCAGGATCGCAAAGTACTTCTCCGTGGCAATGTCGAGGGCCTCGGCGACCATGACCTAAAACGCGGCGGCGGCGGCGGCGGCGACGGCGGCGGCGACGCGCATGGCGGGAACACGTCCAGGACTAAGCGCACGGACGGCGGAGCTAGCCGCCTCGGGACGGCCGTCGCCACACCTTCTTGACCTCGACACCCTGCGGCGGCGTCTGCTTGGTGACGAGGTTGTAGCCCAGCATCTGCTTGGCCAGCTCACCGACCTTCTTGGGGCTGGCGGCGGCAAGGTCGGGGTACCGCAGCACCGGCGCGACGGTCAGTACCACAGCTGAAAGACGTCATCGACCGGTGCACGGCCTTGGCACGGCCGCCGTACTCTTCCGTGAGGTGCACACCGCCCTGGAGGCCCGAGGTGAAGTGGCCCTTGCCGCGGCCGCCGGCGTGGATCTGCGCCTTGAGCACGATCTCCTTCACGTCTGCGGGGAGCCCGCGCGTGCAGCGCGTGAACGTCAGGCGCCGCGCGGTTAGGTGAGGGGAGGCGCGGGCCGAGCGCGCGGTGCCGGGCCGGGCCGCCGTACTGAGCTCGCGGGCGGCGGCCTCGGCCGC
>Ga0180216_1000481_pt1 | contig 42373 bp, 42 predicted proteins | sample eDN3rd37CBELigMG_FD_128879 | JGI IMG/M metagenome (GOLD analysis project Ga0180216, IMG submission 128879) | Enriched Miracle-Growth compost microbial communities from Emeryville, California, USA - eDNA 3rd pass 37_C BE-Lig MG (version 2)... ...
ACATTCGCCGGTTGGCTGACGGTGGTATGAGCGGGGTCCCGCACTCAATGGCGTTTCAGTGTTCCCTGCGCGCCCCTGAAGGCGCATTCGATGCCGCTCGCGACGTGATCCGGAGATAATTAACGGCGAGAAAGCCCACCCGAGAGAGCATCACCGGGGTTGGCGTGTCTAACAGGCTCGCACCTTGATGTGAAAGCACAAACCACAAGGAGAGAAATTATGGCGTATGGAGTAGCAGCCCGTCTGCTCAGGTTTGCATTTGCGATCCTCACGATTTCAACGCTGGCTTCTGGAGCATCGGGAGTTGCCGCCGAGCCGCGTTCTGTCGCTTTCCTGGCTGTCGAGTTCCTGAACGACAACGCGATATACGAACCGACCAGCGATGCCGAGCGCGCCCGTATTGCGAAGATCGAGGAGATATTCAAGACACGGCTCACAGAGTCGGGGCGCTTTCGCTTCGTTGAAGTCGACGCCGACATGAAGGCGCGGATCGCGGCAGGACAAGAGCTCGGCAAGTGCGGTGGCTGCGAACTGGACTACGGCAAAACGCTTGGTTCTCAGCTGGTTGCCTGGATCGAAGTGCAGAAGGTTTCAAACCTCATTCTCAATATGAACGTCTATATGGCCGATGTCGCAGCGGAAAAGATGATCTTCGCGAAAAGCGCCGACATGCGGAACAACACGGACGAGAGCTGGTCGCGCAGTATCAACTACATCGTCAAAAATTACCTTCTGCCAGACGACTTACAGGGTTGATGCACCGGTTTTACGACATGCTTGTGGTGCAACTCGCGCTCCGGCTCAGACGATGCGAGTGCCAGCATGAGTGAGAGCCGTGCCGGCTAATGCTCGCGGCGGGAGCCATGTGACACCCGCCATAGCTTCTCTCTCTTCAGGCTTGTCCCTTTGAATCTGGAACCTTTGGCAAGCTGTCCCAGTTGACCGGACAGCTCAGCCGTAGGGGACACGACGGCGGCGTGAGTTGCAGCGATCACCCTCCTCGTCTGCCGCCGCCGTCAGGCGGGAATGCCAGCAGTTGGCATTCATTTCCGACAAACCTGGAGATTGACGATGCACGAACTTGATCGGGACTACAGGACGCTGTTGCTGGCCCATCACGAACCCCCGTGTCTTTCACTCTATCAACCGGTGCATCGTACCTTTCCGGATAAGCAACAGGATCCCATTCGCTTCCGTAATCTCGTGAAGGAGCTTGAGCTGTCGCTCGCGCGCAAGTACAGCGAACGGGAAATAGAAAAAGTCCTGCGCCCGTTTCATGAGCTGGCAGAAAACACCGAATTCTGGACCTACTCTCTTGACGGGATCGCTGTCTTTGGAAGCCCGGATCTCTTCAAGGTCTACCGCCTTCAGCGCCCGGTGATGGAACTGGCGATCGCCGCCGACAGCTTCCATTGCAAACCTCTCATGCGCATCCTGCAGTCCGCCGACCGCTATCATGTCCTCGGGATCAACCGGGAGCGGGCCGTTCTATTCGAAGGCAATCGTTACGCCCTTGATGAGGTCGAGCTGGAGCCTGGATTTCCACAGACCGCAGATTTGGTCGCGGGTAATCAGGCCGACGATCCCGAACAAAAGAACAGGGCCTACGGAGCGAGTGGCCCTGGCCAGACAGCTCCCCATGGCACCGATGATGGCGAAGACTTAAGGAACCGCGAGACCGAACGCTTCTTCCGCGCTGTGGACGAGGCAGTACTTGAGCGATACTCGCAACCTTTCAAGATGCCCCTCCTGCTAGCGGCGCTGCCGGAGCATCATCATCTGTTCCGTTCCGTGAACCGCAATCCGTTTCTCATGCCCGGTGCAATCGATGTTCATCCGGACGCTATTTCCCGTGACGAATTGCGAGAACGCGCATGGCAGCTGGTGCTGCCCCTGTACCTCGACCGGCTGAGCGGGCTCATCGACCAATTCGAAGCCTCGCGGTCGGAAAACCGAAGCGGCGCGGATCTGGCTGAAATCGCCAGGGCAGCCGCCGCAGGCCGCATCTCCACACTGCTGATCGAGGCTGATCGCCTGACGCCGGGCCGCTTTGATCCGGCGACCGGCTCGATCGAGTTCGGCCGGCTTGACGATCCCGGCGTCGACGACCTGCTCGACGATCTTGGCGAACAGGCGCTCAGGAGCGGCGGAGAAGTCGTGATTGTTCCGGCTGAACGCATGCCCACAAACACGGGCGTCGCGGCGATCTACAGGTTCTGAGCGAGGAGCGGCGCGCAGCGTGCAACGAAGGCTAAGTCTTACGGCTCAGCTCGGTGTCGATTTCCTGGTTTGGCTCACGCTGCGCAAGGATCGCCCTTACTGAGCAGGGCGATCTCCAGGACCCGGGCACCTGATGAGGTCCTGATCTGCCAGCGCGGCGAGGTGCGGCTGTGTCGAGATGACGCTGCCGTGCGCCGCCCCGTGGTTTGAAGTGACCTTGCCTTTGATTATCAGGGCCAGGCTACGGATTTATGCTCCAGGTGCGCCGTCAGGTTGCAGAGGCCCATGCACCGAGCCCAGACGATGCCCCTATCGCTCAGCCTTTCAGTCGAGTGGCCATGACCGAGATCGTGCGGACATAGACGTCAGCCCGGTTCCATTCCCTGATAACCTCGTAGTTCGCGGTACCCGGACCCCATGGCGCGCCCCGCTGCCAACCGTGGGCGCGAAGATAATTAGCGGTAGAAGCCAGCAGATCCGGGACGCTGCTCACGAGATCACGGTGACCATCGCCATCAAAATCCACGGCGTATTTATCGTATGATCCGGGAAGAAACTGCACCTGACCGATTTCGCCTGCCCATCCGCCCCGCATCTTCTGTGGGCTGATGTCCCCCTTCTGAACAATCCGGAGCGCTGCCATCAGATGGTCTGTAAAGAACTTCGAGCGGCGGCAATCGTAAGCAAGGGTCGCTATCGACTGGATGATCGAATACTTCGCCGACGCGTCTTTTCCGAAGTTTGTCTCGAGCCCCCAGATGGACACCAGAATCTCGCGGGGGACTCCGTAACGTTTCTCGATGCTTGCAAAGAGGCTCGCGTGACTGCGCAAGCGCTCCTGCGCCCGTTTAATCAGCACCGAGCCGACACGCCGTTTGTAAAATTCCTCGAAGCTCAGCTTGAAGGAGCGTTGCGAACGATCAAGCCTGATGACTTTCGGATCATACGTGACGCCCTTCAGTGCCCGATCGATTGTTGATTGCTTGATGCCGTTGGCTCGTGCCTGGGCTTCAAAATCTGCCAGCCATGATGAAAAGCCGCTTCCATCGTTGCCGCATCTGGCCATCAGCGGGGGGCTGGCGATCAGCGAAAGTGCAATAACGGCAGTAGCGATCGCCATACTGTTCAACGATTTACCGGGCTTCACTTTTCATCCTCCGCTCGCTGCCAGTCGCATTCAGACTTAATGGCGCGATAAAAGAAACGCCAGCTCAACCGTCCCAAGCTTTTATTATTGCCTTAATTAACACTGGGCGGCGCACCCCGAAATTCTCAACATTTGTGGTTTGCTTGCAGATCGAAATGGGAGCCTTCCATGCGCGCGATCCTGTTGTCAGCGGCTCCGTCCGCAGGCAACGCTGGGGCTCCTTGATGCGCCGGCCGGACACAAGATCGAGGACAACGGAAGTATCACACCGATGCCCTGGGCCCCGGCGCCGACGCTCCGCTGTGGGGCCTGCCGGGATTGCACACATGTCAACTTCAGATCAACTTCAGACTTTGCCACCTGGGCGGACTGGAACGCCGGTGGCGGACGCCGCGGTCCGGCGCTGGTCAAGCCTGAACCATTCGCGCGTCTTCACAAGGCATTTGTCAAAACACCCGAGATCAAGGACCCGAAACCCGGTACGGCAAAGACGGGACATTATGCGCTCGGCTGGGGATGGGTGAAGATGACCCGGACGCCGGAGCCAGTGCTTACGCACAATGGCTCGATCACTCAATCTGGCGATGATCCTTGTAGACCCGGGCTCGGATCTTGGTCTGGTTATCACGACAAACTTCCCGGCCCCAAAAGCCGACGGGGCCCTCTTGGAGCTGGCTGAATGGCTGTATCGGCACCACGGGCCGGGTAGCAAAGCTTCACCTCAGGAAGCCATTTTCAGCAAGTTGCCCCAGGGACCCGGCCGGCGGGAGGCTCCCCCATCCCGGAACTGCTGACTACAGCGAATCTCCGGCGGTAGTCTCCAGGGGCAAGGCCCGTAATCTTCTGAAACACCTTGCGGAAGGCTCCCGCATCCTCATAGCCCACGGCCCAGGCGACCTGATCGATGGTCATGGCGGTCAGCTCCAGCAATTCGCGGGCCTTGCCGACACGCACATGCTGGCAATACTCCGTAGGCCGCAATCCCGTCGCCTTATGGAAACGCCGTAAGAAGGTACGCTCCTCAAGGCCCGCATGGTCGGCCATCGCCTTAAGCGTCACGTTCCGTGCGCCCCTGGCCTGCAGCCAGCGCTGAACCTTTAAGACAGCCTGATCGCCATGGTGCTTTCTGGGTGAGAAGCTGCTGTAGAAACGCTGCTCGCGCCCCGGAGGGTCGACGAGAAGGAAACGCGCTGTCTCGACCATGATCAGGGCACCTAGCAACCGGTCTACCAACAGAAGCCCGAGATCGATCCAGGCCATCAGGCCACCTGCGGTGATGATATCGCCACCATCGACGATGAGCTTGTCCGCCGTCACATGGATATCGGGGAAGCGCTGCTTCAATGCTTCCGCGTAAGTCCAATGGGTCGTCGCTGCTCGCCCGGCAAGCAGGCCCGTCTCGGCGACAAGAAACGCGCCGGCACAGACCGATCCGATGATAGCGCCTTCCGCGTGCTGATCCTTCAGCCAGCGGGCGAATGGAGCCATCGTCTCTGACGTCTGCAATGCGCCGAGGCTCGGTGGCGCGATAATAATGGCAGGCCTGGCGGGCGCTCCGGGATGCGTATCGAATACGCACCTGATGCGCATGGCCCCGTCCGGTTGCCAGTGACTGACGCGAATGACCTTTCCATTGGCCGTCCCGTGTTCGCCCGCAATCCGGTTTGCCACTTCGAACAGGTCGGTCAACCCATGCACAGCCGCCTGTTGCACTCCCGGATAAAGGAGGAGGCCGATCTCGGGCAGCTCTGGAGTGTTTGCCATTTGTGCGCTTCGCCGAATTGTCAGTTTCGGCCTGAAGAATGTCTGTTTCGCCAGTTCTCACACTGCCGGGCCCACGCTATGCCGTCCAGTGGAAAATGCCATCGTGCGGTGACGCCGTGACCTCAAGGAAAGGAAGCAGTCCATGACCAAGCGCGCACTTATCGTCATTGATATCCAGAACGACTATTTTCCGGCTGGAAAGTATCCTCTCGCCGGGATCGAGGAAGCTGCTGGAAAGGCGGCCAAGGTGCTCGCTGCCGCGCGCGATGCGGGCGACTTCGTCGTGCACGTCCGGCATGAGTTCGCCGGTGATAATGCGCCATTCTTCGAAGCGGGCTCGGAAGGTGCACAGATCCACCCTTCGGTCAGCAACCGGGCTGATGAGCCGGTGGTTCTCAAGAACAACATCAATGCGTTCCGTGACACCAATCTCAAGGATCTGCTTGATGGTGCAGGGGTCGAAGACGTCGTGATCGTTGGCAACATGAGCCATGTCTGCATCGATGCTGCGACACGCGCGGCAGCCGATTTCGGCTACAAGGTCACCCTTATCCATGATGCCTGTGCCACGCGCGACGTGGAGTTCAACGGTGTGAAGGTTCCCGCCGAACAGGTTCATGCGGCCTACATGGCTGCCCTCGGCTTTGCCTATGCCGACGTGCAATCGACAGAGCAATTCCTCAACTCGGCCAAGGCCGAAGCCAAGGTTTGATCCCTGATCGGAACTTCGTCCCGGTAAACGACTTATAGCGAGAGGCCCGCGCGACAACACCGTGGCGCGGGCCTCATTTCATTCGCCTGCGTATGCACCAAAGGAATTGCGCTATGGGTACGATTACGACGAAGGATGGCACCGAAATTTTCTACAAGGATTTCGGCAACGGACAGCCGGTGCTGTTTTCCCACGGCTGGCCGCTGACGGCTGATGCCTGGGAAGTTCAGATGGTGTTCCTCGGGCAGCAGGGTTTTCGCGTCATCGCCCATGATCGGCGCAGTCACGGGCGTTCGACCCAGACCTTCTACGGCAACAATATGGACCAGTATGCCGAGGACCTTTCCGAGTTGATCGAACATCTCGATCTCGAGAACGTCGTCCTCGTCGGCCATTCTACGGGCGGAGGCGAGGTCTGCCACTACATTGGCCATCACGGTACGAAACGGGTCGCCAAGGTGGTTCTGGTGGGCGCGGTCCCGCCGCTCATGGTCCGGACCGAGGCCAATCCCGGCGGCCTGCCAGTCGAAGTGTTCAACGACATCCGCAAGAACACCTTCGAGAACCGCGCGCAGTTCTACAAAGATCTGAGCGAGCCCTTTTTCGGCTACAACCGCGAGGGCGCGAAGATTTCCGAGGGTCTGCGTCACTCCTTCTGGCTGCAGGGAATGATGGGCGGCCTCAAGGGCCAGCTTGACTGCATTCACGAATTCTCAGAGGTCGACTACACGGAAGACCTGAAGAAGATCGACGTGCCGACCCTGATTATCCACGGCGACGACGACCAGATCGTTCCAATTGGCGCATCGGCGCTGCTGTCCGCGAAGATCGTGAAAAATGCCAAGCTGAAGGTCTACCCCGGCGGTGACCACGGTCTGCCGTTGACCCATCCCAACGAATTCAACAACGACCTTTTGAAGTTTCTCCAGACCTGAACCGGTCTGGACCATTCCCCATTACATCCCTGCGAAAATTTCGGTGTGCAATGAGGTTCGCCTGGACGCGCCCGATATTGCGTTCACGCCGCATCTCGCCTAGGTCTGAATCAAACTCAGAAACATTTTGGGGGGAACTTTCGTGAAAGCCTATGCCGCTGCTCTTGCAGCCGTCCTGATATTCTCAGCCCCGCTGCAGGCCGATGAAATCTCTGACACCATCCAGGAGGCACTCGCGGCGTATCACAAGGGTGACCTGGCGCATACCAAGCAGACACTCGATTACGCCAGTCAGTTGATCGCCAGCAAGAACGCCGAAAATCTCAAGACGTTGCTGCCGGCGCCGCTTGCGGGGTGGTCGGCCGAAGACGGAGAAGCACAGGCGGCCGGCATGGCGATGTTCGGCGGCGGACTGCAGGCCTCCCGCGTTTACACCAAAGGCGATCAAACCGTTGAAATGAGTTTCATCGGGGACTCACCTCTGCTCGCCCAGTTCATTCCGATGCTCTCCAATCCGGCGCTGGCCGGAGCCATGGGCAAACCTCTTCGCGTCGGCACGCAGATGGCGCTGGAAGACAAGAATGGGGAGATCAAAATGGTCGTTGCCAATCGTTTTCTTGTGACCATCTCCGGAACCGGTTCACGAGACGACAAGCTGGCCTATGCCAAGGCCATCGACCTCGAGGCCCTGGCAAAGCTCTGAACATCTTCTAATCCATATCAGTGGCAGCTAAGGACTTCATTCCATTTCGCGCCAACACTCATCGACCGGCATCGGGCGATGCCGGTCGATGACGGTCGTCGATCCTCCGCAAGTTCACCGATTATCTGCTCCGTTACAGGGGCGGTCCGGCTAGTCTGCTGCCTCTTTCACCCAAATCCTGATTGGGATTCCAACGCGTGAAAACTGCCAGCGGGGCCTGGCCCCGCCAAACTGATGGGCGAGGACTGTCCATCCAAGCCGTTTTTTTGCATGCGTGAATTGCATGCACATTGATGTGCATTATCCAACACGGAATGTCGGCGATTTTTTTCTGCGCCAAAGAGGCGCCGCTCGGGTCGCAATGATTTTCCTGCGGAAAATCTGGCTCAAGACCGGACGGACATTCGTCCGGATGCCATTTGATTGTCCTTTGACACGCCGCCGGCAGTATTCTGCTTAAATTCAGGTGGCCTAGATTTCCTTACGCACTCTGACCGACGTTTCCTGCATTTTTATGCGTCCCTGGAAACCTGGCGGCCGCTTATTTCTCTTTGTAAAAACGATTGCCCGGTTAATGGCCCTTCACTTTCTTACTGAGGAATTAATTTTATCACCTGCCGACAATTCACGCGGACCGCAAACAGTCGCAACTTATAACTCATATTAAAGCGCCATTAATTTTAAAAACTCCAAACCCTTTCCCCCATAGAATCATTTTTAACCAGCACCATCCAAGGTGCAGTCTCGCCGTTCAACTCGGCAGCACACCACTTCCATCAACGAGATAGAAAATGCGAATATTGGGGTACATACGCCGTTCAATAGGCCTGAAACTGGCTGTCACGGTTCTTTCCGCTTTGATACTCGGCATCGGAGCCATGGCAGCTACCATCGCATATCAAACCCGAACCAGCGCTGAGAATGCCGCGATGGAAGCCGGGCGTGGTGTTGCTGATGGCATTGCCGCGGAGCTGGGGAGACAACTCGACGAAAAAATGGGCGTCGTACGCACAATCAGCGACGCATTCGTAGGGCTTTATCGGTCTGGCAATCGCGAGCGTACAACCTACGAAACCGTTCTCGCAGATATCCTAAAAAACAATCCGGGCATTCTCGCGACCTGGACAGGCTGGGAACCCAATGCCCTTGACGGCCGCGACGCGGAGTTCGTCGGCGACCCGAAAAGCGACGAAACCGGCCGCTTCGTTCCTTATGTTACGAGAAAGGATGGCGGCGTTTCTATCGTAGCGCTCACGGAATATACGGTTGAAGGCGCTGGCGATTATTACATCGTGCCGATGAGGAGCCAGCGCGAGTCGGTGGTTGAGCCTTATATGTACGATGTGCAGGGCACTCCCACATTGATCACCTCTCTCTCTGTGCCGATTACGGTCGACGGCAGGAAGCTTGGTGTCGGTGGCATCGATATCTTCCTGGCCGATATGCAGGAAACGCTCAACCGCATGCAGCCGCTCGGCTACGGGAAAGTATCGCTCATTTCCAATAAGGGCCTGTGGCTCGCCACGTCCGATAGCGCTTCCCTGATGAAGCCGATCGATGCCAGTGACCCGACGCTCGCCAGCGTGAAGAATATGATCGCTAGCGGAAAAGGCCATGTGCAGCGTGTAGAAAGTGCGATCGACAATGGCGAAGAAGTCATTCGCATCTTCGTCCCGTTGTCCGTCGGCCGCTCAGTTACGCCATGGTCAGTCATGGTGACCCTGCCGGTCGACAAGCTGCTCGCGTCGGTCTACGCGCTTGAAACGTTTGTCATCGCAACGTCGATCACCCTCCTCGTCGGGCTTTCCGTATTGCTTCTGGTGGTTGTCAGCCGCATCGTTCAGCGTCCTCTGGCTCGTGTTGCGCAGGCCATCGATCGCCTTAGCGCGGGCAATACCGATGAACTCGCCAGCCAGGATCTTGCGCGGCGTGAGGACGAGATCGGGGCGGTTGCCAAGGCCCTCGAAGTGTTCCGAACGAATGCCATCGAGGCGCGCCGTCTTGCGGCCGAGCAGGAAGCCGAAAACGAGCGGAAGATGCTTCGTGCGCAGAAGCTTGAGGAGCTTACGGCGAACTTCGAGCGCATGGCGGGTGAACTGGTACAAAGCCTGTCGGCTGCGGCACAGGAGATGGAGAGCACCGCGCAATCCATGTCCGCAACGGCTGAGGAGACCGGTTTCCAGTCCGTCACGGTTGCAGGCGCTGCCGAACAGACCTCTGCGAATGTCCAGACTGTTGCCTCCGCAACAGAGGAACTCGCCGCGTCCACGCAGCACATCAGCCGCCAGGTGGCGGATGCCTCGCGCATCGCATCCGAGGCTGTCAATGACGCACAGCGCACGGACGAAATCGTTCACTCGCTGGCTTCCAACGCACAAACGATTGGCGACGTCGTGAAGCTGATCGGCGACATTGCGCAGCAGACCAACCTTCTCGCGCTCAACGCCACCATTGAGGCGGCGCGGGCAGGTGAAGCGGGCAGAGGCTTTGCGGTCGTTGCTGCCGAAGTGAAGGACCTGGCCAGCCAGACTGCAAAGGCAACCGAGGAAATCAGCCTGCAGATCGGCCAGATCCAGGGTGCAACAGAGCACGCAGTCTCGGCGATCCAGGGTATTTCGAAGACCATCCTGTCCATCGACGGCATCGCGTCAACCATCGCCGCGGCGGTGGAGCAGCAGGGTGCCGCCACCGAAGAAATCGCCCGGAATGTCAACCAGGCGGCTCAGGGCACGCAGATGGTCGCCACCAACATCAGCGATGTGCAGCGTGCCGCTAACGAGAGTGGTGCCGCATCTGCCCAGGTGCTCGCTGCCGCTCAGGAGCTTGCCCGCCACGCCAGCAGTCTCAGCCAGGAGGTCGATAGCTTCATATCCGGCGTCAAGGCCGCCTGACGGGAAGCCAAGAGCAATTATCTAGCTTCATCCACTACGAAGCTGCAGGTTTCTGAGCTCCAAAACAGTTGCGACAAGAGGCAAGGCCGCCCTCTCGAGAGGGCGGCCTTGCTGCTTATGGGCGGCAAGTGCGCAGCACCGTTTGACAAGTTAGGTCAGACTAATCAATTTAGCTCATATAGATTCGCTTGGGAAAACAACGACGCGCACGAACTCGACTGGCCTCCTCTGCATACTACTCACGACATTCGCAGCCGCGGAGGCGAGCGGACAGGAGATATGGAGCGGGGCCGAGAGCACCGGGGCGCACACGAAGGCGTTGAAGAGCCAGTACACACTCTTCAATCCCACGCCCGATCACCTGCTGAGGGACATGACGACGGATCGTCCTGACGTTACCGAAAGCCCCTTCACGATCGACGCCGGTCGTATCCAGATCGAGACACAGGCATTCGGCTATTCGCATTCGCGCCGGGATGCGGATGGTATCCTGACACGCGATTATGAGATCGGGACTACAAACGTCAGATTGGGTCTCACGAACTTCACCGAAGTCAATTTCGTCTGGCAGCCATTCGGAATCGAGCGGCGCACAGGTCCGGCTGTCTCCGAACGCAGTTCCGGTACCGGCAACGTTGACATCCGCGGCAAAGTCAATCTCTGGGGCAACGATACTTTCGAGAAGCCAGGTTCGACCGCATTGGCCCTTCTGCCGTTTGTCAGTTTCCCGACGGATCGTGATAACGGCATAAGCACATCCGGGACAGATGCGGGATTGATAGTGCCGTTCTCTCTCCAGCTCACCGACAAATTCGGGTTCGGCATGAACGCAGGATTCGTGTCGGTTCGGGCTGAGCAAGGTAACCGTCACACCAAGTATCTCGCTTCGGCAGCGCTCTCTTACGAATGGACGGGGGTTCTCGGGTCATACTACGAGATCGCCGCCGAGTTCGGTGGCGATGATGGTAATGCCGTGCTTCTTGGTACCGGGCTCACCTACATGCTCGATGACAACACGCAGCTCGATGCAGGGATAAATATCGGCGTCACGCGCGCCTCTGACCGGGGCAACCCGTTCATCGGCATCTCCCGTCGCTTCTGATCATGAGCGCAGGATATCCGGCCGTTTTTCGGCGAGCATCGTTGAGGCCTTTAACGATGCCCCGAGTGTCGACTTGGCTCAATTGTGCCGTTAAGCTGGACACACAAGCTAGCCGGCGAGGCCAGAGGACTGGCCAATGACGAGATCCTGGCGCAGCAAGCCCGCGAGTATGGCTGAGCGGCGCGAGCAAATGGTGCGTGATCAACTGGCCAGACGTGGCATTAGCGATCCCCTCGTGCTCGCAGCGATGGGGAAAGTCAGGCGCGAGCAGTTCGTGCCGGCATCGTTTGCCGAAGCTGCCTATGACGACCGGCCGCTGCCGATCGGGTGCGGGCAAACTATCTCGCAACCTTACATTGTCGCCTACATGATCGAGGCGTTGGCACTCACGGGCGGTGAAAAGGTCCTGGAAATCGGTGCGGGATCCGGCTACGCGGCAGCCGTGCTCGCCGAGATTGTCGCGCAGGTGTTCACAATCGAGCGCCTCGAAGAGCTTGCGCGGACCGCCGCGGCCAACCTGGCAGCCGCAGGCTATCAAAACGTCGTCGTCGGTCATCGCGACGGCACGCAGGGCTGGGAGGAGGAAGCTCCCTTCGATGCGATCCTTGTCTCTGCGGGGGCGCCGAGCCCGCCGAAGGCGTTGCTCGCCCAGCTCACGATCGGCGGCCGCCTGGTGGCTCCGGTCGGGGCGGAGCGAAGCGTGCAGGAACTGATGCGCATCACGCGGGTCAGCGAGAACGAATACGACGAGACATCACTGGCCGATGTTCGATTCGTTCCGCTCATAGGCGAAGAGGGCTGGGAGCCTGATGACGGGATGGACCCATCCGGTACGCCTACCGGCCGGTCTTCGCGCCGGCATCCCAGAAGGGACTAAGAAAGGCTTGTCGCAGCGCTATGGCACCGCGTCGATGTCCCGGTTCATCGGCGGTTTCTCCAGCGTGGTATTGGCACGCCAGTTCAACCCTGCTGCCCGCAACATGAAATACTCGGCCATGTTTTCCTTGGTGACGTAGCCAATAAGGCGCTGGTCTCTATCGATGATACCAACGGCGGGAGCGGCTTTATCCTGAAGCAGCTTGATAATGCGGTCGAGGCTCGTATTGGCGGGCTCGACCGGAAGCTCGCGCAGCATGACGTCGAGCACCGGTGTCTGGCCGCCACGAGAGCCCAGGGTCTCGATGATGATCTGCCGCGTCAACAGCCCGCGCAGGCGGCGGCCACCGTCAACGACTGGAAACTCCTGCTGCGTCGTTTTAAGGAGGAGTGCAGCGCCCTGTTCGACATCGGAGCCGGGATCAAGGCTTTCAAACTCGCTGATCATGACATCGCCGGCGTAGCCGCCACGAACGAAATCGCGCACGCTGACGCTATAAGCCTCGGCCCCGGCCGCCAGGAAGATGAAGATGGCAATCAGCACGAGCAACGGATTGCCAAGCAGCCCCAGGAAGCCGAGAACGATGGCCAGGCCCTGACCTATTCTCGCCGCCAGCTGCGTCGCCTTCCGGTAATCCATAGTGAAGCCCAGCAAGGCTCGCAGAACCCGCCCGCCGTCCATGGGGAAAGCCGGGATAAGATTGAAGATCGCGAGGGCGAAATTCACGGTTGCCAGGCGGCTGGCCAGCTCACCCGCGAACTCGGACGAGATCTGCGGCATGGAAAAGTTCAGGCGAGCACCGAACACAAGCATGAGAAAGCTGGCGATGACGATATTTACAGCCGGTCCAGCAAGCGCAACAATGATTTCCTGCGAGGGCTTTTCAGGCATGCGATCAAGCGCTGCGACCCCGCCAATGGGGAGCAACGTGATATCCCGGGTGTGAATGCCATAGCGGCGGGCAGCGAAGACATGGCCGTACTCATGGAGCACGACGCAGGCAAAAAGCAGGATGACGTACAGCAGCCCGTCGAGGGCAGCAACCGGGCCGGACTGGAGCCAGAATACAGTGCCGAGCCACGCCAGAAGGAGCAGAAACGTATAGTGCACCCGAATGCTGGTGCCGCCCAATTCGACCAGCTTGAAGGACCAGTTCATTTTGTCTCCAATCGCTTGGCTAAGGCTCCAATAGATCTACAAATGAAATTAACTTCTTAACTGAATTTCCCGAATTCCGGCGCGGGGTCGCGTTCGTCTGAGCATACGGTCGAAGAGCATTGTAGACATGGAAATCTTTTCGTCCGGCCGCGAGTACGATCATGACACGGGTACGGGTATCATGGATATGCACACAACGATTCCCGCCGGCTCATATCCGGTTTCGAGGTATCCGGAACAACTGGCGGCTCAACTCCGTTCTTGAGATATCGCAAATGGGATTTCACATGAACAGACCCTGGTTGCTTAGCCTTGCGGCAGCGCCGCTCTTCCTGATGATGCCAAACATCGCGGACGCCGCCTCTCTGGCCGGCTCATGGAGCGGCAGCGGCTATGTCCAGCCCAACTCCGGCGCCAGGGAAAATGTTCGGTGCCGGATCAGCTACGACCGGCAGTCCGACAAGGTTTATGGTGTTGTCGCCACTTGCGCCACACCGTCCAACAAGATCCATCAAACGGGAACGTTGCTGAAGGTTTCCGAAGGGCGGTATGTCGGCGACTTCTACAATGGGCAGTTCGACATATCCGGCCGCGTCCGCGTCATCCTGAAAGGCGCGCGGCAGACAATTACGTTCACATCGGCGAAAGGAACGGGAAGAATGGAGCTGAGCCGCCGTTGACATCTTCGATTAAATCATGCAGCCGGGGTCATATTGATCGGGCTGCATACTTTTTGAAAAGCCTGCACTCCCCATCCGCGTAGTCCGCTGAACTTCCTAACTGCAAGCACATTTCGACACGCATCATTTGGTCATCTTCATCAGCGCTAGACGGCCATGCAATATAAGGTCATCGCATGCGCCTGAGCGCATGCCTGAGGGTGCTGCCTTCCGAGGTCCAAACCATTGCTGACGTCTGCGCGACGGCCTGAGCCGACGTTTGCCGAATTGTTCACACCCAAGCTGATTACCGTCCTGCGGGATGGTTATCGGCTGAGCGATCTCCGTCATGATGCGGTCGCTGGTCTGACGGTGGCAATCGTCGCCTTGCCGCTATCCATGGCGATTGCCATCGCCTGTGGTCTCGATCCCGCCAAAGGGCTTTACACCGCGATCATCGGCGGTTTGATCATCTCCCTGTTCGGAGGCAGCCGGTTCCAGATCGGCGGGCCAGCCGGCGCCTTCATCGTTCTGATCGCCACCATTGTCGAACGTCATGGCTATGATGGGCTCGTGCTGGCAACGGTCATGGCCGGATTGCTGATGATCGCTGTCGGCTTCCTGCGGCTCGGAACGTACATCAAGTACATTCCCTATCCGGTGACAATCGGATTTACCGCGGGCATCGCCGTCATCATTCTTGCAAGCCAGCTCAGGGAGTTTCTCGGGCTGAGCGTCGACAAGGAACCCGCTGCACTCCTTCCGAAGCTTGATGTTCTGATCGCGGCATTGCCAACCTGGAACCCGGCGGCGCTCGCAGTCGCCCTGTTCTCCGTTCTTTTGATTGTGGTCATCCGGCGCTGGAGACCAAACTGGCCGGCGTTTCTCATCGCCGTTATCGCCGGCTCGGGCCTTGTCTATTCATTGCAGCTCGACGTGGCCACCATTGGGACGCGGTTCGGCGGCGTTCCGACATCTCTGCCCATCCCGGAAGTACCCGTTTTCAGCTTCGAGAAGGCGTACGACGTACTGCCGGATGCCATCGCGATCGCCCTGCTCGGCGCCATCGAGTCACTGTTGTCGGCGGTCGTTGCCGATGGCATGTCAGGTCGCCGTCACCGGTCGAACTGCGAACTGGTGGCCCAAGGTGGCGCCAATATCGCGTCCGTGCTCTTCAGCGGCATGCCCGCAACGGGCACAATCGCACGCACAGCCACCAACGTCAGGTCCGGAGCCAAGGGACCGCTGGCCGGCGTATTTCACTCCCTCTATCTGCTCCTTTTCATGCTCGTGGCAGCGCCGCTCGCCTCGTACATTCCTCTAGCGACCCTGAGTGCCGTGCTCATTGTGGTCGCCTGGAACATGGCCGAGCGCAAAGAGTTCGTTGCCCTGGTGCGGTCATCGGGCGGCGACCGGCTGATCCTGTTGGCCACGTTCCTGTTGACGGTCTTCGAGGATCTGATTGTCGGCATAGGCGTCGGCGTTGTTATCGGCGCATTCCTGTTCCTGCACCGCATGGCGCAGATGATCGAGGTCGACAGCGACGTTCCCCTCGTCGCCCGGGATGCCGCTGACGATGCCGAAGAGAAACGAACGGCCTATGAACCTGCAAAGAACCCGGACAACATGGTCTATCGTATCCGGGGAGCCCTGTTCTTCGGTGCGACAGCTGTCGTCAGCAACGTTCTCGATCGCATCGGCACAACACCCAAGCTCCTGGTCCTCGACTTTTCAGAGGTCCCGCTGGTGGACAGCACTGCTGCCAATGCGATCAGACGTTTTGTCGACAAGCTGCACTCGGGTGGAACAACGGTTTATCTCGCGGGAACGTCGAAAAGTATCAGGAAGCCGCTTCTGCATGCGGGTCTGCGCAGTCCGATTGTCCATTATGTGCCCACGGTAGAAGATGTACCGACCGGGGCAGAGGCTCCAGCTTTCACCGATGAAGCAAAGTTAGTGAGGGAACCCGGCGGCTGAGTGGAACGTTGATTGCTGCGGTCTTGTCATACGTCAAGGCGGCGAATTTCCTGGCAAGTCATCCCCCAAATTGCATTTGCGTCGCTCCGTCATCGAGTTTCACCTTGCGATTCCTGTCCTTCGTGCTTCGTTCCTGGATAGCGGCCGAGGTGATGGGTGCCGTTCCGGCGACGGCGACGGATGATCCCGACCTCATTTTCAGGAAGACCACCGTCTGGAAGTTCCTGTCGCCGGACCACAAGCTGGCGACTTACGCCATCGATGATCCGGATATCGGAGGTGTTTCCTGCTACTTTACTGTGCCGGAGAAAGGCGGCTGGACCGGGTGGCTGGGGGTTGCCGAGCAGCTCTCGGATGCCTCGCTCTCGTGCCGCCAGGTGGGCCCGATCGCGTTCAAGCGGCCGCTGGAACAGGGGGCGGAAGCTTTCCGCCAGCGGCGATCCCTGTTCTTCAAGAAGATGCGCATCGTTCGCGGTTGCGACAAACGCCGGAACGTACTCGTATATGTCGCCTACACCGACAAGCTGATTGAAGGCAGCCCCAAAAGCTCGACCTCTACTGTGCCGGTCATGCCTTGGGGCAGCAGCGAGCCTCCGCGATGCAGTGACTGGATTAAAGGCTAGCGACCACTCTGGCCGCCACAAGCCGGATGCGGATGATTTCCGCCGGTAGCTTCAAGGCGCTTCGGCAGTCGAGCGGGCCGCCCCGCAGCGCAAGCTCTTCAATGTCCAGCCCGGGTGCTCGCTGGCCCATTTCGACGCTTCGATCTGGCCCATCGTCATGCACATGTAGGGGGAAGCGCTATCCACCATCGTCGGAATCGTAACGTCCCGGCACTGTTGTGGCGCCGTCACCATGCAAACGGACAGGATGATCATGACCATTGGATGCTCCATTCGTTCGTCCTGGAGCCACCAATGCGACGGATGCCGGTGGGCCCCGGATCTATCAATAAGTGACGGCTGAGCGAAACCGTTCCGGCATTTGCCGGGCGAGAGGGCAAGGGCCAGGCAGCCACGCCGCAGCGGCGAAGCGCATTCATCATGTCCTGTTGCGGGCGAAGGGCTTTGCCCCTTCAAGGGGAACTTGCCCCGGAACGGGACGTTTCAAGTTCTCCAACATTTTGTAACGCGTGGGTTTTCAATGGCTGCTGTTCGCACGTTCTGGAAAGGGCATATGCGGCTTGCGCTGGTCACCATTCCGATCCGCCTCGTCAGTGCGACAACTTCCGAAGAGACGATCTCCTTTCACCAGGTTGACCGGAACACAAAGCAGCGCATCCGCTATCAGAAGGTGGCGGGTGAAAGCGGTCCACGGGTGGACAGCAAGGACATCGTGCACGGATATGAAGTCGAGCCCGGCAATTATGTGTTGTTCGAAGCCGACGAACTGGACGCGCTGAAGCTTGCATCACGTCATACAGTTGAGCTGACAGAATTCGTCGATGCCGACGCGATCGATCCGGTATATTACGACCGGCCCTATTTCATTCTGCCAGATGGAGAAGTCGCGGAAGAGGGCTACTGCGTCATTCGCGACGCGCTGGCTTCGGCGAAGAAGTATGGCATCGGCCAGATTGCCATGCGGGGCCGGGAAAATCTCATCGCCTTGAGGCCTGTCGGCAATGGCCTGATGCTCGAAACGCTGCGCTACGCCAATGAAGTGCGGGATGCCGACGACGTCTTTTCCGGCATCGGCCATCAGAATTTCAGGCCCGGTCTCATCGAAATGGCGACGCAGCTCATCGAGGAACGCTCAACAGAGTTCGACCCCAGCGCCTACAAGGACCATTACGCAGACGCGGTGCGCGAGCTCGTCCGGAGCAAAATCGAAGGCGGGGAAGCCGTGGCGGTCAGTGGCGGGACCGAGGCGCCAGCCGGAGGCGGCACCGTTATCGACTTCATGGAAGCACTGAAGCGATCGGTCGAGAAAACCTCAGCAAACAAGCCAGCGCGCGCTACCGCAAAACGCGCGGCGGCGGCCAGCAAACGCGATCCCGTAAAACGAGACAAGGCCCCTGCGAAGCAGGGTAGCCGCACCTCATCAGGGTCCAGAAGCAAAGCCTCAACGACGAAGAAGAAAGCGTGACGGCCGGTCCAAGAGCCATGGCATCGAACCTTGACGCCTATTCCGCCAAGCGGGACTTCGACAGGACGCCGGAACCTGCTGCCCGCAAGGCGCCAAAGAGCAGGGATCAGCAGCGGATCTTCGTTGTTCAGCACCACAAGGCCCGGCGAGACCATTTCGATCTGCGTCTCGAGATCGATGGCACCCTGAAAAGCTGGGCCGTGACGCGGGGGCCAAGTGCCCTGCCGAAAACGCGGCGGCTCGCAGTACGGACGGAAGACCATCCGCTGGACTATGCGAACTTCGAGGGTGTCATTCCAAAGAATTCCTATGGCGCCGGGCCGGTCATGCTGTGGGATCGCGGCACATGGTCGGGGCTATCGGATGCTGAAGCGCTGAAGGCGCTCTCCGAGGGCCATCTCAAGTTCACACTCCATGGCGAGCGCATGCAGGGCCGATGGGCTCTCGTGCGGATGGGGCAGGAGGGCCCAAAGGAGAACTGGCTATTGATAAAAGACCGGGACGCGCTCGCCGAAGAGGACGACTCGCTTGCCACGCGTTTTGAAACCAGCATTACAAGCGGACGAACCTTCGAGGAGATCGAGGCAGGTAAGCCTCCACGGAAGAGGGTTCAAAGGAACAGGAAAGCTTCGAAGGCCAAGCCGGCAGAGTCGCATCGTTTCATCCCCCCGATGCTGTGCACGCTGACAACACGGGTGCCGCGCGGCGACGACTGGCTCTTCGAGATGAAATATGACGGCTACCGTCTCCAGCTTGTCACCGGGGGCGATAACGTCACGATTTTCACCCGCAACGGGCATGACTGGACAACGCGCTTTCCCGAGATTGCTCGCGCAGCCCGTACTCTCCCGCCCATGGTCCTCGACGGCGAGGTTGTCGTGTTCAATTCCCGGGGCCTGTCGGACTTCAGTGCGCTGGCGGCTGCGCTTGGGTCCGGTCCTGCGGCCCCCATGACCTTTGTCGCCTTCGACGTGCTGCGCAGCGGTGGCCGGGATGTTACCCGCCTGCCGCTGCTAAAGCGAAAGGCCCTACTCACCGATCTGCTTTCGGATTTCGAGATCCCGGAACTCATACGCATTTCGCCAACGCTGCAGGGAGACGGCCAGCATCTGCTGGAGCAGATCGCAGACTCCGGCGGGGAAGGCCTGATCGCCAAGCGGCTGAGTTCCATTTACCGGTCGGGCCGTTCCGACTCCTGGCTCAAGATCAAAGCCATTGCCCGTGATGATGTTGTGGTGATCGGCTTCACGCCGTCCGAGGCTGGCCGCGCCTTCGCCTCTCTGGCGGTGGCCAGGGAAGAGGACGGCATTCTGCGATACTGCGGTCGCGTCGGTACCGGCTTTACGGCGCGCAAGGAAGCGCAGCTCGCGCCGCTTCTCGCCAGATGGAAACGCCGCTCGCCGCCCGACGGCGTCGAAGGGCTCGATCTCGTTCCCGGCAGGGTTCAATGGGTAACGCCGAAGTTGACGATATCGGTGCGCTATCGCGGAACAACCAATGCCGGGATCCTGCGGGCCGCAAGTTACCTCAGACTGCGGGAGGACGTCGCTGTACCTGCCATCAATCCGAAAAGAGGCAAGGCTGTGCCAACAATCTCGCCGTCACAGAACAGCAAACCCGTCAAAGTCCCCCTGACGCATGCTGACCGCGTGCTGTTTCCCGATTGCGGCCTGACCAAGCGCGATCTCGCCGACTATTATGCGCGCGCGGCCAAGCTGATGCTGCCGTATCTGATTGGACGGCCGGTCAGCCTTGTGAGGGCGCCAGACGGCTTGTCGGGCGAAACCTTTTTCCAGCGCCATCCGATGCCTGCAATGAAGAAGGGCATCATCCGTGTTGCTGATCCCGCGAAATCACATCCGGATTACATGGCGGTCGACGGGTCGGCCGGGCTTGCCACGATCGTGCAGTTCGGCGGGATCGAACTGCACGGCTGGGGTGCGCGGCTACCCAGACTCGACAAGCCTGACCGCCTGGTCATCGATCTTGATCCCGACGACAAGGTTACCTTCAAGACCGTTCGTGAAAGCGCCTTCCTCATGAAGGACGTGCTTGCAAGTTGCGGGCTGAAAAGCTTCGCAATGGTGACAGGCGGAAAGGGCGTGCATGTCGTGGTTCCGCTCTCGCAGACGCAATCCTGGGATGACATCTCCGAATTCTCGGCTGGCGTCGCCCGTCACCTCACAAAGCTTGAGCCTGACGCGTTCATCGACGTCGCCAGCAAGAAGCGGCGCAAGGGGAAGATCTTCATTGACTGGCTGCGCAACAAGTCGTCTGCGACCGCGATCATGCCCTATTCGGTGAGGGCGAGGGCAGGTGCGCCGGTAGCGGTTCCGGTCTCATGGTCCGCTCTGCGGACAATAGAGAGCGCCAACGCCTACGACATGAAGACCGCTCCCTTGTCCGGGCGCAATCCCTGGGCCGGTTACTTCAGCATCGACCAGGCCATCAATCCCGCAGCCATGGAACTGATCCGGCGTTAATGGAAATCGGCAATGGCGGGACGGCGGCCACGTTCTTCGCTTAGGCCAAAACCTGCTCTCGACGCGGCAAGCGGAGTGATCGATTATGCTGAGCAGCTGTCCTGTCAGCTGAGTTGCCGGTCCGGGACATCGACCGTTGCAGTCTGTCCAGACGATCAGAGGGTGTGATGGAGTTCAAGGACTATTACAAGATCCTTGGTGTCGAGCGCAGCGCATCGCAGGACGAGATCAAGCGTGCCTACCGCAAACTGGCCCGCAAGTATCATCCGGATCTCAACAAGGATGCCGGGGCAGAAGTCCGCTTCAAGGAGATCGGGGAAGCCTACGACGTTCTGGGAGACGCCGAGAAGCGGGCTGCCTATGACCAGCTCGGTGCCGATTACGCTGCGGGCCAGGAATTCCGGCCACCCCCCAACTGGAGTTTTGAATTTTCCACCAGTGGCGTCGGCCCTGATCACGATTTCAGTGACTTCTTCGAGACCCTGTTCGGCAGAGGGCGGCAGTCCGGCGGTTTCTCATCGCGCTCCCAGCAGTTCCGCTCCCGCGAGTTCCAGGAGCGTGGCGAAGATCATCATGCGCGGATCGTCATTGACCTTGCGGATGCCATCAATGGCGCCGCCCGCAGCGTGACGCTGAGAACACCGCAGCTCGATGAAAACGGGCTCCGCACCATGCGTTCCCGAACCCTCAACGTCAAAATTCCGAAAGGCGTGACGGATGGACAGCAGATCCGTCTCAAGGGGCAGGGCGCACCCGGTATTGGGGGCGGACCTCCAGGAGACCTCTACCTCACGGTCGAGTTTGCGCCCGATCCGCTCTACCGGATCGATGGCAGCGATGTCTACCTCGACCTTCCCGTTGCGCCATGGGAGGCAGCTCTCGGCGCAAGCGTCAACACACCGACACCGAGCGGCCCGGTCAATCTCAAGATCCCCGCCGGATCCGGGCAGGGGCGCAAATTGCGGGTCAAGGGCCGAGGTATTCCCTCGAATCCTCCGGGGGATTTCTATGCCGTCCTGCAGATCGCGCTGCCGCCGGCCAACACTGCCGAAGCCCGGGCCGTGTACGAGGAGATGGCACGCAAACTCGCTTTTGATCCCCGCGCAAAGTTTGGAGGCAAGTGAAGCCATGACCAATAACGGCAGCCCGGTTCATACCGCCGAGGTCGTTAGCCCCGGCATGGTCCTGACCGTCACGCAGGTTTGCCAGTCATGCAAGGTCGATCGTGTGTGGATCTCGGAAATGGTCAGTCAGGGCGTCCTGGAGCCGGAGGGACAATCCGAGACCGAATGGCAGTTCAATGCGTTACATATCCGGCGCATCGCAATTGCGCGGCGCCTTGAACGGGATTTCAGCCTGAATGCCCCGGGTATCGCACTCGCGCTCCAGCTGCTGGACGAAATCGAGGCCCTGCGCGCACGGCTTCGCTCCCTGGAACCGGCACGGAAAGGCGACTAGGCAAACCAGCGAGACTGTCTGGCCGCGTTGCAACCTCGACAAGGACGAACATTGCCATGACCATTCTCGTAGTCGGCAACTGCGTTATCGACCGTTCTTTTCAAGTCAGCCGGCTGCCACGCCCCGGTGAGACAATGATTGCGCAGGATGCCCGCGTCGATTTCGGCGGGAAGGGGCTGAACCAGGCCGTGAGCGCTGCAAGGACAGGAGCAACGGTGAGGTTTGCAACAGTTGTTGGCAGTGACAGCCATGGCGAAAAAATGCTCGCCGCGTTGCGCGCCGAGGGCATTGATGTCGACATGGCATTCGTGCATCCGGGCGCGACCGACGAAGCAGCAATCCTCGTGCTGCCGGACGGTGACAACTCCATCATCTGCTCAATCCGTTCTGCGCGTCACGCGGGTGCGGAGATCGGGCTCAGGGCCATCGAGAAACTGGAGGCCGGCGACTGGCTTGTCATGCAGGGCAACATCGACCGGGCAACAACGGAAGACAGCTTGCTGGAGGCACGTGCGAGGTCAGCACATACCGTGGTCAACCCATCTCCCATCCTGTTCGACTATACCGATCTCTGGCCGCTCATAGACATTGCTATTGTCAACGTCGTTGAACTGGCGGAACTCGGCAAAACGGAGGATTTCGACGAGGCTGCGAAGCGGCTGCTGATTCTGGGTTGCGGCACTGTTGTGCTGACCCGCGGAGCCTCAGGAGCGCGGCTCTACCGGCCCGGCCAAAACCCCAAAATCATCTTTTCGGATCCCGTGAGGGCCGTCGATACGACGGGCGCCGGCGATACCTGCTGTGGCGTCTTCATTGGAGCACTCGCCAGGGGTATGCGGGCTGAGGATGCACTCACCCTCGGCGTGCATTGCGCAGGATTGAAGGTAACCCGTCCTGGCACCCTCGGGGCATTGCCCACGGCCGAGGAAATCGCCCGGATCAGAGCCAGGCTTCTGCCCGCCCATTAGGCTCAGTGACCCCAAGGGTTCAGATCGGCAAGGCCACGGCAGCCATCGTCCCATCACAATCATGATGGCTGCGAGTTGCATCAACTTCAGGCCGCGAGACGATCACCGGCAGCCAGGGAAGCTCCCGAGCCATCGTCAACGTTCTGATGCGCGTTGATGCCTACAGGGGCCGTACAGAACCTGTGCCAGCACAATGCGCGGGTTTCCACCTTGCGCACGATGGCAGGGGCATGCAGGTCCTCATCGGTCGCGAGCAGCAGCGCCACGATCGACGACGATCTCCTCGAAGTCAGCCATGTCGCCCATGGCGAGACGATCAGCCCGACAGCAACAGGCGACATCCAGGCAAACAACCACCACGAGATGCTGAAGGACGTTGCCGCAAGTGCAAGGCCCACGATCACGTGAAGGGCATGGAAGCGTAGCGCCTCTGCCAGTGACACGCCTTCAGCGGCACGCCGTTGTGCCGACCAGCCGCTGTCGCGACCACGTATGACTTCCATAATGGCCTGCAGATGCGTCAACGACCGTACAGGAGCCAGGAGCACCGAAAGCGCCGTTTCAAACAGACTTCCTGCAACGGTTATGAAAGCAAGCGGGATGGACTTCCGGGTCGTCAGCAGCCAGTTCAGAAGCCCAAGTAATTTGGGCAGCATGAGTGCAATGACGGTCATCAGGAGTGCAGTCCAGCCGGCCCCGAACAGGTGCTCGTCAACCCTCAGGGTTGGAACATGGTCGGGGGCTGCGTGCGGAAGGGACAGCATGACGCCGATCAGCACCAACGCGAACCATAAAGCCGAGACCAGGTAGGCGTATGCCCCCATGAACAGGTGCACCCGGTTGGTCAGGGTCAATCCCCGAGCGCCCACAAGACCGAGATGCTGCAGGTTGCCCTGCACCCAGCGCCGGTCGCGGACCGCCATGTCTATCAGTGTCGGCGGACTGGACTCGTAGCTCCCCGAAAGTTGCGGTGCAATGTAAACGGCCCAGCCGGCACGGCGCAGCAGAGCCGCCTCCACAAAGTCGTGGCTCTGGATATGGCCTCCGAACGGCGGAGCTCCGTCCAGTTTTGGCAGACCTGCATACTTGGCAAACGGCAGCGTGCGGATGATGGCGTTATGCCCCCAGTAGTTCGCCGACTGCCCCGACCAGGCAGCCAAGCCGCGTGCCAGGATCGGGCCATATGCAGCATTCGCATACTGCTGGAGACGCGCGAACGTCGTTCGTCCCGTGATCAGGCGCGGGACGGTCTGAATGAGACCAGCACTTGGATTGAGCTCCATTGCAGCGGCCAGCCGTATCAGCGTTTCGGCTGACATCACGCTATCGGCGTCGAAAATCACGAAATGATCGAACTCGCCACCGTGGCAGACGATCCAGTCCTGGATGTTGCCGGCCTTCTTTCCGACGTTCTCCTCGCGAAAGCGATAGAAAACTTCCATTCCGCCTGCGAGGATTCGCTTCAGGATCTCGAATGTCTCGACCTCGCGTTCCCGATCACTGCCAGGGCGGGTATCGCTCAGAACGAAAACGGAGAAATTGTCTCGGTAACCCAGCGCCGACAGATCCTTCGCCAGGGCCTCGATAACGGCAGCAATATGCGAGGGGTTCTCGTGATAAACCGGGAACAGCAAAGCGGTCTTGGTCGTGAGCGGGCTATCTGCCGGGGGGACCACCGGCAATGCGGGCGCTGGACTGAAGCGCATCAACAAAAAGCCCAGCAGAGCCGCTGACGTGCCGATGCTGACCCAGATGAAACAGGCCGTGGCGAGCACTATGAACACTGCCTCAACCAGGTAGATGCCGGTTATCGCCAAGGCGCTATACAGCGAATAGGCGAAGAACCCGGTCATACCCAGCGTAATGGCGGTCACGATCAGCCTAGCCAGCCAGGTGGATGGCGGCGAGGTAGCCAGTCTGACCTCAGTTTCGCCCTCCATCCGCTGCCACAAATCCTGGGGTGGCATCGTCACCCCGGCATCGGGTGGAACCTTGGGCGGCGGCAGCGGGAACAGCCCGACCGTCGTCATCATTGGTGCATGCCTTTCGTCCAGCGATAGAGCCACGTCTCTGCGCCGCCGGGAATGCCGGCAACGGAGAGGCGAAGGTCTGCGGTGTCACTCGTTTCGGGATAGAACTTGAAGGCGATACGCAGCGTACCGGCCTCTTCGTTCAGCTGAACCTGTGCATCGCCCAGCCGGCCCTGGCTGGTTTCAACGTTCGGCACCAATGCGGCAGCATCAGAGACCGCACCGACGCCATCGTACTCCAGAACAAACTGGACGGCCCCGACGTCTCGATCCGGCCCATTGCTGCGTCCCGCCATGGTTCGCACGACACGCGCTTGCGGGCCCAACCGGCTGAATGTATCGGGCCACAGCAGCCGGTAGGCGAACTCGTGGCCCCGGCCCGGCTCAAGTGGATCGCGGGGACGCCAGAATGCGACGACGTTGTCATTGGTTTCATCCTCGGTGGGGAGTTCCACCAGGATGACGCTGCCGGGCCCCCAATCGCCTTCCGGCTCCACCCAGACACTGGGGCGCTTATGATAGAGTGCTTCCATGTCCTGATAAGCCGCGAAGTTCCGCTCGCGTTGCTCCAGCCCGAATCCTTTTGGACTGTCATCCTCGAAGGTGCTCGTCTCGATGCGCCGAGGATTTGCCAGCGCGCGCCACAAATGTTCGCCGCGTCCGTTCTGAATACTCAGGCCATCGGAATCGTGAATGGACGGTCGGAAATCGCTAACGCGGGTACGGTCGCTGCTGGAGACGAGATACATGCTTGTAAGCGGCGCAATACCGATCTCGGTGATCTGCGTGCGGGGAAAAATCGTCGACTTGACGTCAATCGCAGTCTCCTTGCCCGGCCGAACCTTGAACAGGTAGGCGCCAGTCAGGGACCTGCTGTCGAGCAGGGCGTGAATGACGAACTCGTCGACGTTCGGTGCCGGTCTTTCGATCCAGAACTTCGTAAAACGGGGAAACTCTTCGCCGCCTGCGGCGCCCGTGCTCAAGGCAAGCCCCCGGGCGGAAATACCATAGGCCTGCCCGCTCGACAGAGCTCTGAAGTAGCTTGCTCCCTGGAATACGATGATTTCGTCGCTGACCTCAGGGTTGTTCAATGGCCCGCTGATGCGAAACCCGGACAGGGGAACATCCTGCGAAAATGCAGCAACCCTCTTGAGCGGCCCCCAATCGAACATGGCGGGCTCGGCCCGCACAGGCTTCTCGATGCCCTTTTCGACGATGGCAATTGCCACTTCATCGCGGTGGATCCAGGCCGTCGGCAGCAGATGAAGCCGATACCTGCCGAGGCTATCCAGCTGAACCGCAGCATCGGGACGGAACCGCGCCATCCTGAATTCATCGTAGCTCGACGCCAGTTGCTCTGCCGGAGAGGGATCAACCCGCGTCGGCTCCTTGTAAGGGCGACTCGCCAGAGCTCTGGCTTTCTCGATCACCGTTTCATGACTGAACGAAGAGACCGCGGGTTTGAGTACCGGCAGGCGCGTTTCAGCCGCGGCCGGCATCCAGCCGGCCGGAACCAGAGTGCCAAAAACGATCATCAACCCCGAAATCGGAGGGCGCAGGCCCAGCCGGGGGATCATTCGAGCGCAACCGAGCGCAGCCATGGCGCCGCAGAGGATGGCAAAATGGTAGATTGTCATGATCCACGAATGTCTGAGATGTGCCGAGAACGCAGAGTACGGCGCTTTGGTTCCCTGCACGGGAGCAATCGCCGCGTGAGCTTGAGCCCAGCCGCTGCAGTTTGCGCCGGAACGATGGCAAGATCTTGCTGCGATTGAGTTCCGCGAGCGCTTCGCAACGCCTTCATCCAGCAAAAGAAATGCCCGAATCGGAACGTAGAGGGTGCGCTAATCGTTGGGACACGGCTGAACAGGGCAACATATGGGTGGCACGAATGACTAACAGCCTCGAATCGACCCGCGATCTGCGGATCGATTTTTTCCGCGGTCTCGCGCTGCTCTTCATCTTCATCGACCACGTGCCCGGCAATCGCCTGGCAAATTTCACGCTGCGCAATTTCGGATTCGCGGATGCCGCCGAAGTATTTGTGCTGCTAGCCGGATTTTCGGCCCTTTTCGCGTACGGCAGGATCTTTGACCGGGATGGTTTCATTGCCGGTGCGAAGCGCGTCGGCTCTCGTGTTCTTGATCTCTACGTCTGGCACATCGGGACGATTGCCGTGAGCCTGCTGCTGCTCGCCTGCGCTTCGCTGGTCTTTTCCTATCCGAACTATCTGAACCACATCGGGCTGCATCACTTCATCAACAGACCGGGCACTGCCATCACGCAGGCGGCGCTGCTCTATTACCAGCAGAACATGCTGAACATCCTGCCGCTCTACATCGTCCTTCTGGCGTGGTTCCCGGTCTTATTCTGGCTTTTGAGGAAATCGCACGCCCTTGTCCTTGCCGTTTCTGCAACGGTCTGGTTCGCTGCCTATGTGGCTGACCTGCGACTGCCGGGTCACCCTTCGCTCGGCTGGTTCTTCAACCCGTTCTCGTGGCAGTTGCTGATGACGCTCGGCGCCGTCGCGGCGGACCGGATGAGAAGCGGCAAGCCACTTTATGAAACCGTTCTTCTCCCCCCGGCGATCATCTTTGCGGTCTTCGCATTCCTGCTGGCAGCGCCTTGGACCCGGTTGCCAGGCTTGGAGAACACGCTGATTCTTTCTCCAGATCTCATTGGCGGCATCGACAAAACGCGCTTGTCACCATGGCGTTTCTTGCACATCATCGCGCTCGGCTACATCGTGGCCTGCTGCGTTCCTTCCACCGCCCGCTGGCTCAGGTCGTCTGTCGCAGGATTCATCGTCCGGTGCGGGCAACATTCGCTAGAGATCTTCTGCCTCGGCACAATCCTTTCGTTCACCGGATGGGTGCTGATGCGGGAAGCGGGCTCCGGCCTCGGGACGCAGATCGTCGTGAATACTGTCGGTATCTGTGTACTGGGGGTCACCGCATGGTATCTTGCGCAACGCAGGTCGGGGCGCAGCGTCCTTCCCTCCTGGACCGTCTCGGTTCCACTCTTCAATCGTGCCTCATTGCAATCCTCACGATGACGCTCGCCAGCAATGCGGCACTGGCCCAGACAAAGCTCGCCACGCAGATGGCGCCGCCCAGGGAAAAGCGGTCCTGCAAGGCGCCTAGCGAACTTCTCACGCTCGATTGGCCGATGCCTCGCCTGACAAATGCATTCCGGAAGGGCGAGATGATCCGCATTGTCGCGTTGGGCTCCTCAAGCACCCAGGGCACGGGCGCCTCAAGCAGTAGCGCGTCCTACCCTGCGCGGCTGCTTGTCGAGTTGCAGCAACGCTTTCCAGAGCACAGGTTTGAAGTTCTAAATCTGGGAGTGGGCGGTGAGCTTGCGCGCGACATGCTGGAACGGATTGACGACAGTGTGCTGCCACTGGCGCCTGAGCTTGTGATCTGGCAAACCGGGGTGAATGATGCAATCAGGGGCGTGAAGATCGACGATTTCCGCGCGACGGTCGAGGCCGGACTTGATCTCCTGAAGCAACACGGAATCGATGTCGTGCTGCTTGATCACCAGTATTATCCCGGCGCCGCCCGGCTTCCGAACTTTCCGCTCTATCTGAGGACGATGAAGCTCATCGCCAATGAACGGAAAGTCCCTCTTATGCGCCGCTACGAAATCATGCAGCACATGGTCTCGTCCTCACAATTTTCGGTTGAGGAGTTGCTCGCTCCCGACAAGTTCCATCTCAACGACACGTCATACCGCTGCCTCGGGGCTGCAGTTGCAGATGCGCTTTCGATGAGGCTGTTGTCGGCCCAGGAAAGAGATAACGGCAGCCGGACGAATTAGCTCACGCGAGTTCGTCCGGTCCTATTCCGTCGGCCGCTGTTGCACGTGCCAGTGACAGCATGATGCCGTTGATGGCCTCGATGCGATGGAGATAGCGCTCGATTTGCGCTGACGAGGCCGAGTAATCGGCGAGCAGCGTCTTGAGCTGGACCATGCAGGCGCAGCGTTCAATTTGAAGATTTTCAAGACACTGCTCAACGTCGTCCGGAGGGCATTCGTCACTCGAATCCGGATCGCTCAAGCCCGAGGAGCCGGCATCAACGCTGGTTGGACCAAACGCTTCAGCCATAACGTTCACCTCGCAATGCAGGAACCTGAAGCGGTTTCGTATTCCGCTGGGAGAGGCGCGACGGCTTCCCGTGATGAGGACTTTGGTTCTTTCTGAGACGGAGTATGTGGTTGCGCAGTTCGACGAGTGGATGCTGAGGCTTGGTTCGAAAACTCTTGATCATCCATGTGACTCCGTTCGTTCCTTTGCGTGCTCGAACAAACGTCGTCGTGTTAACAATTGTTCCCGACTGTTCCTAACCCGTTCGCCGCAGGGCCTGACCGTTCTGTTACCCGCGGAGGGCTTCCCCCTGTCAGCCGGCACTCTCCGGCGATCACAGGCGAGGAGGCTGGTCGTAACAGGCTCTGCCCCATGTCTCGACAGAGCAACGGCTGGTCGATGGTGCCGATCGTTGCCCTACAATTGCCGTGTCAGGAACTGGTGTATGGGCCGCCGAGCCCGAACGGGCTGCGAGCACTCCACCCACGCCGGTTGTAGCCGTCCACGCAGTCAGCCCACCAGCAAAGCACAGTGCAGCAATCAATGCCGTGGAAGGTTTGGCGTGAAATGGCAACCAGCCGGTGCGCGATGACACCTGTGAGGTGGGCGGCCGGTCCGAAACATGGCCTATCTGGATACTTTCGTGCGGCTCGGCCCTCAATTGTTCAATTCTGTTGGCTCTTCTGACACCGATTGCAGACAGCACGAAACGCTGCAGCTTGCGCCTGGCAATTCTGCCCCGAAGCAACGGACGGCGGAAAGTCTCATTCAAGCTCCGGACCAGGTTTTTGAAACTTTGCAGGATACGTGTCGCCCTTTTCAGCCCAGCATTCCCGGATTCGATTGAAATAGCGCCAATCAATTCAAGAAGAGGACTATTACGATAAATCCTGCCATTAGGGTTTTCCAGCGCCACGAGATTGCCGGCAGGCGGGAACGTAGCGCCTGCGGATATGGATCTCGCGATCATCACCTGGACGCGGGACATCTGAAGCAAGTGCTCCGCATCGACAAAATAGCTGGAAATCAAACAACCACGCAGAGAAGGCCGGCTTTTCAGCAGTTCCAAATCAACAAGTCCGGCTGGCTCACTTTTCAGCTTGTCCCGTGCCGCCTGCAAGGCATCGATGCCGGCAAGGATCGATTGGTCTATTTCATTCCAATTCAGCGTCACGCCGGCCATTTTTCACTCTCCGATTGTTAGCCAGAGACATCTTTCACACCACAAATTACATCCACTTCTTGAATTGTCTGTTAATTACCGATCCAATCCAGAACTTTTGCCACCAACATACTTTCCTTATACGCCACCATTTTCTCCATCATTCACCCATGGAGCTACCTCCCGATCAAAACTTAAAACCGTGCACTGCCGTATTGCGACATGCCTTTACATCGCAGGGGCGGCAACAAAACCCATGCAGCCAACACGCGCTGCTGTTGCCGGCTTGTCAAAACATTCATGTGTCCGGGGAACCGCAGCACTTGCATCGAAATTTCAGTGTCAGAGGAAAAGACCTCTGGCCTGCCTGAAACGAGGAGATACTCCATGCGCGCATTTCTGCTGACGAGCGCAATCCTTGCATTTTCGACACCGGTGCTTCTTTCTCAGGCGGCCGCTCAGAATGTGCCCGCGGCCGCGCATCCCTCAACCCCGGAATTCATTGCAGTTCCAGGCCCTTCTGACATCCGGCTGCGGCAGTGGATCGGAGTTCCGGTGAAAAACGGCACAAACGATACCGTGGGCGATGTCAACGATCTGGTATTTTCAAGCGCGGGACAGATCAAAGCAATCGTTGTGGGGGTTGGCGGCCTCGTCGGAATTGCAGAAAAGAATGTTGCGGTGAAGTTCGAGGACGCTGAATTGCGTCAAAATCCTGACGATAAAGAACGTGTCGTGATCATCAATGCTACAAAGGACGCCTTCAAGGACGCGCCCGAATTCAAAGCCGCTGGCGAAATAACCGCACACGACAGGCTCAATGAGGCATCCGAAGCCGTCAGACATGGGTATGAAGCGGTGCGGGAGCGGGCGATCGAAGGTTACAACCGGGCGAAAGAAGCAATGAGCGGAGGGAAATCCTCGTTTCCCGCTGAGTAACAGGTGTTTAGTCGCGAATGCAGGGCGGATAACACATTTCGGACCGGTCCATTCCTTTTCGTGGCCCCGTTGCTCGCTCCCGCCCTGCGACCGGGATTTCCGACACGGCTCCAAATCGGAACCTTGAGACCGAAGGAACGTTAATCCGGAACGCCGCCCGGTGGTGGCCAAACCGATTAGCAAACCTATGGAGGTCCTTGATGAATTGGGATCGTATCGAAGGCAACTGGAAGCAATTCACCGGCAAGATTCAGGAGCAGTGGGGCAAGCTGACCGATGATGAAATCAATCAGATCGACGGCAAGCGCGAACAACTCGAAGGGCTGATCCAGAATCGTTACGGAGTTGCCAAGGACGAAGCCAAGCGCCAGGTGGATGACTGGATGAGCCGCTGGTGACGCTCCATCGATCCTTTCAGTTACCCTTATTGAAGAGCCCCGTACGCGTCTTGCGTTACGGGGCTCTTTAATGTCCGGTAGATGGCGACAGAACCTAGGCTGCCTTTGCGCCGGCCCGTTGCTCGAAGAACAATGCCTGACTGATCAGGGCCTTGAGCATGGCGGGCTGAAAAGGTTTGGTCAGCAGGAACGTAGGTTCCGGCCGTTGCCCGGTCAGCAATCGTTCGGGATAGGCGGTGATGAAGATCACCGGCACCTTCATCGAGTGCAAAAGTTCATTGACGGCATCGATGCCCGAGCTGCCGTCAGCCAGCTGGATGTCGGCGAGGATCAATCCCGGCGTCTTCCTGTGAACGAGTTCAATGGCTTCGCGGTGCGTGCGCGCTACACCAATGGGCCGGTGCTTCAGAGAGGAAACGATTTCCTCAAGGTCCATGGCGATGAGAGGTTCGTCCTCGATGATCAGAACATCGGTGGCAACCTGGGCTGCAATCTCGGCCGCTGCAGCCTCCACCAGCTCGTCAAGCTGTTCTTCCTCGATTTCCATGATGGCGGCAGCTTCGGACGGGGCGAACTGTTCGACCGAGACGAGCAGGAATGCCTGGCGGGGCCGTGGCGTGATCGCCTCCAGCTTGCGTTCAATCAACGTGTCAGGCCCGCTATCTGTCTCGGAATTACGTCCGGAATTCACCTCAAGCGAGCTCCATAGCTTCAGGAAAACCTGGAACAATGCGGCGCGCGGCGCCATGTGGGTTGGAAAACTGTCGGGATCTTCGACAAGCGCTTCGAGCGCAGCCGCGACGTAGGCATCTCCACTTGACTGACTTCCTGTTAAAGCACGCGCGAAACGGCGCAGATACGGAAGATGAGGCGCGATTACTGTGGCTAGCGACATGAGATGTTCCCGTTTCTGAACGTCAGTAAAGGTGGGGTGGCGAGCGTTAGGCCAGTAGTTAAAACCCGTTCACAAAAATAAAGTTCCCGATATGGAACCTGTCCGCCGCTCAGGCGTTTGTACGCTGGTGGGCACCTTGCCGCGTGGGTTTGCGGTATCGGTCCGGTATCCGATAGGATTAATTGGTCTCAAATGAGATCAATCCACTTTCCGAGGGAACCGATGGCGAATGACAACCGAAACTTACGAAACCACACAAACACAAGCAATGCGGATGATCCGACAGGGGATCAATCCGGGACAAAGGCTGTCGATGGTGGAGCTTTGGGAAAATTGAGGCAGGATGAAACGGTCGTAATGACAAGCTCGGATCGCAGTAGCATCTCAGAGGTCAGGGATGCCGTTGGACGTCGCGTGCGCGCATCATATGGCGAACTCATCCAGCAGCCTATTCCAGAACGATTTCTTCGGTTACTCGACGAATTGCGGATGTCTGAGCAATCCGCAAAGAGGCGTAAAAAGTGACAGCTGTTCCAGCCCAGTCTGAAGCAATCAAGAACGCTTTGGTCGCCGCAATCCCGAACCTTCGCGCGTTTGCGATTTCTCTGACCGGGAATGCCGATCGCGCCGATGACCTGGTTCAGGAAGCGTTGGTCAAAGCATGGGACAAGATCGATACCTTCCAGGAAGGCACCAACCTCAAGGCTTGGCTTTTTACGATTTTGCGTAACGCATACTTCTCGGAGTTCCGCAAACGCAGGCGGGAAGTCGCGGATGGCGACGGGGAATACAGTTCCAAGCTTGCCGTGCAGCCGGCCCAGCATGGCCATCTGGATCTCAATGATCTAAGCGTGGCCTTGGAGCAGCTATCAGAGGACCAAAGAGAAGCGATTTTGTTGGTTGCCGCGGAGGGTTTCAGCTACGAAGAGGCAGCCGAGATCTCAGGGTGTGCTGTTGGAACGGTAAAGAGCCGCGTCAACCGTGCCCGCGCCCGGCTGGCGGAAATCATGCACATGGATACGAGCGAAGATCTTGCGCTTGAGTATTCCGGCGAAAATATGATGCCGGTGAGCGGCACCGTCGTAACAAGCCGCAGCAACTGATCCGAAAGCAGCTCTGGCGTCAAACAACTTTCTTACGCGAATTGCGGCCACTCTGCCACCAGGCGACATACCCTTGCCCTTGGCGGCGTTCACTCAATCCCCCAAAACTCTCAAGTTCACATGCTCCCACGCCCGACCCTGGTGCTCACATCTGAAGCAAGCCCGGGTAACGGGACGGCTGTGAGCGCAAATACTGCTTCGGTGCCTTAATGCTTACTCCGAGGTGAGCTGCTGCGTGCCAGGGCCATCGAGGATCATAGGTGATGGTACGGGCAAGCGCGACGAAGTCCGCATCTCCCGTCGCAACAATGGCTTCTGCATGGTCGTATGCCGTAATCAGTCCGACGGCGACCGTGGGAAGGTTTGTGGCTGCCTTTACGGCACGTGCCAGCGGCACCTGGTAGCCGGGCCCTACGGGTATCCTCTGAGCGGGCGTCAACCCTCCGCTGGAGACGTGGATCGCGTCGCAGCCGCGTGCCTCCAGGGCTTTCGCAAAAACGATGGTTTGCTCGATATTCCAGCCCCCCTCAGCCCAATCCGTGCCTGAGACGCGAACACTGACCGGGCGATCAGCAGGAAATGCTGCACGCACTGCCTCATAGACTTCAAGAGGAAACCGCATGCGATTTACCAGGCTGCCGCCATACTCATCCTCTCTCCTGTTGGCCAGTGGCGAAAGGAACTCGTGCAGCAGATAGCCGTGCGCGGCGTGTAACTGTATGGCATCGATGCCGACCCGGGCGGAGCGTTCCGACGCTTCTGCGAACGCTCTACAGGTCGCGGCGATGGCTTCGTGATCCATGCTCAGGGGTGGATTTTCTCCTTCGTCATAGGCGATGGCCGAAGGGGCAATGGTTTGCCACCCCGCTTTCTGGTCAGGTCTGATCTGCGCACCGCCTTCCCATGGCACGCGCGTCGACGCCTTGCGTCCGGCGTGCGCAAGCTGGATAGCGATCGGCATATCGGAATAGCGCCGCACCGACTGCAGAACGCGGGCGAGCGCAGCCTCCGTCTCATCGGACCAGAGCCCGAGATCATCAGGACTGATCCGCCCCTCCGGCGATACAGCTGTCGCTTCGATTGTCAGCAATCCTGCGCCCGACAGCGCGAGGTTTCCCAGATGAATCATATGCCAGTCTGTTGCGCAGCCGGCATCGGCTGAATACTGGCACATCGGCGCGATAACGATCCGGTTAGGAAGTTCCAGCGAGCCCAGTCTGAACGGAGAGAACAGCTGGCTCATTGGTTACCTGCGCGTAGGCTGGGCAGGGAAATGTCGGTGACGCGTCGTCATGGCCCTTTCAATCCACTGGATGAGGGCGGCTTCGGGCATGGCACCCGTCGTGCGCGCGATCTCCTCGCCCTTATGGATCAGTATCAGGCTTGGAATACTCTGGATGCCGAACCTGGCAGAGAGAGACTGTTCTCTTTCAGTATCGACCTTGCCGAGGCGCAGTTTCGGCTCAACCTGACGTGCTACCGAAGCAAAGCCCGGGTCCATCTGGCGGCACGGGCCACACCATGCCGCCCAGAAATCAATCAACAACGGGATGTCACTTGATCTAGCATGCTTCTCGAAGTTATCGGAAGTGAGCTCAACCGGGTTCCCTTGAAATAACCGGCTGCCACATTTCCCGCAATTTCCACTGCCATTCAGTCGATCAGCCGGTACCCGATTTAATGTCACACACACCGGACACGTCACGATGAGGCGGTCTTCTTCCACCATTGTCATGGACCCTCTCTTCTGACGAACCCTTCTTCGGCTGCTTGTAGCCCGAGGTGTCACGCAAAAAGGCGAAGAACAATTCTGCCTGACCGGGCAACGCCCGATTTCGCCAACGGTTCCGGCCGGACAGTTTCACCGATGCAATGGGTTTACGGACCCCGCTTTACGGCGGGCACGCACAATGTAATTGTTCAGCTCGACATCTGACCTCAGCTGGCACGTTCGACGACCTTGGGGGTCAAGACGCAGATGCTTTCAACCGTGCGATGGCTCATGTCCAGCTCATCCAAGCGACGCTCAGCGTTGCAGCCCATGATGCGTTCGGTTCTGCTCGTCGTCATGGTTGGACTGACGGCGACGACGCTCGTCTGGCGCTTCGCTGTTTCCAGCGTCACAGAGCAGGCGGAAAAAGCGTTCCAGTCGCAGACCGAAGCACTCATGGTTGAGATCGAGCGATCAACATCAGCCTATGAACATCTGCTTCTTGGTACACAGGCGCTGTTTGAAACACTTCCCAGTGTGAGCCGCAGCCAGTTCCAGCTCTTCATCAACGCCCTCAAAATCAGCGAGATCTATCCAGGCATACAGGGGATCGGATTTGCGGCGTTCTTCCCGCACGGTGAGAAAGACGCGCATTTGGCAGCCATGCGCCGAGAGGGCTTTTCCGATTATCGCGTGCGCCCGGAGGGCAATCGGGAGAACTATGCGGCCGCCATCTACATCGAACCGTTTGAAGAAAATCGAACGGCGTTCGGGTTTGACCTGTGGTCCGAGCCGGTGCGTCGCGCTGCAATGATGCGTGCACGCGATACCGGCACTCCTGCAGCCAGTGGATATGTCACTCCTGTTGTCGGCGATGTCGAAAATCGAGACGCGTCCGGCTTTCTGCTGTTCCTGCCCGTCTACCGGAAAAATGAAACGCTGGACACCGTCGAGAAGCGACGGGAAGCCCTGATCGGCTTTGTTTTCAGCCCGCTGCGCATGAATGCACTCATGAAAGGGGTCATGGAGCGGCAATACCCACGGCCCGACCGTTTCACAAACGTTGCGATTTTCGATGCTTCCAGCGGCGCTGACCCGAAGGAACTTTATCGTTCCGAAGGCCCTATCTCCGCGACGGACGGCGATCGCGCCAAGCCGCGTTTCAGCGTTGAGGCTTTCCGCGACCTGTACGGGGCGAAATGGCTGCTACGCTTCGAATCGACACCTGAATTCGAGCAGTCGATCGATTATTCAGGGCCTCATACCTTGCTCGCGACCGGCCTGATGGCAACGGCGTTGCTCACCATCCTCGTTCTATCCATAGGCCAGCGGCAGGCCATGGCGGACGAGGCCAACGAGCGGATGTCGCTCATGACCAGGGAACTAGCTCACCGCGTCAAGAACACCCTTGCTGTCGTCCAGTCCATCGCCACGCGCAGCCTTTCCGATGGACGAAATGTGCAGGAAGCGCGCGAGGTCTTCACAAAGCGCCTGCACGCGTTGGCGCGTGCCCACACCCTTCTGCTCGACTCGTCGTGGTCCGGCGCGCCGCTTGGAGAGCTCGTACGTGCGGAACTGGAGGCATTTGGTGCCCGGGCCGTGGTCCGGGGGCCTCCGGTTCAGCTGAGCGCCAGTACGGCGCAGACGCTCGCGCTCATCCTGCATGAACTCGCAACCAACGCCGTGAAATACGGGGCCTTGTCCAACTCCACCGGCAGGGTCCACGTCGACTGGAAAATTGTCGGGCGCGGCCGAAATGCAGTTTGCCGCTTCATCTGGAAGGAAAGCGGCGGACCGGTTGTCGTGGAACCTACCCGTCGCGGTTTCGGCCAGACACTTCTTCGTCAATCGCTGGCGCACGGCGCCGGAACGGAACCTACGATCTCATTCGAGGCGAGCGGATTGAGGTATGAGTTCTCGGTGCCGCTGGTGGCCATCACGGCCGACAATGGGGAGTGAACTTGAACTTCCGGCGGCCGCCGCGCGGCAGATGGCGGATGGACCTTCTACCTGGCGATGACGGTGAAAGGGCCCTGCTCCGGCTTTCGAGCCTGACTCGGGCCAGAGGCTGCAACATTGTTCGTAGCCGTTATTTCATCGCCTTCCAAGATGTTTTGCAAATGCGACAATAGTCCGGAGAACTTCCTTTCCATTCACCGCCTCCGCAATCAAGTAGATCTGGAACTCAACCCGCGACAAAACGTTTTAAAAAGCTAGAGCAAGAAGGTTAGTCGCTTGTTCCGAATTAAGTTTGCGGTTCTTAAACAATTTTAATATCCCGCGTGTCGAAACCTTAAAGGATTTGGTCCCCTTTTCGTGACGAATGCAGACATCGCGTTCGCAACATCCTCTGTAGTGGGACTCGCGCTCGTAGCATTATCAGGCGCGGGAATTTCCCTTCGCAAGAGGCTAAGTGGCAACGGTATTCTGGCCCACATCGGTATGGCCAGCGCCTTGTTATTCCCTCTTCTCACCGGCATTGCATTGATGTCACCACTGCTGGCTTCGCTCACAGGCCGGTTCCTGCCCAACCTGCCTTTGCCCAGCGGTGACGTTGGCCAGATTTTCCTGTTACTGGCGGCCGTTACTGTTCCCTTCGCAGTAACCTCGGTCTTTTTCTTCGTACGGACGATAACCGGGCTGCCACCGGCTGCGGACCCCGAGGGCATAGTCATGGCTCACCGTCGCACGCTCGAAAAACTACGTAACTCCCGGAAAGATCTGGAGCGCCGTGTCGCGGAATGCTCGCGCGAGGTCTACGAAGCAAAAAAATGCCTGGAACTGGCTCTACGCGATACGCATATCACGCTAGCGATGCAGGACACCCTCCTGCGCTACACCTGGATCCGGAACGCTCCCGCCGGATTTGATGCTCAGAACATGCTTGGCCGTACGGATGCCGAAATCCTTGAAAAAGGAACAGCCCACCAGATGACTGCCTTGAAGCAGAGAGCTCTTGATACGGGAGAAGAAGCAAAAGGGCAGATATTCGTTCGGGATGGCACGAGAGGCCGGTACTTCGATCTGAGAACAGAACCTTACCACGATGAAGATGGGACGATTGTAGGGGTTCTTTCCATTGCGGTTGACGTGACCGAACAGAGGGAACGCGAAGAACGCTTGCGCAGCGTATTACTGGAGATGTCACATCGCTCCAAGAACATGCTTGCCATACTGCTGGTCATTGCCCGTCACACAGCCCACCGTTCCAGGAGTATAGCTGACTTCATAACCGCCTTTGATGCGCGCCTGCGAGCGCTGCTTGGCAGCCAGGACCTTCTGGTCGAGCATGATTGGCGATCGATTCCGCTCCATGAGCTGCTGCGCGCACAGATTGCACCCTATCTTGGCCCGTCTGAAAAACGGCTGCAGCTGGAAGGGCCCGACGTCCGCATCCGAGCCGAGCCAGCGCAGAACCTGGGACTGGTCCTGCACGAACTGGCCCTGAACGCCCGCCGGTTCGGAGCACTCTCCAACGGCCGGGGTCAGGTCAAGGTCATGTGGAATCTCGACCCGGCCGAAGCGCCTACCATTCTCAAAATGACATGGGAGGAAACCGGCGGACCGAAGGTGACACCCCCGACATCTCCGCCCGGTTTCGGACAAAAAATGACTGAACAGATCCTGGCTCATTCTCTCGATGGCCGGGCCAGTATAAACTATCGGCCGGAAGGTATTATCTGTCACATCGATGTCAGCATGGCACATGTCGAGATGTGACGCCGGGAAACGCGGACAACAATTCAAAAATCAGCAACGTTGAAAAACAAAGCCGCCATGAACGACGGCTTTCGAGTTTCGTTCCATGATCTGCGATCCTAGACCGCTGGAGGACGGCGACCGCTGATAAGGCTGTAAATCAGCGAAACGACGAACAAAACGATAAATATCCAGAAAACGATCTGCGCAATTTCCATGGACGCCGATGCAACGCCGCCAAATCCCAGCGCACCTGCGACAAGTGCAATAACCAGGAACAGTACTGCCCAACCAAGCATATCATCTCACTCCATATCGCGTTGTGTCACGATAGAAACGCGAGACAATGTCATCTGTTCCCGCAACAATGACGTAGACAAGCCGGAATGGAGGGGCAGATCTAGCGGTGCACGAGGACGGGAATGCGCGTATGCGCCAGCACTTTCTGGGTTTCGCTTCCCAGAAATATCCTGGCCAAACCGCTTCGGCCGTGGGATCCCATGACGATCAGATCGCAGCTGTTCTTTTGCGCGACTTCAATGATGCCTTCGTAGATGTGATCATGGACGAGGTGTATCGTCTCCGTAGTCACGCCGATCTCGGCCGCAATCTTATCTGCCGTTTCCAGATTTGTCTTAGCCAGTTGCTGCACGCCAGCCAGGTATTCGTCTTCCGGGAATGCCACCATCAGTTCGCCGGGAGCCACCGCATACCACGGCTTTGTAATTGTCAGCACCGAGATCTTGGCGCCGAGGACCTTGGCAAGCTCGAAACCATCGCGCATGGCGCGTTCGGCCGCGTCCGAGCCATCGGTCGCCACCAGGATATGCTTGTACACGAAAGTCCTCCATCCAATTTTCGAGCCGTGCCTGAAGCATATCGTAGTTCATTCGGATTACCTCACCATACACCGCATCGATTTATGTTAATCGCGGCTGCAACAGGTGAGGAATCGCAAATGATGGATGGTTGCCGGGCTCCTCTTTACCAAAGCACCCTCGTAACCTTTGGCACTTGGCACACACGAGGCCGTTCTCTCCAGCAATTCCTTGCTATCGCTCCAGTGGCTTTCCGTCGAAGCGCACGCCGCAGCGCTGCGCCCAACCCAGTCCCGCCATCGTACCGGTTCGCGGGCGGTATTCGCAGCCGATCCAGCCGCGATAGCCGGTCGCGTCGATCGATTGGAACAGGAGCGAATAGTCCAGATCTCCGGCATCAGGCTCGCCTCGATCTGGAGGACCGGCGATCTGATAATGGCGCACCAGGTCGGCGTACTCGGTGATTGCCGCTTCAGCACCACCCTGTTGCAGATGCCGATGATAGAGATCGAGCTGCAACCCGAGATTCGATGCAGCAACAGCCTCAATCGCCGTCCGCGCATCTTCGGTGCGGCTCAAGAGGTAACCGGGCATGTCGCGGGTGTTGATCGGTTCGATCAAAATACTGATGCCATGAGGCTCCGCCATGCGAGCCGCGCGCTCAAGGTTTGCATAGTAGGTTGAGACGTTTGCACCGTGTTGGGTCAGGCCGGCCATTGCATGGAGGCGCAGGCATCCGAGCTGTTCGGCATAGCGCAGGGCTTCAGCCACACGACCCTCAAACTCCGTCTCCCGTCCCGGAATTCCTGCCAGTCCGCGTTCGCCGGCGTCCCAGTTGCCCGGCCAGATATTGAAGAGAACAAGACTTAGCCCGTTATTCTGAAGCGCCGCAGCTATCTCGCTCGCAGGCCATTCGTACGGGAAAAGCATTTCCACGCCCTCAAATCCGGCTTCAGCTGCAGCGGCGAAGCGATCAAGAAAGGGCAACTCGGTGAACAGGAGGCTGAGGTTGGCAGCAAAGCGGGGCATACCGGACTGTCTCCATTCGTTCCTGGGGAGGTGTAGTCAGTCTATTGGCTCACATCCGGAGATCAGCTCAGGTCCGGCTTGGAACTACGCAGGCGCTTGATGTCGCTGCGCTGCATCTTCGCCCTAAGCCGCCGCTCCCTGGATGATCGCGTTGGCCTGGTGGCGATGCGGCGCTTGGGTTCGATCAGGGCTCGCTGGATCAGCTCAGCGAGACGTTCTCTGGCATCGGCGCGATTGCGCTCCTGCGTGCGAAAGCGATCCGCCTTGATGATGATGACACCCTCATCCGTCATGCGCGCTCCGGCAAGCCGCTCCAGCCGGGCTTTGGCGCGGTCAGGTATCTCTTCGCACCGGCGCAGATCGAAGCGCAGCTCCACCGCTGTCGAAACCTTGTTGACGTTCTGCCCGCCGGGCCCGGATGCCCGTATGAACCGTTCCTCAAGTGCGCTGTCGTCAATGGTCAGCGCAGGATTGATGCGCAACATGGCAGTGCGATCTTTCGTGATGTCAGGCGATCTGGTTGGATCGCTTCTACAGATCCGCTCGGTGCGTTCCGGGTGGCATTTCAGCGAGGCTCGAGGTTCCAATAATCTCCGCGGAAATACAGAAGCGGATCGGCTTCGTCGCGGAATGCGCCTCCGACCACGCGACCGATGAAAATCGAATGAGTTGTAAAGCCATGACTTTCCAGCAGCTCACAATCAAGGCTCGCCAGCGCCCGGTCCAGAATAGGAGCACCCGTTGTCATCGTGCGCCAGGTCAGGTTCCCGAAACGGGCTTCTCCGTGCAAGCCGCTTTCGCCTGCAAAACGCCTGGCGATCTCCTGCTGATCGCTGGCCAGCAGATTTACGCTGAACGAGCCGACGGAGCTGATAACCTCGTGCGCTCCGGTATGGCGTCCGACACAGACCAGCAATGTCGGCGGATTGTCGGAAAGCGATGAGACTGCTGTCGCCGTCAAGCCGGCGCGGGTACCCGGAGCGCCGGCAGCAATAATCGTGACAGCTCCCGCCTGATGGCGCATCAGGGCGCGATAGCTCGCAGCCTCCATGCCATGCGGCACAAGAGTTGGTTTTTCGAATCGCGACACGCCAGCTTGTTCCTTGTCTTGATCAGCAATTGGTCTACCAGGCAGTCACCCTACAAACTGCTTGGCGGGATTACCGGTCTATTAGCAGATGGTTCCGCCGACTGCATCCCGGGCCTCTACAGGCATCAGTTACGATAGCCAGTCCAGCCCTTGAGATCCCTGGCAATTTCCCGTGCCGCGTTGCGGCCCGGGAGCCCGGTGACGCCGCCGCCCGGGTGCGCACCGGAGCCACAGATGTATAGGCCCTGCAGTCCCAGACGGTAATTC
>Ga0180216_1000483_pt1 | contig 42310 bp, 37 predicted proteins | sample eDN3rd37CBELigMG_FD_128879 | JGI IMG/M metagenome (GOLD analysis project Ga0180216, IMG submission 128879) | Enriched Miracle-Growth compost microbial communities from Emeryville, California, USA - eDNA 3rd pass 37_C BE-Lig MG (version 2)... ...
ATCTCATCGATCGCAATGCGTCGTTCACGCCGGACAAGACGGCGCTGCGCTTTGCCGGCCAATCGCTCAGCTACGGCGATTTCGCGACCCGCGTGGCGCAGGCGGCGCGCGCGCTCAAATCGCGGCTCGGCGTCGGCCGCGGCGATCGCGTGGCGATCCTCAGCCTCAATCATCCGGATTATCTGGTCGCGCTCTATGCCTGCGCGCGCCTCGGCGCCATGCTGCTGCCGCTCAACTGGCGCCTGGCGATACCGGAACAAGTGTTCATCCTCACCGACGCGTCGGTGAAGGTGCTGATCGTCGAGCAGGAATTCGCCGGCGTGGTGGGGCCGCTGAAAGAAGCGCTGCCCGACATCCGCATCGTCGGCCTGGGCGAGACGACCGGCGCCGAAGCGACATTCGACACGTTACTCGCCTCGGGTTCGGGCGACGGCCGCAATCCGCACATCGATGAATCGTGCCCGCTGCTGCTGGTCTATACGTCCGGCACGACGGGCCGGCCGAAAGGCGCGGTGCTGCGGCAGGAAGCGATGCTGTGGAACGGCGTGATGAGCCAGCACATGCACGACATGCGCGCCGAGGATCACATCCTCACCGTGCTGCCGTTCTTCCATGTCGGCGGGCTGAACATCCAGACGACCCCGGCGCTGCATCTCGGCGCCACCGTCACCATCCACGCGCGCTTTGCGCCGGACGCGACCTTGGCCGCGATCGCGCAGGACAAACCGTCGCTCACCGTGCTGGTGCCCGCGACCATTCAGGCGATCGTCAATCATCCGGCCTGGGCATCGACCGATCTCGGCAGCCTGCGGGCGATATCGACGGGCTCGACGCAGGTGCCGGTGCCGCTGATCGCGGCGGTGGAGGCGCGCGGCGTGCCGGTGCTGCAGGTCTACGGCTCGACCGAGACCTGCCCGGTCGCGGTCTACACGCGCGCCGGCGGCGATCTCTCGCGCAAGGAATCGACTGGCCTGCCGGGCCTTTATTGCGAGGCGCGCGTCGTCGACGAGAAGGGGCGCGAGGCGCCGGCCGGACAGGCGGGCGAAGTCGTGGTGCGCGGGCCGAACGTGTTCTTCGAATATTGGGGCAACGAAGCGGCCACCAGCGAAGTGCTGCGCAACGGCTGGTATCACACGGGCGATATCGGCACGCGCGACGCCGACGGCTATTTCTATATCCACGACCGCAAGAAGAACATGATCATCTCGGGCGGCGAGAACATCTACCCCGCCGAGGTCGAGCGCGTGCTGCACGAGCATCCGGCCGTCGCCGAAGCCGCCGTCATCGGCAAGCCGGATCCGAAATGGCAGGAGGTGCCGGTCGCTTACATCGTGCGTCGCGCGGGGCAGGCGTGTGACGCCGAGATGCTGATCGCGCACTTGAACAGCCAGCTCGCGCGCTTCAAGGTGCCGCGCGAGATCGTCTTCGTTGACACTTTGCCGCGCAATGCGCTCGGCAAGGTGCAGCACTTCATTCTGAAAGAACAGACGACAACAACAGTCCTGTCATCCTGAGGTGCCCGCCGAAGGCGGGCCTCGAGGGATGAACGGCCCGGGCCGTCGCCCTTCGAGGCTCGCTTCGCTCGCGCCTCAAGGAGACGGATCAAGGAAGGAGACTTTGATGCGTGTAGCCGTACTCGGGGGCGGAAACGGCTCCTTCGCCGCCGCCGGAGACTTCGCGCTCGCCGGCCATGACACGCGCCTGTGGCGCCGCGATGCCGAGGCTGTCGCCGCGCACAAGGCGGCAGGCTCGACCATCATCGTCAAGGACTTCGCCGGCAAGCACGAAGCCAAGCTGTCCCTGGTGACGACGGATATCGCCGCCGCGGTGAAAGGCGCCGATCTGATTCTGTGCCCCGCGCCGGCGACGGCCCAGCACGACATTGCCAAGGCCCTGGCGCCGCATCTGACCGACGGGCAGGTGGTCTATCTGCCGCCGGGCACCTTCGGCTCGATCATCTTCGCCAAGGCGGCCTACGAGGCCGGCAACAAGGCCAAGGTCGCCTATGCCGAGACCGGTACACTGCCGTGGCTGACGCGCAAGCACGGGCCGTTCGAGGTCGCCATCACCATCCGCGCCAAGCGTCTGCCGACCGGCGTGTTCCCGCAGACGCTGAAGGATCACGCGCTCGAGGTGATCGGCGAGGCGTTCCCGGGCGTTATCGAAGACTGCGGCGACGCTTTGTCGGGCGCGCTGATGAATGCCGGCCCGATCATCCATCCGCCACTCATCACCATGAATGCCGGCCCGCTCGAGCATTTCGACAAGTGGGACATCCATAAAGAAGGCACGCAGGTCTCGATCCGCCGCGTCACCGACGCGCTCGATGCCGAGCGCATCGCCGTGCGTGAGGCGCTGGGTTACGGCGGGCCGCATTTCCCGCTCGCCGACCACTACGCCAAGAGTGGGCCGGAATGGATGTACGGCCGCGGCTCGCACGATAAGCTCACGGATTCGGGCGACTGGCGCGAGCACATCGTGCTGACCAGGCATCGCTACATGCTGGAGGACACGCGCATCGGTCTGTCCTTCTTCGCATCGGTCGGCGCGCTGGCCGGCGTCGACACGAAACTGATGCGTGCGTTCCTCGCCATCGGCGGCGCCGTGTGCGGCGAGGACTTCATGCAGACCGGCCGGCCGCTGGCCTCGCTCGGTCTCGGTGCGTTCGACCGCGTGCAGCTGCAGGCGCTGCTCAGGGTGGGCTTCCAATGACCACGCGCGAAAAAATCGCCTGTCTTGGCGCCGGCCGCATGGGCCGCGGCATTGCCGTGGTCTTTGCCTATGCCGGCCACGACGTCGCACTCGTGGATTTCAAGGCGCGATCGGAGGCGGATTTCGAGAAGCTCGCCGGCGAGGCGATGGCGGAAGTCGAGCGCACGCTGGCAACGCTCGCCAAGCTCGGCCTGTTCGATGCGAGTGCCGTGCAGACCATCGCCGCGCGCGTGCGCGTGGTGGCGCAGGCCGGTGCGCAGGCCGCGTTCTCGTCCGCGGATGTGATCTTCGAAGGCGTGCCGGAAGTCCTCGACTTGAAGCGCGAGGCGCTCAGGCAATGCGCCGAACTGGCCGGCCCAAAGCCGATCATCGCCTCGACAACGTCGACCATCCTGGTCGACGACCTGTCGGACGCGGTGCCGCATCCGGAGCGCTTCCTCAACGCGCATTGGCTCAACCCGGCCTATCTCGTGCCGCTGGTCGAGCTGTCGCCCGGCAAGGACACCGATCCCGCCGTCACGGCCAAGCTCAAGGCGCTGCTCGAGCACATCGGCAAGGTGCCGGTCGTCTGCGCCGCGCGGCCGGGCTACATCGTGCCGCGCATCCAGGCGCTCGCCATGAACGAGGCGGCGCGCATGGTGGAAGAGGGCGTCGCGACGCCGGAGGAACTCGACAAGGCGATCAAATACGGCTTCGGCTTCCGCTTCGCCGTGCTCGGCCTTCTGGAGTTCATCGATTGGGGCGGCGGCGACATTCTCTTCTACGCCAGCCGGTATCTCACCAAGGCGCTCGACAGCGACCGTTACGCCGCGCCCGAGATCATCGAGAAGAACATGCGCGAGGGGCACATCGGCCTGACGACGCGCAAGGGTTTCCTCGATTACGAGAACCTCGATCTCGACGCCTACCGCGCCGAGCGGCTCAAGAGCTTCGTCGGCATGCTGGGCTTCCTCGATCTGGTGAAGCCGCCGGTGTTGGAGGAGTAGGCCCCCACCAAGAGGCACTGCGCGTTCCCTCCCCCTGAAAGGGGGAGGTAAGAAAGAAGCTACCCAAACACGTCCTGCAGCACGCCGTCCTTGATCACGACCGTGTCGTCGACGGTGATGGTCGTCTTCATCACCGGCAGGTCGAAATGGCCGGCGGTGTGGCGGCCGGCGAATTCATTGGCGCCGGTCGAGAACAGGAAGTTGCCAGGCACGGCGCGCAATTCGGTGCCGTTGGTGTCGCGCTGGCCGTACATTGCAAGCGCTTCGTAGCGCGCGCCCGGGTTCATGCCCCAGCCGACATGCGACACGGCATACGCGTCCTTGTCGCCCCAGGCGGCGAAATAGCCGCGCATCATCTCGACATCGGGACCTTCGCCCTCGATCCTCGTGACGTAATCCTTCTCCAGCGTCAGCGTGATGCGGTCCTGGAGATAGCGCTTGAAGGTCAGGTTGATGTCGCCGCGGTCGAGCACCAAGGTGCCGTCGACCGTGCCGCTCTTGGGGAAGCTCACGACGATGCCGCCCGGCCAGTGCGCCAGCGTGCCCGGCTTGTCGGTCCAGCCCCAGACGCCGACGGTGGCCGCGCCTTCCATGTTGACCTTGAGATCGGTGCCGGCGGCGGAGGTCACCGTCATGCGCTTGGAGCCGCGCAGCATCTTGGCGGCCGCGCGCACGCTCTTCTCCAGCGCCGGGTCGGGGCGCATGCGTTCGAGCGCTTCCGGGTGCTCGTTGGAGATCACCATGATGCGGGCGCCGGCCTTGAGGATTTCCGGCGTCTCGGGTGCGTGCATCAGGCCTTCGAGCGTGCAATCGACGACGAAGCCGGCCTGCGACAAGGCCGAGACGACAGGCGCGAGACGACCGATGGCTTCGCTCGATCCGGTCGAGCGCACCGGCACGGGATAGGGATTGCGCGGCGTCGGCACGACGATGTGGAACGGCTTGGCCCCGAGCCGCATCAAGGCGAGTTCGGCGAGATGCACGTTGATCGGGCGCGACTGCGTTTCCGAGAGGATCGCCGCCGTGTCGCCGCGCTTGACCGCGCACTTCTCGAACAGCTCGGTGAAGGCATCGATCCACTTGCCCTCGATGCGGTCCGCAAACATGACGTGGCCTCCTAGCTGCGCGTCGAGAACCCGATCAGCAAGCGGGCACTCAGAAGATTGAACAGGCCGTTGAGCGCGAGCCCGAGCACCGAGATGGCAATGATCGGCACGAACATGTCAACCGTCTGAAACGTGCGTCCGGCCTTCACCAGCATCTGGCCGAGGCCGTCGGTCGACATGATCATCTCGGCCAGGAATACCACGATGCAGGAGATGACGAGGCCGATGCGCGCGCCGGTCAGGATGGACGGCAAGGCGGCCATCAATACCACGGTGAACAGGCAGCGCGTCGGCGAGGTGCCGGCCGCGCGCGCCGACCAGACGAGCTTGGGATCGACCGAGGCCGCGCCTTGATAGGTTGCGAGCAGGATGGGGAAGAGCGCGTCCGCGACCACCAGCGCCACCTTGGACGAATGGTCGAAGCCGAGCGTCAGCACCAAGGCAGGATAGAGCGCGATCTTGGGCAGCGGTGCCAGAACGCGGACTAGCGGCTTCACCACGGCGCCGACCACGCGGTTGCCGACGGCGAGAATGCCGATGGCGACGCCGAGCACGACGGCGATGCCGAAGCCGGCGAACAGCCGGAACAGCGTGACGCCGACATTGTGCAGGAACGCCGGGTCGCCGAGCAGCCGCACGAAACGCACGAACACATCGACCGGGGAGGGCAGCAGCGCGGGCGGCACGAAGTGGCCGGCCGACAGGATGTACCAAGGCACGAGAATGCACAGCACCGGCACCACGCCGGCGAGCGCTTCGGTGACGGTGCGGCGCAGAGCGATCGCGTTCATGCGGACCCCACGGCGATGGTGTGCGGCGAATCGGCCCACGACACGAGCCAGCGGCGGACCGCTTCGAAGGCGAAGTCGCAGACGAAGCCGAGCACGCCGATGATGATGATCATGGCGTAGACGTCGTTGTATTGCGCCATGTCGAGCGCGGTGAAGAAGATGTTGCCGATGCCGGTCTGCCGCGCGATCATCTCGCTGGTCACCATGGTGATGAGCGCGAGCACGAGGCCGGTGCGGCAGCCCACCATGATCTCCGGCAGGGTCGCGGGCAGCACGATGCGCAGCATGCGGCCGGCAGGGCCGACGCCCATGGCCGCGGCCGACCACAGCATCTTTTCTTCGACGGTCCGGGCGCCCTGGAAGGAGTGATAGACGACCGGCAGCGACACGCCGAGGAAGATGACCAATATCTTCGAGGCTTCGCCGACGCCGAGCCACAACATGATGATCGGCATCAGTGCCGCCTTCGGCACCGGATAGATGACCATGAACAGCGGATTGAACGCGGCGGCGATGAGGCGGCTGCGGCCCATCCAGAGGCCGATCGGCATGGCGAAGGCGACCGCCAGGACGAAGCCGATGGCCATGCGCTTGAGCGACGCCGCGATGTTCAGCAGCGCTTCCGGGTCGGTGAGGATGCCCGGCAACTGCCTGAGCGCCTCGAGCGGCGGCGGCAGGCCCTCAATGGCGAAGGCGCGCGTGAAAACATCCCAGACGACGAGAAGGCCGATGCAGGCGAGCAGCGGCGGCAAACCCGGCAGCCACAGAGCGCGCGACATTCAGGCGAACTCCTTGTCCTGTTCGTCGAGCAATCGCTCGATCGACACGACATAGTCCTGATAGCGGCGGTCGAGCAGCAATTCGGCGCGCACGCGCGGTCGCGGCAGATCGATGTCGTAGACCTTGCGGATGTGGCCGGGCGACGGCGACATCACGTAGACGCGGTCGGACAGGAAAACGGCTTCCTCGACGCTATGGGTGATGAACATCACCGTCTTGCGGTCGCGCTCCCAGATGTCGAGCAGCTCGTTCTGCAGCCGCGTGCGCGTATAGGCGTCGAGCGCGCCGAAAGGCTCATCCATCAACAGGATGTTCGGCTTGTAGGCGAGCGTGCGCGCCAGCGCGACGCGCTGTTTCATGCCGCCCGACAGCTCCTTGGGATAGAAGCTTTCGTACTTGGAAAGATGCACGAGGGTGAGGAGTTTCCGCGCCCAGGCCGCGGCTTCCTTCTTCGGCATGCCTTGTTCGAGCGGGCCGTACATGACGTTCTCGAGCACGGTCTTCCACGGGAACAGCGCGAATTCCTGGAACACCGGGCCGCGATCGGGGCCGGGGCCTGTGACGGGTACGCCTTTCACCGTGATGCTGCCGGCGCTCACATCGACAAAGCCGCCGACCATATAGAGAAGCGTGGATTTGCCGCAGCCGGACGGACCGAGGATCGAGACGAACTGCCCCTCTTCGATCGTCAGGTTCACATCGTCGAGCGCCAGATGGTCGCCGCGCTGCGACGTGCTGTAGGTCTTCGACACAGAGGCGATATCGATCATCGCGTCCGATGTTTTTTGCATCAATCGCGTCTTCCCATTGGTGCTTGCCGGTGTGGCGATCTGCTGCGGCGCTGCGTCCATTAATAACCTCATCGCCCCATGGCGCAATGTCGGCGCGCGCTCGCGCTGGCCATTCGGCAAGCACGGTGCGGCGCCTTTCGAACAAAATGAGAGCTTGCGAAGTTCGGGCCGCCATCGTTCCATGTCGGCCAGGCCCATGCGGCCTTGGGGTGTCCATTCTCACCGACTTCGGAGGACTTTCGATGAAACGGTTCTTTGCGTTGCTTGGCCTGGCGGCCGGCACGTTTGTGACGTTGCCGGCGCATGCGCAGGACATTCCGACCATCCGTGTCGGATGGACCATTCCGGCCGAAGAGGCCAAATACTGGATGATGCGGCGGCCGGATCAATTCCCCGATCTCGGCAAGAAGTACAAAATCGAATGGTCGCAATTCCAGGGCACCGCCGTCATGTCGCAGGCGCTCCAGGCCGGCGCGCTCGATTGCGCGACGCAGGGCGTGCTGCCGATCCTGCAGGGCGCCGCCAACAATTCGCTGGCCGTTTACGTCGTGGCGCAGCATGTCGGTGAGCGGCCGGGCAGCTTCTCGGTCTACTGGGCGGTCAAGGACGACAGCCCGATCAAGACCGTCGCCGACCTCAAGGGCAAGACCATCGGCATCAACGTCATCGGCGCCGGTACGCAGGGGCCGCTCAACGTTCTCTTGAAGAAGAACGGCGTCGATCCCGAGAAGGACGTCAAATGGGTCGAGGTCAGCTTCCCGCTGTCGGAGCAGGCTGTGCGCACCGGCCGCGTCGACGCGGTCAACATGAACCAGCCGTTCGCCGCGCTCGCCGAGGCCAAGGGCGGCCTGCGCAAGCTCTTGTCGCTGTCCGAGGCGCTGCCCAACATCGTGCACATCCTCGAAGCGTGCCGGAAGGACTTCGTCGACAAGAACCCGGAGCTGACGAAGATGTATGTGCGTGACATCACGCGCGGCATGAAGCTCGCGGTCGCCAATCGCGAGGAGACCTTGAAGGTCGTCAACGAGCAGATGAAGGCGCCGGTGCAGGTGCTCGAGACCTACCTGCTCAAGAGCAACGACTTCGCGCGCGAGCCCGGCGCCAAGCCGAACTTCGAGGGCATCCAGGCGATGGCCGACGTCTATGCGGAGACCGGAATGGTCAGCAAGCGCATCGACGTCAATCAGTTCAAGGGGCCCGTCGCCGCGCCGCTCGAATAAGCGCACCACGCAAACGTCGTCGCCGCGGGCGCAAGCCTCGCGGCGGCGGCCGCCGGCCGCATGTGACGAGTTCGGGCAGTCAGCGCTCACGCGGGTCCCGGCCAGTTCTTTTTTTATCCGTACGTTGCGCCGCGGCGCGGCGACGTCGGATCTTTCCTCCCAAAATCATGCAGCAAGCGTGCCAGCGGCACGCGCGCTGCTGCGGTTATTTTAGGCATAAATATTTTATGTTTGTAATATTTTTCGCGTTGTTGCATCCTTCCGCTGGCTCAGAAAGCCCGTTCCGGGCTGCAGGGCTTCCGGGGCGGTTCTCGGCGGCGACAGCCGGACGCCTCTCACGTCTTGGAATGCTGTTGCAGCGCGGAAGCCGCGACGCGACGGCGTTTTGCGTCAGGGGAAATTTGATGGGCGTCCTCGACCATCGACACGCGCTCGTCACGGGCGGCGGCACAGGCATCGGCGCGGCGATCGCGAAGGTTCTCGCTGGCGCGGGCGCGGCCGTTTCGCTCGTCGGCCGGCGCAAGGCGCCGCTCGAAGCGCTCGCCACGCAACTGCCGAAGGCGAGCGCGACCGTCGCCGACATCACCCGCGAGGCCGATTGCACCGCGATGGTCGAAGCCGCGCACGCTGCGCACGGCCCCATCGATATCGTCATCGCCAATGCCGGCGTTGCGCCGAGCGCTCCCGCGGGCAAGACCAGCCTGGCGCTCTGGGAAGAGACGATCGGCGTCAATCTCACCGGCTCTTTTCTCACCGTGCGCTCGGCGCTCGCCGATGTCGTCCGCGCCAAGACCAACGGCCGCATTGTCTTCGTTGCGTCGACCGCGGGCCTCAAGGGTTACGCTTACGTCTCGGCCTATTGCGCGGCCAAGCATGGCGTCGTCGGCTATGCGCGTGCGCTGAGCCTCGAACTGGCGGCCACCGGCGTGACCGTGAATGCCGTTTGCCCGGGCTTCACCGATACGCCGCTGCTCGCGGGCGCCGCCGACACCATTTCCGCCAAGACCGGTCGCAGCGCCGACGAAGCGCGCGCGACCCTCGCCAAGGACAATCCGCACGGCCGGCTGATCACGCCCGAGGAGGTCGCGAGCACCGTGCTGTGGCTCTGTTCGCCGGAGGCCGGGTCGATCAACGGCCAAGCCATCGCCATCGCGGGAGGCCCTGCGTGACCGTCGCCAAGCTGCGCGAGAAGAGCGCGTCGCGGCCGGCCAGCAAACAGCGGCTGCGCCTGTGGTTGCGCCTTCTGCGTTCGGCGCGGGCGATCGAGTCGGAGCTGCGCGAGCGGCTGCGCCGCGAGTTCTCGGTCACCATGCCGCAGTTCGATGTGATGGCGGCGCTGGCGCGCAGAGAGGACGGCATGTCGATGACCGAACTCTCGCGTCACCTCATGGTTTCGAATGGCAACGTCACCGGCATTATCGACCGGCTGGTTGCCGAAAAGCTGGTCGGCCGCCAGGCGCCGGCCACGGATCGCCGCTCTTTCATCGTCCGCCTGACGCCCAAGGGGGCGTCTTACTTCGCCAGCATCGCCAAGGTGCACGAAGGCTGGGTGGACGAACTGCTCGCCGACATCGACCCGGCCGAGGCCGAGCGGGTGATCAGCGATCTCGATGGACTTGCGCGGCGCACGCGCAATGGAGAAGCGACGCAATGAACATGAAGGATTTCAAGCCCGAGCATTTCGATTGGCGGGTCGACGGCACGGTCGCGATCGTCAATCTGCGCCGTCCGGAGCGCAAGAATCCGATGACCTTCGGCTCCTATGCCGAGCTGCGCGATATGTTCCGCAATCTCGTCTACGCCGACGATATCCGCGCGGTCGTGTTCGGCTCGAATGGCGGCAATTTCTGCTCGGGCGGCGACGTGCACGACATCATCGGCCCGCTGCTCGACCGCGACATGAAGGGGCTGTTGGAATTCACCCGCATGACCGGCGATCTGGTGAAGGCCATGCGCGCCTGTCCGCAGCCGATCATCGCCGCGGTCGACGGCGTCTGCGCCGGTGCGGGCGCGATGATCGCGCTGTTCAGCGATCTGCGCATCGGCACGCCCGCCGCCAAGACCGCCTTCTTGTTCACGCGCGTCGGCCTTGCCGGCTGCGACATGGGCGCTTGCGCCATGCTGCCGCGGGTGATCGGCCAGGGCCGCGCCGCCGAGTTACTGTTCACCGGCCGCGCCATGAGCGCGGAGGAGGGCGAGCGCTGGGGCTTCTTCAACAAGCTGACCGCACCCGACCAGCTCGAGACCGAGGCTGTGACGCTGGCCAAGCGTCTCGCCGATGGCCCGACCTTCGCGCACATGATGACCAAGACCATGCTCAATCAGGAATGGTCGATGACGCTCGACCAAGCCATCGAGGCCGAGGCGCAGGCGCAGGCGATCTGCATGCAGACCCAGGATTTCCGCCGCGCCTATGAGGGGTTCGTTGCCAAGCAGGCTCCGAAGTTCGAGGGGAATTGACGCGATGCCGTCGCGCCGTCCCATCCCCGCTCGTCCCCGCGAAAGCGGGGACCCAGCGCTGAGGTGGCACAATGAGAGATTCGGCTGGAGTCCCGCTTGCGCGGGAATGAGCGGAGCAAAGTGAGCTGGCCATGCCCGATCGTAGCTTCCTGACCTGGCCGTTTTTCGAGGACCGTCACCGCGCTTTCGCGGACAAGCTCGACGCCTGGGCGGCGGTCAATGTGGCCGATATCGATCATCACGACGTCGATGTGGCCTGCCGCACGCTGGTGGCGCGGCTCGGCAAGGACGGCTGGCTCGAGCATACGGCGCCGAGCGTCGACGGCAGCGAGCGCATCGATGTGCGCACGCTGGCGCTGGCCCGCGAGACCCTGGCGCGCCACGGCGGCCTTGCCGACTTTGCCTTCGCCATGCAGGGCCTGGGCGCCGGACCGATCTCGCTGTTCGGCAATGAGGCGCAGAAGGCCGCCTGGCTGCCCAAGACGCGCGCCGGCAAAGCGATTGCCGCTTTCGCGCTGACCGAGGCGCCGTCCGGCTCCGACGTTGCCAACATCACCGCCACGGCGACCCGCGACGGCGACGGCTACGTCATCGACGGCGAGAAATACTGGATCTCGAACGGCGGCATCGCCGATGTCTATGTCGTCTTCGCCCGCACCGGCGAGGCGCCGGGCGCCCGCGGGCTGTCGGCCTTCATCGTGAGCGCCGACAATCCGGGCTTGTCGGTGCCGGAGCGCATCGACGTGATCGCGCCGCATCCGCTCGGCCGCCTGAAGTTCGACAAATGCCGCGTCGGCGCCGATGCGCTGCTCGGCAAGGCCGGCGACGGCTTTAAGATCGCCATGTCGACGCTCGACGTTTTCCGCACCACGGTCGGGGCCGCCGCGCTCGGCTTTGCCCGCCGCGCCTTCGACGAGGCGGTGACGCGCGCGTCCGGCCGCAAGATGTTCGGCGGCAATCTCTCGGATCTGCAGATGGTGCAGGCGCACATCGCCGACATGGCGTTGGAGATCGACGCCGCGGCGCTGCTGGTCTATCGCGCCGCCTGGACCAAGGACATGGGCGCCGCGCGCGTGTCGCGCGAGGCCGCCATGGCCAAGCTCTACGCGACCGAAGCCGCGCAGCGCATCATCGATACGGCCGTGCAGATCCACGGCGGCGACGGCGTGCGCTCCGGCCATCCGGTCGAAATGCTCTATCGCGACATCCGCGCCTTGCGCATCTACGAAGGCGCGTCCGACATCCAGAAACTCGTCATTGCCCGGGCAGTTCTCTCTTCATCGGAGCGTTAAGATGGCTTTGGCTTGGGATAACCCACCGCTTGGTCCGACCGCGCACGTCGACACCTTCGCGCGCGACAATCTTCCGCCGTTCGATCTGTGGCCGAAGCTGCTGCTCGACCGACCGGAATTCCAGTATCCGGACTATCTGAACGCGGCCGTCGAGCTGACCGACCGCAATGTCGAGCGTGGCTTCGGCGATCGCATCGCCCTGATCGGCAACGGCCGCCGGCGCACCTACAAGGAGCTCACCGACTGGACCAACCGGTTGGCGCATGCGCTGGTCGAAAATTACGGCGTGAAGCCCGGCAATCGCGTGCTCATCCGCTCCGGCAACAATCCGGCGCTGGTGGCGGCCTGGCTCGCCGCGACCAAGGCGGGCGCGGTCGTCGTCAACACCATGCCGATGCTGCGCGCCGGCGAACTCGCGAAGATCGTCAACAAGGCCGAGATCTCGCTGGCGCTGTGCGACAGCCGAATCGCCGATGAACTCATCGCCTGCGCCAAGGACAGCAAGTTCCTGAAGCAGGTGGTCTGTTTCGACGGCACCTCGAACCACGACGCCGAACTCGACCGCGTCGCCCTCGACAAGCCCGTCAAGTTTGACGCGGTGAAGACCGGGCGCGACGACGTCGCGCTGCTCGGCTTCACCTCCGGCACCACCGGCGAGCCGAAGGCGACGATGCATTTCCATCGCGACCTGCTGATCATCGCCGACGGCTACGCCAAGGAAGTGCTGCAGGTCACGCCCGACGACGTCTTCGTCGGATCGCCGCCGCTCGCCTTCACCTTCGGCCTCGGCGGCCTCGCGATCTTCCCGCTGCGCTTCGGCGCGACCGCGACGCTGCTGGAAAACGCCTCGCCCCCCAACATGATGCAGATCATCGACACCTATAAGGCGACGATCTGCTTCACGGCGCCGACCGCCTACCGCGCCATGCTGGCTGCCTTCGACCAGGGCACGGCCGACCTGTCGTCCCTGCGCATCGCGGTGTCCGCCGGCGAAACGCTGCCCGCGCCCGTGTTCGAGGATTGGACCCGGAAGACCAAGAAGCCGATCCTCGACGGCATCGGTTCGACGGAGATGCTGCACATCTTCATCACCAACCGCATCGGCGATTCGGTCGGCGGCGCCACGGGGCGCCCGGTCGCCGGCTACGAAGCCAAGATCGTCGACGACAAGATGAAGGACCTGCCGCCGGGCGAACTGGGGCGTCTGGCCGTGCGCGGCCCGATCGGCTGCCGCTATCTCGCCGACAAGCGCCAGACCGGCTACGTCAAGGAAGGTTGGAACCTGACCGGCGACACCTTCATGCAGGACCGGGACGGCCGCTTCCACTTCGTCGCCCGCGCCGACGATATGATCGTCTCGGCCGGCTACAACATCGCCGGTCCCGAGGTCGAGGCGGCGCTGCTTACCCATGCGGACGTCGCCGAATGTGCGGTGATCGGTTCGCCGGATTCCGAGCGTGGTCAGATCGTCGAGGCCTTCGTCGTGCTTCGGGCCGGCGTGGCCGGTGACGAGCTCTGCCGCAAGCGCCTGCAGGACCACGTCAAGGCCACCATCGCCCCTTACAAGTACCCCCGCGCCGTCAACTTCGTGGAAGCTTTGCCGAGGACGGAGAGCGGCAAGATCCAGCGTTTCCGCCTGCGACATCAATAGGTAATCATGACTGAACCGACGCTCGAGTTTATCAATCCCAAGTCCTGGGCCCCGCCGAAGGGCTATTCCAACGGCGTCGCCGCGACGGGCCGGCAGATCTTCGTCGCCGGCCAGATCGGCTGGACGAAGGAAGCCAAGCTCGTCGGCGACGACTTCGTCGCGCAGATCGAGCAGGCGCTGTCCAACATCGTCGCGGTCCTGGCGGAAGCCGGCGCCAAGCCGGAGCATCTCGTCCGGGTCAATTGGTACATCACCGACAAGGCGGCCTATGTGGGCCGGCAGGCCGAGATCGGCGCCGCCTATCGGCGCGTGATCGGCCGGCATTTCCCGGCCATGACGCTGCTCGTGGTCGCCGGTTTGCTCGAGGAAGGCGCCAAGGTCGAGATCGAAGCGACCGCCGTCATTCCCGGCTGAGTCGCCGCCGGCGCGTTCGGCCGGGCCCTTAGCTTTCTGATTCTGATCGGCCCCGTGCGAGCGATCGCGCGGGGCCGATCGCGTTTTGGCGCCCTTTGCGGCGCCGCGTTGATGATTTTCTCTTAATGCAGATTAGAAAATTGCCTGGCCCGCGTCGCCGAACACTAAATCACGATGAGAAATGTGGCGGCATTTAACCAAACTGAAATTGCATTGTGTTTTTGTGCAATCGCTACGCACGCAAGTCGTGTCCAAGAACAAAAGCGGGTGAGTTTCGATGAACGACGTGGCCATTGCCTCCACGCAGCCAAGCGCCGGTCAGAACGATTGGGCTTCCGACGGTGCGCGCGCGACGGCCTTTCCGACGCAGCTGATCAGCTTTGCCATCGGCGACGACCAGTACGGGGTCGACATCATGGCGGTCCGCGAAATCAAGGGCTGGACCGACATCACGCCCTTGCCCGGCCAGGCTGAATATGTGCGCGGCGTTCTCAACCTGCGCGGCGTCATCGTTCCGATCGTCGACCTGCGCTGCCGCTTCGGCCAGGGGCTGACCAAGGCGACCCCGCTCCACATCGTCATTATCGTTCAGATCGCCAGCAAGCCGATCGGCCTGCTCGCCGATCGTGTCCTCGACATCGTCTCGCTCGACGACAGCCAGATCAAGCCGGTCCCGCGGGCCGCGCAGACGCAACGCGCCAATTTCCTCTCCGGCCTCGTCACGAACGAGACCGGCATGATCGCCCTCATCGATCTCCCGAACCTGCTCTCGATCAAACTCGGCGATGGCGCCGAGGCAGCCGGACAGCCGACGGCGACCGCCGCGTAAGCCGCGATCGCTCCGCTTAAACGATCTGGGTCGTCGCCCATTCCGGAGCGACGGCCACCGCCGCCTTGAACTGAATTGTTATCAGGAATGACGACGATGATTCGCCTTTCGAACATTCGCATCGGCACCAAGCTCATGGTCATGTCCGGCCTCGGCATTTTGCTGGTGGTCGGCATGATCCTCAGCCTGGCCTTCGGCAATCTGTCCGTGCGTTCGGCTCAGAACCTGTCAGCGGTTTACCAGGACACGGAACTGCAGCTCGTCAATGCGAAAGCCGCCCTGCGCGGCTTGCAGGTCGCCGGCCGCGACCTTCGTTTGGCCATGACCTCGGCCGAACTCGAGCGCTCGACGAAGGCGCTGGAGGAACGGCGCAAGGAAGCCCAGGATTATCTCGGGCCGCTGATGAGCAAGATGCCGGCTGGCGAGGCCCGCGAGCGGGTCGAGAAGGTGAGCGCCACCGCCGACCGCTACATGGCGGCGAGCCAGGAAATCATCAAAGCCCGTAAGGAACTGGTGACGATCGAGGAGCGTCAGCTCGACGCCATCTCGCGCATCGCCGAACTCAACCAGCTCATCATCCGCATCGGCCGCGAGCGCCTGGTGCCGATGGCGGTGGAGATGGACGACCTGATCTCCAAGTCGGTCGAAGTTGCCGACGCGCTGGCCGCCAAGGAAGTCCAGGCCGCGACCCAGGCCATGAGCTCGGCGGAGCTGCTCAACTACGCGATGGGCGCCATTGCCGTTCTCGTGCTGGTCGGCGCGGCGATCTTCGGCCGCGTGTCCATCGCCCGGCCGCTGATGGCGCTGGTCTCGCCGATCAACGAATTGGCCGCGGGCAAGTTCAACGTCCGGATCGAAGGCGTCGACCGCAAGGATGAAGTCGGCCAGATCGCTTCGGCCGTGAACGCCATGGCGACGCGGGTCCGCGACACCATCGCGGAGATCAAGATGTCGGCGATGGAGGTCAACTCCGCCTCCGGCGAGATCTCGCACAGCACGACCGACCTGTCGCAGCGCACGGAAGAGCAGGCCGCCTCGCTCGAGGAAACCACGGCCGCGATGGAAGAAATCTCCGCGACGGTGAAGAAGAGCGCCGAGAACGCGGAAGAAGCGAATCGCTCGGCGAGCGAAGCGCGCGACGTCGCCGACCGTGGCGGCAAGGTCGTGGCCAAGGCGGTCGACGCCATGGCCAAGATCGAGGAGTCCTCGCGCCGCATCTCCGAGATCATCGGCGTCATCGACGAAATCGCGCGTCAGACCAACCTCCTCGCGCTCAACGCGGCGGTCGAAGCCGCCCGCGCCGGTGAAGCCGGCCGCGGCTTCGCGGTGGTCGCGTCGGAAGTGCGCAGCCTTGCCCAGCGGTCCTCGCAGGCCGCCAAGGACATCAAGGAGCTGATCACCAACTCGAACGGCCAGGTTCAGGAAGGTGTCGAGCTGGTCAACCACGCCGGTGCCGCGCTCAGCGAGATTTTGGCCTCGGTCAAGACCGTCGCCGACCTCGTTGCCGACATCGCCGTCGCCAGCAACGAGCAGGCCTCGGGCCTCGACCAGATCAACAAGGCGCTGATGCAGATGGACGAGGCGACGCAGCAGAACGCCGCCCTCGTCGAGGAAAACGCGGCCACCGCCAAGGCGCTCGAGACCCAGGCGCAGTCGATGGACGAGCGCGTCGCGTTCTTCAAGATCGACGACGGCCTCGCCGCCACGGCCGCAATCAAGCGGCCCAAGGCGGCCGCCGAGGCGAACGTGACGAAGCTCGAGACGCCGAAGGCTGCGCCGGTGCGCAAGCCCGCGGTTGCCGTGCAGCAGAAGCGCGTGGCGGCGGGCGGTCGCGGCGGTCCGGTGGGCCGGATGCAGACCGCTCTGGCGACCGCGCTCGACACCGACTCGGAGTGGAAGGACTTCTGATCCGACGGCACAGCCGACTTTAGTTGACGGCCGCATCTCGCCCTCACGGGCGGCGTGCGGCCGTCGGCATTTTTGGGATTCGTACGACCAATCTGACGGCTTGCCCATGGCGGCCGGGGCCGTCGTCATACAGCTTGTTAGCTTAGTTTAACGACGGCGGCATTTCGCGAAAAAGAACATGACATTCGGGCCCTGACGGTAGTGCCCATTAACCAATCTGCAAGCGCGCCCGCTCAATCTGCGCAGTTGAATATTCCTGTCGGCACCGCGTTTCTCATCGAATCCGCAAGAGCGAGTCAGCAGACATCATGAGCGATTCAACGGTCGCTTCGTCCCCCGCCGCGAGCGCGGCGGGAGCGAATGATTGGGCCGCCGCCGACGCAGCGCGTGTGGCGGCGCTTCCGACGCAACTCATCAGCTTCGCCATCGGCGACGACCAGTATGGCGTCGACATCATGGCGGTGCGCGAGATCAAGGGCTGGACCGACATCACCCCGCTGCCGCGCCAGTCCGAATACGTGCGCGGCGTGCTCAACCTGCGCGGCGTCATCGTGCCGATCGTCGATCTGCGCTGCCGCTTCGGCCAGGGGCTGACCAAGGCGACGCCGCTGCACATCGTCATCATCGTTCAGATCGCGAGCAAGCCGATCGGCCTGCTCGCGGATCGGGTGCTCGACATCGTCTCGCTCGACACCACGCAGATCAAACCGGTGCCGCGCGTCGCCCAGTCCTCGCGCGTCAGCTTTCTCTCGGGGCTGGTCACGACCGAGGCCGGCATGATCGCGCTGATCGACCTGCCCAATCTGCTGTCGATGCAGCTTGGGGACGAGACGGACGCCCCGGCGGGCTTCAGGGCCGCGGCGGCCTGACAATTTCGAGATCGCTGAAGGCTCTCGGCGCGGCTGCAAGTGGAAGACGCTTAATGTCGAAGAACTCCTACGGGGCGACCTCTGCGCTCATTCAGAATGAGCCGACGGCGGCCGCCTCCCTGCGCGAATTTTCGTTCTCGGACGAAGATTTCAAGGGGCTGGCGAAGCTCGCTTACGAGCACGCCGGCATTGCGTTGTCGGACGCCAAGCGCAACCTGGTCTACAGCCGCCTGTCGCGCCGGCTCCGCGTGCTTCAGCTCCAGACCTTTCGCGAGTATCGCGAACTGGTGGCGAACGATGCGCGCGAGATCGAGAACTTCATCAATTCCATCTCGACCAACCACACCAAGCTTTTCCGCGAAGACCACCATTTCGATCATCTGCGTACGCGCGTGGCAGCGCCCTTCGCCCAGGCCGGCGCGCGGGCCGGCTCGCTGCGCATCTGGTCGGCAGGCTGCTCGAGCGGCGAGGAGCCCTATACGATCGCGGTCGTGCTCAAGCGCGAGCTACGCAGCTTCCAGAATCGCGACGTCAAAATTCTGGCGACCGACATCGACACCGAGATTCTGAGCAAGGCGGCGCGCGGCGAGTTTGCGCCCAATGCGACGGCCGACGTCCCGCACGGCTACCAGTCCTTCTTCAAGTCCGTGGTCGTCAACGGCCAGGAGAAGGTCACGGTCGACGAGGATGTGCGGTCGCTCATCACTTTCCGCCGCCTCAATCTCATGGAGCGCTGGCCGTTCCGTGGACTTTTCGACGCCATCTTCTGCCGCAACGTCATGATCTATTTCGACGGGCCGACGAAGGCCAATCTGCTCGAACGGTTCGCCAACCAGCTCAAGCCCGGCGGCTGGCTCTACATCGGACATTCCGAATCGCTCACGGGCAATCATCCGCAGCTGAAGCCCGTCGGCCGCACCATCTATCGGAGAGCCGAGTGAGCGCGGTCAAGCAGCGGGCGGGTGCCCAGGGCGATTCTTGCGTACAGGCCGTCAGCGGCCGCCGGATCTTCGACGCCCAGGCGCAGTCCTGGATGGTCAAGGTGTTCCCGGGCGAATACTACGTGACGAGGAAGTCGGACGAAGTACTCGTCACCGTGCTCGGCTCCTGCGTCGCCGCCTGTATCCGCGATCCCATCGCGCAGATCGGCGGCATGAACCACTTCATGCTGCCGCATCACACGTCGGGAAACTGGGGCCAGGACTCGCGCTCGGCGCGCTTCGGCAACTTCGCCATGGAGAAGCTCATCAACGAGCTCATCAAGGCGGGCGCCGACCGCAGCCGCATGGAGGTCAAGGTCTTCGGCGGCGGCAACGTGACCGACACCACGAACGCCATCGGCTCCGACAACGCGGAGTTCGTGCTGCGCTATCTCGAGGCGGAAGGCTTCCGCTGCGCCGCGCAGGATCTCGGCGGCTCGCTGCCGCGCCGCATCCACTACTACCCGTCCACCGGCCGCGTCGTGCGCAAGCTGCTCGGCTCCAACGATACCTATGCCGTCAACCGCGAAGAGCGGGATTACGGCAAACGGCTCCTTTCTCAGAAGACGACGGGCGATATCCAGCTCTTTGGTGAAACATGAACAAAGCACATTCGCCGGTACGGGTTCTTATCGTCGACGACTCCGCCGTCATGCGGCAGTTGCTGACGAACCTGCTGTCGGCCGATCCAGAGATCGAAGTCGTCGGCAGCGCGCCGGATCCGATCGTCGCGCGCGACCGTATCAAGGCGCTCAATCCCGACGTCGTGACGCTCGACGTCGAAATGCCGCGCATGGACGGCCTGTCCTTCCTGCGCAAGATCATGACGCTGCGGCCGACCCCCGTCGTGATGGTGTCGACGCTCACTCAGGCCGGCGCCGAGGCGACGCTGGAAGCGTTGGAGATCGGCGCCGTCGACTTCATCGCCAAGCCGTCGGGCGACGTTAGCGAGGTCTTCGCGGGCGAGCTGCAGGCCAAGGTCAAGGGCGCGGCCCGCACCAAGGTCGGCATGCGCCAGCCGAGCGCGCCGAAGCAGCCGACGGCGCGCATCCGCGCGCGCGGATCGAACGACAAGATGGTCGTCATCGGCGCCTCCACCGGCGGCGTCGAAGCGCTCAAGGTGGTCCTCATGGGCCTGCCGTCGGATTGCCCGCCCATTCTCATTACCCAGCACATGCCGCCGCGCTTCACCGCGGTCTTCGCCGAACGGCTCAATCGCGAATGCCCGATGGCCGTGTCGGAAGCGGCGCAGGATCAGTTGATCGAGGCGGGCCGCGTCTACATCGCGCCCGGCTCGCACCACCTGAAGATCGGCCGCCGCAACGGCCGCAACGTCTGTGTGCTTTCCGAGGAGCCGCCGGTGTCCGGTCACCGGCCGTCGGTGGACGTGCTGTTCCGCTCGGCGGCGCAGTCGGCCTCGAACATCGCCGCCGGCGTCATCCTGACCGGCATGGGCAAGGACGGCGCCGAAGGCATGCTCGAGCTGCGCAAGGCGGGCGTCGCGACGCTCGGCCAGGACGAGCAGTCGTCGCTGATCTACGGGATGCCGCGCGCGGCCTTCGAGCGCGGTGCCGTCATGAAGCAGTGCTCTCTGGTGCGCATGGCTGACGCGATCCTCGACGTTTGCGAGGGCCACGGCAGCGCGCGCTCGGATTCGGTGGGCGCAGCATGAGCCTGGGAAATATGGACGAGACGAACATGGGCGCACAGGACGACATCGCTTTCTACAAGCTACCCTCCGTGCTCGACCGCAGCGCGGCGGACGCATTGCTGACGACGCTGCGCCAGACCGTCGAGGCCGCGCCGAAGCTTCGGCTCGATGCCGCCGAGGTCGATCTGGTGACGCTGCCCTGCGCACAGGTCATCACTGCGGCGATCGCCAGCAAGACCGAGGTCACGATCCAGCGTCCCTCGCAGGCGTTCCTGGATGCGTTCACCGACCTGGGCCTCGACGTGAGCGCCCATTGCACCAGCGACGTGATCGAGGTCGAGGCGGTGCCGGAGACCGTGGCGGAAGAAATCACCATCGCGCCCGAGCCGGACGCGGCCGAGCCCGAATCGCAGCCGGTGGAGAGCGCCCCCATGGCCAAGCGCATTCTCACGATCGATGACTCCAAGACGATCCGCGACATGCTCCGGCTGACGCTGCTGGATGCCGGCTTCGAGGTGCATCAGGCGGTGGACGGTCAGGAAGGCGCGGGCCTCCTCGACAAGGAGACCTATGATGTCGTCATCACCGACATCAACATGCCGAAGATGGACGGCTACGGCGTCATCCGCCACATGCGCAGCATGTCGGTGCATGACAAGACGCCGATCCTCGTTCTGACGACGGAAAGCGAAGGCTCGAAGCGGAATATCGCGCGCGAGGCCGGCGCGACGGGCTGGCTCGTGAAGCCGTTCGATCCGGAACAACTCGTTGCCACCATCAACAAAGTGGCCCCCTGAGGCTCGCGGTTTGAGCGAAGGACTGAATTCATGACGACTCTGGACCAGCTGAAGAACACGTTCTTCGACGAATGCAGCGAGGCGCTGCAGCAGATCGAAGGCGGTCTGACCGATATCCGTCAGGGCAACGGCTCCGACGATACGATCAACGCGGTTTTCCGCTCGGTCCATTCGGTCAAAGGCGGCGCGGGCATTTTCGGATTCGACAGCCTCGTCGGATTCGCCCATGTCTTCGAAACGGTGCTCGACGCCATGCGCGACGGCACGCTGGCGCCTTCGCCGGACATCGTCGACGTGCTGCTGCCGGCGAACGACGTCCTCACGGACCTCATCTCGATGTCGCGCGCGGGCGAGGCGATCCCGGCCAATTACGGCCATGAATCGCGCGCGGCGCTGGAGCGGCTGCTCGGCAAGACCGAAGGTGACGAGATCGACGGCGACGAGCCGGCGCCGGCCGATTTCGAGGGCCTCGATTTCATGCCGGTGATGGCGGACCAGATGGACGATATGGCGCCGGCCGCCAGGCAGACCTATCGCATCGCCTTCCGCCCGCAGCCGGAGATGCTGCGCAACGGCAGCGAACCGCTCAACATCATCCGCGAACTGCAGCGGCTCGGCGAACTCTCGCTCACCGCGGACACGACCAAGCTGCCGCCGCTCAGCGAGATCGAGCATGACCGGCCGTATGTCTCGTGGTCCGGCACGCTGAAGACCGAAGCCGCCCGCGAGCAGATCGACGAGATCTTCGAATTCGTCTCCGAATGCGAGGTCGAGATCGCCCTGGAGCAGCCGCCCGCGCCGGAGCCGATGCCGGCTTCCGCCGCCGCGCCGACGACGCCGGTCGCGAGCCTGCCCGTGCATCAGGCGCCAAGCATGGTGCCGGCCGCCGCCGCGCCCGCGCCGACTGCCGCAACTGCCGCGCCGGCCGCCGCCGCGCCCGTCGCTCCGGCGGAAGCCGCCGAGGCCGCGCGTCCGCCGGCGCTCAAGGCCGCCGCGACCACCATGCGCGTCGAGGTCGAGAAGATCGACCGCGTCGTCAACATGGTCGGCGAACTCGTGATCGCGCAGGCCATGCTCGGCCAGATCGTCCACAATCTGCCCGAGGACACCAGCAGCCGCCTCACGCAGATCCTGGACGAAGTCATCCATCACACGCGCGAGCTCAAGGACAGCGTGATGTCGATGCGCGCGCAGGCGATCGGCGCCGTATTCCAGCGCATGCCGCGTCTGGTGCGCGAGCTTGCCACCAAGACCGGCAAGAAGGTGAAGCTCGAGATGCACGGCGAGGGCACCGAGGTCGATCGCTCGATCATCGAGCGTCTCGGCGATCCTCTCACGCACATCATCCGCAACTCGATCGACCACGGCATCGAGTCGCCGGCCGCGCGCGCGGCCGCCGGCAAGAGCGAGGAAGGCACGATCTGCCTCAGCGCCGAACACCGCGGCGGGCGTATCGTCGTGGAAGTCCGCGACGACGGCGGCGGTATCGATCCCGAGCGCGTGCTCAAGAAGGCGCGTGAGAAGGGCCTCGTCAGCCCCGACGCCGTGCTCACCGAGGACGAGATCAACAACCTCATCTTCATGCCCGGCTTCTCGACCGCGGAAACGATCTCCGACATTTCGGGTCGTGGCGTCGGCATGGACGTCGTGCGCCGGAACATCCAGGACGTCGGTGGCCGCATCACCATCAAGTCCGAGCGCGGCCGCGGCATGGTCTTGCAGCTCGCGCTGCCGCTCACGCTCGCCGTCATGGACGGCATGGTGATCAAGGTCAGCCACGAAACCTACGTGCTGCCGATGTCGGCCATCGTCGAGTGTCTGCGGCCTTCGCGGAACGACATCCACGACCTGGTCGGCGGCCGCGGCCTTCTGCAGCTGCGCGGCAACCTCGTGCCGGTCGTGCATCTCAGCGACCTGCTCGACATGGGCACGGACAACAGCGAGTCCGACGAACGCGTGGTCATCATCGCCGATGCGGGCGACGGCACGCGCCTCGGCATCATCGTCGACGAGTTGCTGGGCCACCAGCAGGTCGTGGTCAAGAGCATGGAAGAGAGCTACGGCCAGGTGCCGGGTGTCGCCGGCGCGACCATCCTCGGCAACGGCCGGGTCGCTCTCATTCTCGACGTCGAGAAGCTGTCGGAACTCGCCGTCACCCAGACCTATTCGTTCACCGGCGGCCGTTCGCGTAACAGCGAGCCCGCGCTAGTCAGTTAAGCGTCATCCCGCCGCTGTGCGCGGCGGGCTTCAATGAGGAGTAGCTTCAATGCCGATCGCAGCCGCGCTTAAGGTCCTCGTCGTCGACGACCAGAACAGCGTGCGACAAATGACCCGCATCACCCTCGAGCAGATCGGTGTGCGCCACATCCACGAGGCGGAAAACGGCGTCCAGGCGATGGACACCGCGTCGACCCAGCCGCTGGACCTCATCATCTCCGACTACAACATGCCGGAAATGGATGGGATGGAGTTTCTGCGCGCCGTGCGCGGCCATCCCGCCGCGCGCCGCATTCCCTTCATCCTGGTCACCGGCCGCGGCGACCGCGAACTGGTGGTGAAGGCGGCCCAGGCCGGCGCCAACAACTACGTCGTCAAGCCGTTCACGGCCGACATCCTGAAGACGAAGATCGAACAGGTGGTGGGGCGTCTCTCGTGAGCGCAGTACCGGCCAGCAGCGGCGCCGAGGCCATCGGCGCCGCGCCGGAGAATGCCGGCCCGCCCGAGGACCTCAAGACGTTCCTCGCGGCGGTCGCCGTGGTGTTGCGTGAGACCGTGGCCGGTTTCGAGGAGACCGTCGCCCGCGTCACCGACATCACGATCCACCGGCAGCCGCAGGCCGACCGCGAACTGGTGGTCGCGCTGCAGGATTTCGATCGACTGCAGCAGGAATTCTCGACGCTGAGCGAGGTCCTTTCGAAGCTCTCGGTCATCACCGGTGCGGCGCCGACGGCGCACGACACGGTGGAAGACAAGGACCACGAGGTGCTGGCGGTGATCTCGGTCGCCGATCTCAAGGACCGGCTGGCGCGCCACCTGCGCAGCCTGATGCTGGACATATCGGCGGCGAAAGTGTCGGAAGAAACCGTCTTCTGAGAAGCGGCAACGGCCGAGACATAGGTGTCGGCTCGACGCCCTGGGGCAATCGCGAGTCGCGAGCGAACCCGCTCAGTTCGGAGTCGTGCTGACCACCTCGACCACGCGCCGCAGGCCGCGGGTCAGCTCCGGCACGTCCGCCGGCTTCATGCCGTGATAACGCCGCTGCCGCGCCAGCAACAGCGCGTCGAGATGGCAGGTGATCGATTCCATGTTGCACTCCGCGCCGGCCTCGATCGCGTCGAGGACCTCGCAGAATGAGCTCGCGATGTAGGTCAAGAGCTCCGAGCCCATGGTGGTCCCGGCATCGCGGATCTGGCGGCCGTGCAGATTGGCGGCCTCGACCCAGTCCGGCCCGGCGCTGCCCGTCTGGACCTTGTGCACCAGGACCGCGAGAGCCTCCAGCTCCTTGCCGACCCAGTCGTCGAACGTCGGCTTGATCTCTTCGATCTTTGCCGTCGCGTTCTCGATCGCTTTATCGCGCGGAATTCCGCCCGGCTGCCGCGCCAGCTTCTGGAAACGGGTCTCGACCGTAAAGACGCGGGGCTCGTTGTCGTTGCCTTCAGCCATGGCGATCTCCGCTGTCAGTCTTTTCCGAACCGCGCGGCACTGAAGAGATTGTCGATGTCGTCCTGCGCGAGCGAAGGGCCTTCTTCCTTCGCCACATCGACAATGTGGTCGCCCTTGCGACGGCCGACGCCGCCCGGATAGCCTTCGATCTTGAAGCGGCGGTCCGGCCCGAAATAGGTGGGCGCATCGACGAACTGGCGGGGCGTGAGAGCAATCCAGGCAAGACGGTCGTAAAGACTCGCCGGCGACATCGGCTTGGCGATCACCATATTGGCGCCGGCGTCGCGCGCCTGGCGGATGGTGGTCTCCCGCGTGTCGCTGCTCATCACCAAAATGGGGATCATGCGGTTTTCGTTGTCCACCTTGCGGCGGATGGCTTTGGTCAACGAAAGCCCGCCATGCGGCGGCAGGCGGGCGTCGCACAACAGGATGTCGATCTTCTGGGCGCTCAGGGTCTGGACGACGCCCATGGAATTGCGCACTTCCAGCACCTTATTGGTCCCGAAGCCGCGCAAAATGCTGTGCGCGATCATCGACAGATAAGGACTTGGATCTGCGATGAGGACCACCAGGTCGCGTAAATTGATGGTGGGGCGGCTCATACTTGTCCCTGGTGCATCAGGCCTCGATAGCACGTCACTGGAGCGCTGGCGGCCTTGGCGCCGGGGCCTCGAAAGCCGGACTCAACAGAAAACGAAACGCTGCGAACCCTGCGTTCGGCATGACGCCGACGATTCCCCGTTTTATGCCTGAAACCGGCGGAGGGCCGAACGCAACGCCACAAAAACTCGGCATCACGGCCTATCGCAGCAACGAGCTTCATATGATTCGCCGACGGATGCCTAGCGGAAAAGTGCCTGCCGCATCGGTGGATAGGAACTGTAGCGCGGGCGCCCCGGCTTCGATTCGCGCGGGCCTTAGTCCACGCTTGGGCAGCAGGGCAACTGTCGGTTGCCAGATTTTTGCCGATGGTTGGCCGACTCTCGACCGACGAACATTTTCCGCCCGCGCTCAGAGCGAATCAACTGCGAACGCGCATCGCAATGGTGCCGGAAAACAGGCAAATTATACGCGTCCCGTACGTTACAAGTATCGGTTGTGTTCGCCAATAAGGGCGCAAACGCCCTTGCCGCCACGCTTTTGCGCCTTCATCCGCCGGCGGAATGTCCGTCGTCGGCGCGTGCCGGCTCGCTTTGCGGTTCATAGAACAACTGTTTAACAGGTGTCATAATCGTTGCGAATCGAAGGGGGTTCATCTGAAAGCTGCGTCTCGCGTTTCGCTTGGATCGCGGCTGACAGATTTCCAGAGGCTGATTGTAGATAGCGCGATTGCTTGCCGGGAACGCTGCGCGCGCCCGGCATGGCCTGTACGCGAGCCGCTTCGTGGTTCGGTGCGAGTTTGTAGCGTCGTTTGTGTAAGCGAAGGCGACAAAGTCGAAAGCCGACACTGATGAATGCCCAGATTGGAATGGAGCAGATCGAGAAGCAGGCAAGCCCCGCTCAGCTTTCCTGTTCGGCCTGTCCTGCCTTCGAACTCAACATCTGCCAGGCGATCACCGAGGCCACGTGGGCCTACTCCGGGCGCAGTCCGAGCGAGATCGCGCAGAGCGATCTCACCGTGCCGGCGCGCCGCATCATCTGCCGCGAACAGGACCTGCACGACGCCGTGCCGATCATCTGCAGCGGCTGGGCCGCGTCCGCCATCATGCTCTCGGACGGCAGCCGTCAGATTCTGTCATTCCTTCTGCCCGGCGATATCGTCTCGACCGCTTTGCTGTTCGGGTCGCGGCCGCACTGTCTTGTGGAGGCGGTGACCGAGGTTCGCTATCGCACGTTCAAGCGTTCGGAGTTGAAGGAGATCCTGTTCAAGCATCCCGCTCTCATGGAGAAGCTCTCCAAGGCGTGGATCGAAGAGAAGTCGCGCGCCGATCAGCTCATCGCCGATCTCGGCCGCCGCACCGCCGACGAGCGCATCGCGCGGCTGATCCTCGGCCTGATGGATCGGCTGACGGTGCGCAGCATGGTGCACGGCGATCCGCCCGAATTCGAGTTCCCGCTGCGTCAGCATCATATTGCCGATGCCACCGGGCTGACGCCCGTGCACGTGAGCAAGGTGCTATCGGAATTCCGTCGCAACGGCTTGATCAAGATCAGCGAGCGCGCCTTGACCATTCTCGATCCGGCTGGTTTCCGCCGCGTGGCCAACAAGCGCTGAGCCGCGCGTCTTAGCGCTAGCGCAAGAATTCCAGCCGTGATGCGGTTCCGTGGATCTCCAATCCATAGCGATAGGGCGCGCCCGAAGACGTGGCCGCCGTACTGGTTCCAGCGCCTTCGCACCTGCGCCGTCCTTACAGCGATGCTCAGGCCCGTATCATTTTCCAGCGCCTGCCGGCAGGCGGCCATGGTAAGATGGCTAATATAATCGGCATGACCGGCGAGCGGCCCGATTGCATGTACATCGCCGGCGGCACCGGCAATGCCGCGCTTAGTTCGTTCACGTTGCGCTTGGCGCGCGAGAGCGTGCGCGTCGGTAGCGTCAATCCGGAGCCGATCATGTCAGATCGCTTCAAGCAAGGCGTCCATCGGCGAGCGCGACGACATAGACAAGGCGCTGTCGCGCACCGATGCCGGCAGTCGCGATCGCAGCCGGCCGCCGAGCCATGCTGATGAAGGCCAAAGGAGAGCGCGGCACGAGCGCCGTCATCCGGCGGCGCGGCGCGGAGGTCGTCAAATCGGCCGGCCGTTCAATCGAAGTGCTCGAACTGTTTCGCGACGTGCAGCGCCCGCTGCGGCTCACCGACATCGCCGAAGCGCTGTCGCTGCCGCAGTCGAGCACGGCGATGCTGCTGCGATCGCTGGTCCGCATGGGCTATCTGATCCGTCAGGATCGCACCTACGCGCCGTCCATGCGGATCACGCTGCTCGGTGGCTGGCTGAACGATGCGATGTTCCGTCAGGGAAACCTGATGAGCCTTGCCAATGAGATCAGCCGCATCACCGGCGACACCGTCATCCTGGCGACGCGCAACGGCCTCTCTGTCGAAATTCTCGCCGTGGTGCCGGGTGCGATGGATACGCTCCATCACGCGCTGCCGGGGGAGGCGCGGCCGCTCACCCGCGCGCTGTTGGGGCACATGATCCTGAGCACCTTGCCCAATCAGGAACTCGAAGCGCTGGTGACGCGCATCAACGCGGAGCAGAAGCGTCCGGAGGACCGCGTCACCTTCAAGGCGCTGCACCCCGTTCTCGAGCGCATCCGCCAGGACGGCTATGGCTACATCGCCGGCACCATTCCGGACACAGCCAATCTTGCGATGTTGCTGCCGCCTGGGCCGTTCGGCGATCAGTTGGTCGTGGGCAATGCCGGCCCGGTCGCGCGCATCGCCTCGCGGCGCGAGGAGATCCTGGCCGTTCTCAAGAGCGTCATCCGCAAATACGCGCGCGACGCGACCTGATCGCCGCGCTCAGTTGCCGCGATAGAACGTCGCCGCATCGTTGCTGAAGGCCTCACGCGATTTGCGGTCGAGATACAGCATATGGCCGCCGGGATAGAGCTTGAACTGGGTGCGTCCGGGCGGGCTCTCCGGCGGCAGATGATCGAGCACGTAGCGCGACATCGGGTAGGGCGTGACCATGTCGCTGTAGCCGTGCGCGATCAGCAGGCGGAACGACGGCGAGAACGACAGCAGCACCCGGATGTCGGCATCGGCGCTCGCTTGCCCGCGGCCGCCTTGCCAATCCCAATGGCGGGTCACGTCATTGGCCAGCAGCACATAGGTCATGTCGGTCTTGAAGCCGAGCTCGTTGCGGGCATAGGCGGCAAAGGCGCCGCCATAGGCGCGCGACAGGCCGTCGAGGATCGGATCGGGGCCGCGCGGGCTGAGCCGATCGGGGAAGGGATCGTCGACGGCGAAGTTCGCGTCGTAGCGGCTGACGATCATGCCGGCGCGCAGGCGCTTGACGTAAGCGTCGGTGATGAAGCCGCGCGCCTCGGTGACGATGTCGAGCGGCAGCCCGCTCACCTCGGCGACGCGCGAATAGAACGCTTTTGCCGCGTCGCCCTCGGGCGGGCGGCCGGCCAGCGTCTTGAGATAGTCCGTCATCGCGAACGTCTCGGCCGCCGCGAGGCTCTCCGGCGTGAGCGCCTTCTTGCGTTCGAGCTCGGCGGCGGCGAGCGAGGGCAGCATCAAGGCGGCGCGCAAGGCCGAGCTCTCGTTGCCGAACGTCATCCAGCCTTCGAGGAACGGCGACAGCATGACGATGCCGTTGATGGCGATGCCTTGCTCGCGCACCAGCGCGCGCGCCGTCTTGGCGGCGCGGAACCCGCCATAGCTTTCGCCCAGCAGATATTTGGGCGAGGCGGCGCGGTTGTTGTTGTTGAGATAGAGCGCGACCACCTTGGCCATCGTGTTGGCGTCGCTGTCGATGCTCCAGAAGTTCTTGCCGTCGTCCGCCTTGGCGGCGCGGCTCCAGCCGGTCCCGACCGGATCGATCAGCACGAGGTCGGTGAAGGCGAGCCAGGTGTTCGGATTGTCGATCAGCTTGGCGTTCGCGGCGTCGCGTGCGTCAGGACCGAAATCGAGAATGCGCGGGCCGACGAGACCGAGATGCAGGAAGGCCGATGCCGCGCCGGGCCCGCCGTTGAAGACGAACGTGATCGGACGGCCGGGCGCCGCGTCCTTGGCGACATAGGCCGTGTAGAAGATGGCGGCGCTCTGCTCGCCGGACTGGTCGTAGAGGGGAAATGTGCCGGCCGTCGCCGTATAGGCGAGCTGGCCTTGGGGCAGGTCGATGCTGTGTTCGGTAATGCTGTCGGCGGGCAGCAGGCGCAAGACGCCTTTGCCCGCCGGCTGCGGTTGCTGCTGCTGCTGTTCAGGTCGCGGCCGTTCGCCGCCGCGGCCGGTCGGCCGCTCCTGCGCGTGAACGGACAGCGAAGCGCTGGCGATGAGGATCGCCAGCGCGAAAGACAGAGCCTTTGAGAGCTTCATGGCAGGCGGCACTCCGATAGTGGAAATGCTTGCCCCCGAAACGCGTGACCCGGCCAGCCCGACCGGGCAGATCAAGCGTTAGCGCCGGCCGCCGCGGAACTGCGGTCGCCGCTGCTGCGGGTTCGAGGTCGGAGCCTCGCCCTTGTGGCGGAAGCTGATGCGTCCACGGGCGAGATCGTACGGCGACATCTCGACGATCACGCGGTCGCCCACGCCGGTACGGATGCGGAATTTGCGCATCTTGCCCGCCGTGTAAGCCAGCACCTCGTGCTCGTTGTCCAGCTTCACGCGGAAATTGCCGTCGGGCAGCACTTCCGTCACCGTACCGTCGAACTCCAGCAGCTCTTCCTTCGCCATCCAGTTCTCTCCAGGTCGCCTAATTTGCTGTGCGCATGATCGTTGCCGGCATCAGGCGCTTAGCGCGGCCCGCTGTGGCCGGCGTTCCGGCGCGGCGCGTGCGGGCGCTGCAGGAATGTAACATTTTCCATTCCGCTTGGCTCCCCTTGCGCAACCACTTCGGGACGCCGTCCCTGGGGACGGCCGCCGTGATGGCCATTGTGCTGGGGGCGGCCGTGCTGGCCGTTTCCGCCCTTACCGTTCTGGCCGCCGCCATGACCGCGATGCTGGTTGTCACCGCGACGCTGCGGCCGGCCATTGTGCCGCTTGCCGGCATGATGGTGTGCGCCCTCGGCGGCCTCGGCCTGAGGCTTGCCGGTGCGCCGGTCGGTCGACGGGATCTGCATGCGGATCAAACGTTCGATATCGCGCAGATAGCCGCGCTCTTCGTGATCGCAGAACGAGATGGCGACGCCCTCGGCGCCGGCGCGCGCGGTGCGGCCGATGCGGTGGACGTAGCTCTCCGGCACGTTCGGCAGGTCGAAGTTCACGACGTGGGTGACGCCGTCGACGTCGATGCCGCGGGCGGCGATGTCGGTCGCGATCAAAGTGCGCAGCGTCCCGGTGCGGAACGCGGCGAGCACGCGCTCGCGCTGGTTCTGCGACTTGTTGCCGTGGATCGCTTCGGCCGGGTGGCCGGCCTTCTGCAGCACGCGCACGACCTTGTCGGCGCCATGCTTGGTGCGGGTGAAGACCAGCACGCGGTCGATCTTTTCGGTCGAGAGCACCTCGGCGAGCAGCGCGGCCTTGGCCGGCTTGTCGACGTGGATGACGCGCTGCGCGATGCGCTCGGCGGTGGTCGATTGCGGCGTCACCGACACCTTGGCCGGATCGCGCAGCATGGAGCCGGCGAGCTGGACGATCTGCTGCGGCATGGTGGCCGAGAAGAACAGGGTCTTGCGCTGCTTCGGCAGCATCGCGACGATGCGCTTGATGTCATGGACGAAGCCCATGTCGAGCATGCGGTCGGCTTCGTCGAGCACCAGCACTTCGATCTGATCGAGCGTCAGCGCGCGGCTGTTGACCAGGTCGAGCAGGCGGCCCGGCGTTGCGACGAGCACTTCGACGCCGCGCGCGACGCCGCGGATCTGCCGGTTGATCGGCACGCCGCCGATCGCCAGCTCGACCGCGAGCGGACGGATGTGGCGGCCATAGGCGCGGAAGCTGTCGGCGATCTGGCCGGAAAGCTCGCGCGTCGGCGAGAGCACCAGCACGCGGCAGGATTTCTGGGCCGGCCGCACGCGTTCGGTGACGATGTGATGCAGGATCGGCAGCGCGAAGGACGCGGTCTTGCCGGTGCCGGTCTGGGCAATGCCGATCACGTCGCGGCCTTCGAGCGCGAGCGGGATGGTCTGGGCCTGGATCGGGGTGGGAGTGACGTACTTCTCTTCAGCAAGGGCGCGAAGGATCGGCTCTGCGAGGCCGAAGTCGTTAAATGAAGTCAAAACGTCTCTTTTCTGTATAGCGAAGCGGCCGTCCCACGGCTGCGGGCGGCGGAATCGCGGGGGTCATCGAGGACATCCCGCGTGGCCAGGGTTGTCGTCAGGTCAGGGAAAAACGGAGGAAGCGGGGCGAAGTTCGGTGATGAAATTCGTGCACGCAGCCCGCTAGACCCGAATCCGAGCCTCTCATCCGCACACTTCATATGACAGGCGTCCATGGTCTTTTCAAGGCGCTGGACCGGCCAAAAGCCCCGAAATGATGAACAAAATGGTCCCGCAATCGGCGGAATTGGCTGTTCCGGGCGCCCGTCGGGCGAGGGCGGCCCGCATGCGGGTGGGACGATAGACAAGCCGGGGCGGATCAGTGATTGTTCGACCCCTCTCACCCCCCACGATAAGCGCCGTCGTATCGTCGGAGTCGTCGAAAAATGTCGTTTCCCAGGGCGTCTCAAGCCCTTTCTCGCTTCACCGTCCTCGATCTCACCCGCGTCCGTTCCGGTCCGACCTGCGTCCGCCAACTGGCGGATTGGGGTGCCAATGTCATCAAGATCGAAACCCCGCCGCATCTGGAAAAAGGCGAGGGGCCTGGCGGTCCGCGCGACAATGCCGACTTCCAGAACCTGCACCGCAACAAGCGCAGCATCAATCTCGACCTGAAATCGCCGCAGGGCCTGGCGGCCTTCAAGCGGCTGGTCGAGAAGGCCGACGTGGTGGTCGAGAATTACCGGCCGGATGTGAAGGACCGCCTCGGCATCGACTACGAGAGCCTCAAGAAGATCAACAAAGGCATCGTTCTCGGCAGCATCTCGGGTTTCGGGCAGGACGGCCCCTATCGCGACCGTCCCGGCTTCGACCAGATCGCCCAGGGCATGGGCGGGCTGATGTCGATCACCGGCCTGCCGGGCCAGGGACCCGTGCGCGTTGGTATACCGGTCGCCGACCTCTGCGCCGGTCTGTTCTGTGCGATCGGCATCCTGACCGCGCTCCTGGAGCGCGACGTGTCCGGCGAAGGGCAGTGGGTGCAGACCTCGCTGCTGCAGGCGCAGATCTTCATGCTCGATTTCCAGGCCGCGCGCTGGCTGCAGATGGGCGAGGTGGCCCAGCAGGCGGGCAACAATCATCCGACCAGCATTCCGACCGGCGTGTTCAAGACCAAGGACGGCCACATCAATATTGCGTCCACCGGTCAGGTGATGTGGGAACGGCTGTGCAATGCGATCGGTGCGCCGGAGCTGATCAACGATCCTTTGTACAGCAGCAGCGCGCTGCGCTCGAAGAACCGCGACACCTGCAACGCCGCGATCGAGGCAAAGACCGCGGGCAAGACCAGCGCGGAATGGATCGACATCTTCAACAAGGTCGGCGTGCCGTGCGGGCCGATCTATTCCATCGATCAGATGTTCGCCGACGAGCAGGTCAAGCATCTCGGCATCGCGCAAGCGGCGAAGCGTCCGGACGGCAGCGAACAGGTTTTTGTCGGCCAGCCTTTCGCGCTGTCGCGTACGCCGAGCCAGATCGTCGCGACGCCGCCGGCGCAAGGGCAGCACACGGACGAGGTGCTCAAGGAGTTCGGCTTCGGCGACGACGAGATCGCCGCGCTGCATCAGGCAAAAGCGGTGTGACTCGTCATGCCGGGCACGCGCGTGACCGCGTGAGCCCGGCGACACAGGCCACATGGTCGTTGTGGATTTCCGGGTTCGCGCCCGCGGCGCGCCCCGGAATGACGCATCGAGTGAATACTCAGAGAAGGAATTGAATAATGGCGCTGACTGACAAGATGCTGTCCCGCAAAGAGGGCCGCGTCGGCTATGTCATCTTCAACAATCCCGAGCGGCACAATGCCGTGTCGCTGGAGATGTGGGAGGCGGCGGGGAGCTTTCTCGAGGACTTCAAGAACGACAAGGACGTTCGTGTCGTCATCGTCACCGGCGCCGGCGGCAAGGCCTTCGTTTCGGGCGCGGACATTTCCAAATTCGAGGACGAGCGCGCCTCCAAGGAAGCCTCCGACCGCTACAACGAGGCGGTCGATCGCGCCTATGCCGCGCTCTACGATTTCCCGAAGCCCACGATCGCCATGATCCGCGGCTATTGCATCGGCGGCGGCGTCGGCCTCGCTCTGTGCTGCGACATGCGTATCGCGACCGAAGGCTCGAAGTTCGCCGTGCCGGCCGCCAAGCTGTCGATCGGCTACCGCTTCGCGCCGCTCAAGAAGCTCGTCGATCTCGTCGGCCCCTCCTACGCCAAGGAAATCTTCTTCACGGCGCGGCAATTCACCGCCGCCGAGGCGCAGGGCATGGGGATGGTCAACCGCGTGCTGCCCGATGGCGAGCTCGAGGCCTACGTGAAGAACTATGCCGACATGATCGCCGACAATGCGCCGCTCACGGTCGATTCCGTGAAGTTCATGGTGGCGCAGGCTTTCGTCAACGAGAACGAGCGCGATCTCGACAAGTGCGAGGAGATGGTCAAGGCCTGCTTCGCCTCGAACGATTTCATCGAGGGCCGCCGCGCCTTCATGGAAAAGCGCAAGCCGGTTTTCACCGGCACTTGATCGATCGCGATAGCGTCATGGCCGGGCTCGTCCCGGCCATTTCGTTTGTGGCTGTGACGCGTTCCCGCGCGCCGTCGCATCGGCGGCCGGGCTTGTATCATACGACGCTCGCCATGAGCGTCTGCGACTTCTGCGACGAGGCGGTGACGACACCTCAGAAAAAGTGCTAACTCATCCGCCATAAACTAGGGCGGAAATAAACGAGGTTGCGCATGTACACGGATCTCAAGCTTTTCATCGACGGAAAATGGCTCAACGGCGAAGGCCGCAAGGGCGAAGACGTGGTCAATCCCGCGACCGGCAAGACGCTCGCGCATTTGCCGCACGCGTCCACGGCCGATCTCGACGCCGCGCTCGCCGCGGCGGAGAAGGGCTTCGCGATCTGGAAAGCGACCACGGCCTACGACCGCTCCAAGATCATGCGCAAGGCCGCGGACCTCGTCCGTGAGCGCGCCGACCACATCTCCAAGGTGCTCGTGCAGGAGCAGGGCAAGGTCTATCCGGAAGCCCGCGCCGAGGTGATCACCTCCGCCGACATCATCGACTGGTACGCGGAGGAGGGGCGGCGTTCGTACGGCCGCATCGTTCCGGGCCGCCAGAAGGGCGTGCGTCAGCTTGTCACGCAGGAGCCTGTCGGCGTTGTCGCCGCGTTCACGCCCTGGAATTTCCCAACGCTCACGCCCGTGCGCAAGATCGCCGGCGCGCTCGGCGCCGGCTGCTCGATCATCATCAAGGCCTCGGAAGAAACGCCGGGCGCTTGCGTCGAACTCGTGAAGTGCTTTGCCGATGCCGGCCTGCCGGACGGCGTGCTCAATCTGGTGTTCGGCGTGCCGGCCACGGTGTCCGAACATCTGATCGGCGCCGACGTCGTCAAAAAGATCTCGTTCACCGGCTCAATCCCGGTCGGCAAACTGCTCGCCGGCCTCGCGGCCAAGGGCATGAAGAAGGCGACGATGGAGCTTGGCGGCCATTCGCCGGTCGTCGTGTTCGCCGACGCCGATCCCGAGAAGGCCGCCGATACCATTGCGGCGTTCAAGTACCGCAACGCGGGCCAGGTCTGCATCTCGCCGACGCGCTTCTATGTGCAGGAGCAGAACTACGACAAGTTCGTCGCCCGCTTTGCCGAATACGCCAAGGGCATCAAGCTCGGTGATGGCCTGGAGAAGGGCATCACCATGGGTCCGCTCGCCAATGCGCGGCGGCTCGATGCGATGGAGTCCTTCGTCAACGACGCCAAGGATCGCGGCGGCAAGATCGTGGCCGGCGGCTCGCGCCACGGCAATCAGGGCTTCTTCTTCCAGCCGACGGTCATCACCGACGTGCCGGACGACTCCAAGATCATGACGCAGGAGCCGTTCGGTCCGCTGGCGCCGATCGTGCCGTTCAAGACCTTCGATGAAGTGGTCGAGCGTGCGAACTCGCTCGAATACGGCCTTGCCGCTTATGCCTTCACATCGTCGGGCGCGACCGCGATGGCGATCGGCGATGCCATCCAGTCGGGCATGGTCGGCGTCAACAGCGTTGCGATTTCGACGCCCGAGACGCCGTTCGGCGGCATCAAGGAATCGGGCTACGGCTCGGAAGGCGGCCTCGAAGGCCTGCAGGCCTATATGAACACGAAGTTCATCTCGCAGGCTTGACCATTGTTGTCATCGCCCGCGTAAGCGGGCGATCCAGTACGCGACGGCGTTGAGGCTCGCGTTTGACGCTGCGGCGTACTGGATTCCCGCTTTCGCGGGAATGACCGGAGGACGGGCGGCGCTAGAATTGCAAATGGCCGGGCATTGCCCGGCCATTTTTTTATGTCTGCCGTACGCCAGCCCACAAATGAGCCGTCACCCTGAGGTGCGAGCGAAGCGAGCCTCGAAGGGCGACGGCGGGTTCGTTCTTGGTATTTGTACGACCGTTTCGGCCGTTCATCCTTCGAGGCTCGCGTGCTGCGTACGCTCGCACCTCAGGATGACGGGACTAATATTGTGCGTCGCTCTATCTTGTCCCCGCCGCCTTCTGGCAGGCTTCCCAGATCTTCGACGGGGTGGCCGGCATCTCCATGTAGTTGGCGACGCCGCCCGGGATCGCGTCGGCGACCGCGTTCATCACGGCGGCGATCGCGGCGGTGGTGCCGGCCTCGCCGGTGCCTTTGACGCCGAGCGGGTTGCTCGTCGCCGGCACCGAATAGACGGCTTCGCGCAATTCGATCGGCATGGTGTGGGCGTGCGGCATGCCGTAATCCATGAACGAGCCGGTGATGAGCTGGCCGCTCTCGGCGTCGTAGACGGCGTTCTCGACCAGAGCCTGGCCGAGGCCCTGCGCCAGCGAGCCTTGCACCTGGCCTTCGACGACGATCGGATCGAGCATTGCGCCGGGATCGTCGACCGCCGTGTAAGTGACGATGTCCATGTGGCCGGTGTCGGGATCGATCTCGACTTCGGCGATATGGCAGCCGTTCGGGAAGGTGAGCGGCGTCTCGGTCTTGTCCTTGGTGTCGAGGCTCGCCGGAATGTCGCCCTTGCCGCCGATCTCCTTGGCGCGCCGGGCCACATCGAACAGCGAGATCTTGCGGTCGGTGCCGACGACGGTGAACGCGCCGTCGCCGTACTGTATGTCGTTCTCGGAAGCCTCGAGCAGGGCGGACGCAACCTTCTTGCCCTTGGCGATCAGCACATCGGCGACATGCACGATGGCGGTGCCGGCGCACATGGCCGAGCGCGAGCCGACCGAGGCGAAGCCGGTGAGGCCGAGCGCGGTGTCGCCGTGCTTGTGCTGGATGTGCTTGGGGTCGATGCCGAGTTTGCCGGCGAGCAAGCGGCCGAACACGGTGGCGTGGCTCTGGCCGGTCGACTGAACGTTGCAGCCGAGAATGATCGTGTCGCCGTCGGTGAACGTCGCGGAAGCTTCCTCGAGCGGCAGCGAGCCGGCGTGCTCCAACATGCAGGAGATGCCGATGCCGCGGTACTTCTTGCGCTTGGCGCTCTCGCGCTTGCGCTTGGCGAAGTTCGCATAGTCGGCGAGGGTCAGCGCCTTGTCGACGAGGCCGGGGAAGTCGCCGCTGCAATAGGTGGTGCCGACCGCCGTCTTGTACGGCATCTTCGATTTCGGCACGAGGTTCTTCTTGCGCAGCTTCACCTTGTCGATGCCGGTGATGCGCGCGGCTTCCTCGACGACTTTCTCGAGCGCGTAGTTCGCTTCCGGCCGGCCGGCGCCGCGATAAGGCCCGATCGGCAGCGTGTTCGAGAAATAGCAGGCCGCCGAAGCATCGACCTTCGGAATGTGATACATGCCGGGGAGGCAGCGGGCGAAGTTGTTGGTGTTGATGCCGACGCCGGCGTTGCTGACATAGGCGCCCTGGTTGCACAGGTGGCGCATGCGCAGCGCCAGGAATTTCCCCGATTCATCAAGGGCAAGCTCGGCTTCCGTGACGGTGTCGCGGGCCTGGGTGTCGGTCACGAAGGATTCCGAGCGTGTTGCCTGCCAGTGTACCGGCCGTCCCACCTGTCGCGCCGCCGCCAGCAGCGCCGGGTATTCCGGGTAGACCGGCGTCTTCATGCCGAAGGCGCCGCCGACGTCCTCGGTGATCACCCGCACCTTGTCATTCGGCACGCCCATGGTCGGGGCGACCTGAGCGCGCAGGGCATCGGCGCTCTGCGAGCAGGCATGGAGCGTGTAGCTCTCGCTCGCCTTGTCGTAGACGCCGGTCGCGCCGCGCGTCTCCATCGAGGCGACGATCATGCGCTGGTTGGTGACACGCACCTTGGCGACATGCGGCGCCTTGGCGATGATGTCGGCCACGGCCTTTTCGTTCTCGCCTTCGCCCACCAGGCCCGGCCAGTCGACCACCAGATTGCCCGGCGCGTCGGCGTGGATCTGCGTTTCGGCCTTCATCGCGGTGGCAAGGTCGACGACTGCGGGCAATTCCTCGTACGCGACCGTGACCAGATCGGCCGCGTCCTGCGCCGCGGCCGCCGTCTCGGCCACCACCAGCGCCACCGGCTCGCCGACGTGGAGCACCTTCTCGCCGGCAAGCGCGGGGCGGAACGGCAGCGCCATCTTGGCGCCGCCGCGGCCCGGCACCGGCGGATGGCGCGACACCGTGGTGACCCCCGCGGCTTTCATGTCGGCGGCGGTGAGCACGGCCAGCACCTTCTTGGCCGCGCGCGCGGCAGTGGTGTCGATCTTCACGATGCGCGCATGGGCGTGCGGTGAGCGCACGAAGGCGCCATAGGCCTGGTTCGGCAGCCTTGGGTCGTCCATGAAGCGTCCGGCACCGCGCACCAGTGCGTTGTCCTCCACGCGAGGTTCGGTCTTGCTGCGGCGGGTAGCGGTCGCTGTCATGGGAAGTCCGGTCGGTTGGAGACGGTTAGGGCGCGGGAGACTAGCGCATGCGCCCGCGCGGGGGGAACCGGCTTTCCGCCTCGCGGGCGTTCGGCTTGCGCTGACTTCGACGCTGAGGCACCAAGGCCGGACGTCGCGCGACAACAAGCCGATTTCAGGGGATGAAATGCGCACCATCGACGTCCATACGCATGTGCTGACGCAGGAAACCGCCGCACTCCTCACCAAGGAAGGCGCGCCCGTGACGATCACGCCGATCGACGCCGTGAACGCCACGCTCGATGTCGCGGGCGTCGTCTACCGGCCTTTTCCGCTCGGAGGCTACGATCTCGCGCAGCGGCTGCGCGACATGGATGCGTCCGGCGTCGACGTCCACGTGCTGTCGGCAACGCCCCAGACCTATCTGTATAATCTCGACCCGGCGCGCGGGCTCGCGACCGCCGCGATCCAAAACGACCAGATGGCCAAGCACGTCGCGGCGCATCCCGATCGCTTCATGGCGATCGCCACGCTGCCGATGCAGGCGCCGGAAATGGCCGCGGACGAACTCAAGCGCGCGATGCAGCAACGCGGCCTCAAGGGCGCGATGTTCGCCTCCAACATTCTCGGCAAGAACCTCGACGACCCGAGCTTCGAGCCGCTGTGGGCCACCGCGGAGGAGCTCGGCGCCTTCATGTTCGTGCATCCGAACAACGTCGCCGGCGCCGACCGCATGAAGTCGTATTACCTGAACAATCTTATCGGCAATCCGCTCGACACCACCATTGCCGCCGCCTGTCTCGTCTTCGGCGGCGTGCTCGACCGTTACCCCAACCTCAATTTCATCCTCGCGCATGGTGGCGGCTTCACGCCCTATCAGGCCGCGCGCTGGGAGCACGGCTGGGCCGTCCGCCCCGAGCCGAAAAAGAACGTGCCGTCGCAGCCCAAAGGCATCGCCCAGCGCTTCTATTACGACACCATCCTGCATTCGGCCGAAGTGCTCGAGTTCATGATCGGCCATGTCGGCGCCGACCGGGTGATGCTCGGCAGCGACTACCCTTACGACATGGGCATGATGGACTGTGTCGCCCATGTCCGCGGCCTGAAGATCGCCGATGCGGATAAACTGACGATCCTGAACGGTCGCGCCGAAGCTTTATTGAAGGAGAGAGCGTGATGAACGCGCCTGTAACCGTCGCCCGCATTCCCGTCGCCGCCGTCACCGGGCTCATTACCGATGCGATGGCCGCTGCGGGGCTGGCGCCGGCGGAGGCCGCCAAGGTGGCCGAAATGATGGTCGAGGCCGACCTCATCGGCGCCGACGCCCACGGCGTGTTCCGGCTGACGCAATATGTCGACCGCCTGAAGCTCGGCGCGATCAACCCGCGTCCCGACATCAAGGTGGAACGCACCGCACCGGCGACCGCGCTGATCGACGGCGACAACGGCATGGGTCATGTCGTGATGGCGCGCGCGGCGGAAACCGCGGTCGAAATGGCGCGGGAATGCGGTGTCGCCTGGGTCGGAGCCCGCATGTCGAACCACGCCGGCGCGGCGGGCGTCTATGCCGCGTTGCCGCTGAAGGCCGACATGATCGGCCTTTATTCGGCGGTGGCGAGCGCCAATCACATGCCGCTCGCCGGCGGCGCCGAGCCGCTGCTTGGGACCAACCCGCTGGCCATCGCCATTCCCGCGGGCGAAGAGCCGCCGGTGGTGCTCGATATCGCCACTTCCATCGTTTCCTACGGCACGATCAAGAACCATCGCCTGCAGAACAAGCCGCTGGCGCAGGATTGGATGGTCGATCCGGTGACGGGCGAGCCCGTCACCGATCCGCACCAGAGCGCGCATGCGCTGCTGCTGCCGATGGGCGGCTACAAGGGCGCGGGTCTGGCGTTGATGCTGGGCCTGCTCGGCGGCACGCTCAACGGCGCGATGTTCGGCCGCGAGGTGGTCGACTTCAACAATCAGCCCGACCGGATTACCAATACCGGCCAGTTCATGGTGGCGCTCGATCCGTCGCGCTTCCAGAAGCTCGATGTGTTCAAGGCGGAAGTCGATCGCCACGTGCGTTCGCTCCGCGAATCGAAAGCGCTGCCGGGCCACAGCGTGCGTCTGCCGGGCGACCAGCGCGCCAAGCGCCGGGCCGATCGCGTGAAGAACGGCCTCGCGCTGCCGCCCGAGCTGCTCAAGCAACTCGATGCGATGGCGGGACAGCTTGGAATCCAGCCGCTCGGAGCGCGCTGAGACGCTTAGCCCGGCCTCTCTCCGCCTCATCCTGACGAGCATCGTCTTAGCGCGTCTTTGACGCAGGATGACGACGCGTCTCGAAGGATGGGGCAGAGGCCTTACGCCACCGCCCTCACATCCTCGTCGCTGAGCGGCAGTTGCACAGCCTGCTTGCGCTTGGCGGAGAGATCGAGCGCCTTGGTCAGCATCAGATTGCGATGCGCCTCCTCGACGGTCGCCGCGGCGGTCGGCAAGCCGAGCGCGACGCGATTGAGCCAGCTCACCGTCTCTTCGGCCATCGGCCCGCGCAGTTCGCCGAGGGCCATGTCGCCGGGCGGATAGCTGCCCATGAAATCGACGAGACGCGTGGCGTCCGGATTGTAGCCTTCGGATTGCGCCTTCGACACGGCGAGCACGATGTCGCGATGCGTGTCGTCGATGGTGAGCACGCCGGTCGTGCCGGAAATGCCGACCTCGAGCGAATAGACCGCGGCCGGCCAAGTGACCGGCATCGCCCATGACATGCTCAGATGATAGACGGTGCCGTCATCGAAGGAGATCATGCCGGCGGTGGCGTCGATGCCGTTATAGAGCGGGCCCATCACCTTATCGATGGAGCGGGCGTAGACCTCGACCGGGGTCTTGCCTTCCAGGCACCACATGCAGATGTCGAGCGCATGCGTGCCCGAGATCACCATCGGCGAGATCGTGCTCGGATCGTCGGTGCGCTTGTAGTTATCGATGGCCACCAGCCGGTTCATGAACGCGCGCGAGGTCACGAGCGTGACGTCGCCGAGCGCGCCGGTGCGGCATTTTTCCTTGGCGGCGAGCCAGCGCCGCCGGAAGCGCTGCGTGTAGCCGACCACGGCGTCGAGCTTGGCGTCCTTGATCATCTTGAGGACGCGCGCGGACTCGTCGAGGCGCGTCGCCAGCGGCTTCTCGATCAGCATCGGAATGCCGCGCTCGATGCAGGCCATGATCGGGGCGACGTGCAGGTGTTCGTCGGTGGCGATGATGGCGCAGTTGACCTCGGGCCGCTTGATCAGATCGACATGGCTTTGCGTGACGAAATCGGCGTCGATCTTCGGCGCGACTTCGCCGGCGCGATTGGGGTTTTTCTCAGCAAGCCCGATCCACTCGACCGCCGGATGGCGGGCGGCGACCTCGCCGCGGAACAGGCCGACGCGTCCGCCGCCGATGATCGCGAGCCCGAGGCGTTTTGCTTGTTTTTTCATGCGCTTTTCCGTTCGTCATTCCGGGGCGGCGCAACGCGCCGAACCCGGAATCCGGATGTTCGGTCAGATATTGTGTCTGGATTCCGGGTTCACTCGCTGACGCTCGCGCCCCGGAATGACAGAGAGCTACACATTCAGGCCCGCCCGGATCTTCTGCTTGAACTCGGCGATGGCGGAGATGGTCTCGTTGGTGAGCGGCAGGTCGACCGGCTCGTTGCGGTCGGCGGAGAGGTCAGCCGCGCTGTAGGTCTCCATCAC